>Ga0160449_1000025_pt1 | contig 296023 bp, 282 predicted proteins | sample HID1975I_E1MG_FD_108216 | JGI IMG/M metagenome (GOLD analysis project Ga0160449, IMG submission 108216) | Enriched soil microbial communities from UW Madison campus, WI, USA - HID1975I_E1 MG | ecosystem: Environmental > Terrestrial > Soil > Unclassified | place: USA: Madison, Wisconsin...
ATGCCCCAGTTGCCGGATTCATTGGTGACGCTTCCCTTGCCCACGGTGATGGTGGCGGTGAAAGAGCCGTTGGCGTCGATCGCCACGTAGGGGTCTCCCGAGGTGGCGTCGGCGGCCGCGACGGCCCATTTCTGCACGGCGACGCGGCGCGTGGAGCTTGCGGCGCTCGCGGACGGCTTCCACGTGGCGTCGAAGTTGCCGAGCACCACGTAGGCGCCGGCGAACTTGCCCGCGAGCGGCGGTCGCGTGCCGTTGGTGGTGGTGCCGTTGGGCACGAAGTTCTTGCCGGTGACCGTCACGACGTCGCCGTTGGCGAGGTCAGTCGTCTTTGACACAGAGACCGTGGGCTTGAACGTCACGGGCGTGTACGTCTCGAAAGGCGCGTACACGGCTCCCGAGCCGGGGTAGGTGTAGATGCCCCAGTTGCCGGATTCATTGGTGACGCTTCCCTTGCCCACGGTGATGCTGGCCGTGAACTTGCCGTTGGCGTCGATCGCCACGTAGGGGTCTCCCGAGGTGGCGTCGGCGGCCGCGACGGCCCACTTCTGCACCGCGACGCGGCGCGTGGAACTCGCGGCGCTCGCGGACGGCTTCCAGGAGGAGTCGAAGTTGCCGAGCACAACGTAGGCGCCGGCGAACTTGCCCGCGAGTGGCGGTCGCGTGCCGTTGGTCGCCGGGGGATTGGGCCGGAAGTTCTCGCCTGTGACGCTCAGGGTGTCGCCGTCCTGGAGGTTCGCGGTCCTAGACACTGTGATGACGGGCTTGAAGGTGACCGGGGTGTAGGTCTCGAAGGGTGCGTACACGGCTCCGGAGCCGGGGTAGGTGTAGATGCCCCAATTGCCGGACTCGTTGGTGACCGTGCCCTTGGCGACCGTAATGGTCGCCGTGAACGAGCCGTTGGCGTCGATCGCTACGTAGGGGTCGCCCGAGGTGGCGTCAGCGGCGGCAACGGCCCACTTCTGCACGGCGACGCGGCGAGTGGAGCTCGCCGCGGACTCCGAGGGCTTCCACGTGGCGTCGAAGTTGCCGAGCACCACGTAGGCGCCGGCAAACTTGCCCGCGAGCGGAGGCCGCGTGCCGTTGGTGGCGGGAGCGTTGGGAGAGAACCCCGTGCCCGTGATCGTGAGCACGTCTCCGGTGACGAGGTCCGCGGTCTTGGAGACGGTAATGGTGGGGGTGACCGGCTCCGGAGTAGCGGAGGGTTCAGGGGTGACCGACGGTTCGGGCGTCACCGAGGGCTCGGGGGTCAACGAGGGCTCGGGCGTGACCGAGGGCTCCGGCTCAGGCTCGGGAGCGGCTGGCGCGGGGAAGGAGAAGGTGATCGGGTCTGCCGCGTCACCTTCCGTGTAGTGGAACAGGCTCGCGCCAGCAGAGGTCCACGCGGTGGTCGCGTTGGTGAACGTTATGAGGCCGCCGCTCACGGACGGAGCCGATAGCGCGATCGTGACGACGTCGATGCGCGAGCCCTCGCTCACGGCCGACAGCACGGCGCTGGTGGGGCCGGTGATGGTGATCTGGGGGTCCGCAAGCGCGATGTTGATGCCGTGTGCGGCGAGCACAAAGCTCACTCCGCCGCCATAGTAGGCCGTGCCGGCGTACGTCGCGTCGATGGTCGATCCGGTGGCGGGGAATGTGGTCACGCCCCCCGCGTCGCTCGCTGCACCCGTAGCGGCGACGGTTCCGCCGGAGCCGGTCACGTAGCCGCGGAAGCTCTCTTTCACGCCCCACGAAAGGGAGCCGTCGGCCGCCGCGCGAGCGGGCATGGCGACCATGACCGTGGAGACGATGAGCGTGATGAGTGCGAGGGCGATGACGGCCGCGCGAGGGCGCGACAGAGCAAGGCTCGAGGTCACAAGGGACTCCCTAAGAGTTCGTGAGGTGTGCGCTTACGAGGCGCGATGCCCGCTTCAGCGCGGGACTAAGGTCACCCTAACCAAGTCTGCGAATTAACGCAACATCACTGTTGCGTTATTGCTTCGCCGCCGGGGGTGACTGCGTCGATCATGATGTCGGCGACCTCGTGAACGCCCAGGATCACGCGGTTCGCGCCGTGGTTTAGCAGGTAGTCGACGTCGGAGTCTCGAATGCCACGGGCGAGGACGAGGATGTCTGGATTCAGCGCCTTGGCCGTGTCGATGATCGCGCCCGCATTGAGGGGATCAGGGATCGCGACGATGAGCGCTTCCGCGGATTCAACACCGGCCGCGCGTTGTGCCGACTTGCGCACCGCGTTGCCGAGCACCGCGTCGTGGCCCTCTGCGCGGATCTTCTGAATGCGTGTTTCGTCGTCGTCGATCACGGTGATGTCGACGTCCGAATCCCACAGGCCCGCGGCCACGCGGGCGCCAACCCGGCCGTACCCCACGACGACGACGCTGGCAACGCCAGCCTCACCGGCGTCGGCCGGCTGCGAATCCCGGTAGGCACGCGACGCCCACGCGAAGAGCGCGGGGTTGGCGACGATCGAGATGATGGCGCCCGCCAGCACAAGTGATTGCGCATCGGTGTCGAGAATGTGGAGTTCCTCTCCCATCGTCATGAGGATGAAGGAGAACTCGCCTATCTGCGCGAGCGCTGCGGCGATGACGAGCGCCATCGAGTTTGCGTAGCGCAAGAGGCGCACAAGGAAGTACGCGACCGCGAACTTTCCGACGACGATTACGAGGACCGTCGCGACCACGGCGAGCGGCTGTTCGAGGAGGATGTGCCAGTCGAAGAGCATGCCCACAGAGACAAAGAAGAGGACCGCGAAGGCGTCGCGCATGGGGAGCGAGTCGTCGGCGGCGCGGTGAGCGAGCTCGGACTCTTTGAGGATCATGCCCGCAAAGAACGCGCCGAGCGCGAAGCTCACATCGAAGAGCCACGCGGCTCCCACCGCCACGCCGATGCCGAGCGCGAGTATGGCCAGCGTGAAGAGCTCCCTCGAGGCGGTGGCCGCGACCTTCGCGAGCAGCCACGGCACCACGCGACGGCCCACGATGATCATGAGCGCCACGAACGCGCTGACCTTCACGAGGGTCCACACGAGTTGCTTTCCGAGCGCGGCGGGGTCGCCGGAGTCTGCCGCGATGACGGGGATGGCGACGAGCGCGACGACCATCGCGAGGTCCTCGACGATGAGCCAGCCAACGGCGATGTGTCCGCCGCGAGTGTCGAGTAGCTGGCGGTCCTCGAGGGCCCTGAGGAGAACCACGGTGGACGCCACAGACAGGGCGAGGCCAAAGAGCAGGGAAGCGCCGATGTTCCAGCCGAGCACCAGTCCAAGGCCGGTTCCCAGCGCTGTCGCGACGGCCATCTGCGCTATAGCGCCTGGTATCGCTACCTTCTTGACGGCGAGAAGATCCTTCATCGAGAAATGGAGCCCCACGCCGAACATCAGCAGAATGACGCCGATCTCAGCGAGTTGCGCCGCGATGTCACCGTCAGCGACGTAGCCCGCGGTGTACGGGCCGATCACAATTCCAGCCGCGAGATAGCCGACGATCGGGGAGAGGTTGAGCTTCTGCGCCCCGAAACCGAGGGCGAAGGCCATCACCAGGGCCACCGCGATGGTCATCAGCAGGGGCGCGTGGTGCAACATTTGCCGATTCTACCGGGGCGCCGTTAGGGGCTTCGACGCTCCTGCGGCTACGCGCAGGATGACAGGTTTCGCGCAGGACGACTCTAGCCAGCCTTCTTGCCAGCGGCCTTCTTTGGCGCTGGCTTCTTCGCGGCAGCCTTCTTGCCACCCTTCTTCGTTGTGCCCGACGCTTTGGTGCCCCCGCTCTTCGCTGCTCGGCTTCGCGCCACGCTCTGTTTGAGGGCCTCCATCAGGTCAATCACTTCGGCGTCGCCGGACTCGTCTTGCTCACCGAATGTTGCGGTGGTGTCGAGGGCGTCGCCTTGTTCGAGCTTCGCGTCAACGAGCTTGCGCAGTTCCTCTTGGTACTCGTCGTGGAACTGGCCGGGCTTGAAGTCGCTCGAGAAGCTCTTGACGAGCGCCGCCGACAGTTCGAGTTCCTTCGCGGTCACGCGAGCCGAGGACTCGGGCTCGGCGAAGTCGGACTCTCGCACCTCGTCGGGCCACAGCAGGGTTTGGAGAACCAGTACGTCCCCGCGCACGCGCAATGCGGCGAGGCGGGTCTTCTGCCGCAGCGCGAACTGCACGATCGCCGTGCGGTCCGTGCCCTCAAGCGTGCGGCGCAACAGCACGTAGGCCTTAGACGACTTGCCCGTGGGCTGCAGGTAGTAACTGCGCTCGAACATGATGGGATCCACCTGTTCGGAGGGCACAAACTCGACTACCGAGATGTCCCGGTCATGCTCCTGCGGGATCGACTTGATCTCCTCGTCGGTGAGCACCACGGTCTCGTCGCCCTCGACGAACGCGCGGTCGATGTCCTCGTAGGCCACGACCTTTCCGCATACATCGCAGCGCCGCTCGTATCGGATGCGACCGCCGTCCTTGTCATGCACTTGGTGCAGCTCCACATCGTGATCCTCGGTGGCGCTGTATAACTTCACGGGCACGTTGACGAGCCCGAACGTGATGGCTCCTGTCCAGATCGCTCTCATACCTCTATTAGTACCCGGCGCCGGGGGAAATCACCCCCGATGGGGTAACTATGGAGGGTGAGGTCTTGGAGATGGTGAGCCCGCGACGCTCCGTGAAGGTTGGCGGGCGCACCCTCAGCGTCTCGAACCTCGACAAGGTGCTGTACCCCGCCGATGGCACCACCAAAGGCGACGTCATCGGGTACTACGCGGCCATCGCGTCGACCATGGTGCCGCACTGCCGCGACCGTCCAGCCACGCGAAAGCGCTGGCCTGACGGAGTGGGTCTAGAAGGCGAAGGTGTGTTCTTCTTTCAGAAAGCAATCGGCGACGACGCTCCGGAGTGGGTAGCCACCGGCACGATTCAGCACAAGCAACACGCAAACGCGTACCCGCTGGTAAATGACGAGGCGACGCTGGTGTGGCTCGCGCAGTTGGGCTCGCTTGAGGTCCACGTGCCGCAGTGGCGATTCGGCTCGGAGGGGGAGGCGCTCAACCCGGACCGGCTGGTGCTGGACCTCGATCCAGGCCCCGGCGTCACATTGCGCGACTGCGCGCATGTGGCCTCCCTAGTGCGCGAGATCCTCCAGCACATGGGACTCGAGCCTGTGCCCGTGACCAGCGGCAGCAAGGGCATCCACGTGTATGCGGCGCTCGACGGCAAGCAGACGTCAGCGCAGGTCTCGGCGGTGGCGCGCGAGCTCGCGCGCTCGCTCGAGGCGGATCACCCGGACCAGATCACGAGCGTCATGAAGAGGGCCGTACGCGGAGGGAAGGTCTTCATCGACTGGAGCCAGAACAACTCGAGCAAGACGACCGTTGCACCATATTCGCTGCGAGGCCGCGGGCTCCCAATGGTCGCGGCGCCGCGCACGTGGCGCGAACTCGCGTCGCCCGCGTTGCGGCAACTCGATTTCCGTGAGGTCCTGCAGCGAGTCGAGAGGCGCGGGGATCCCATGCTCTCGATCGCCGCGGGGCTGGGCGAGGCGGATCCGCTCGCGACCTATCGGTCTATGCGCGACGCCGCCGTGACGCCAGAGCCGGTTCCCGCGCCGGGCGACGTCTCGCATCGTAACGAGGGCGCGCCGGTCTTCGTGATCCAGCGCCACGAGGCGCGGCGCCTGCATCACGACTTCCGCCTAGAGCACCACGGCGTGCTCGTGAGCTGGGCGCTCCCCAAGGGGGTGCCCACCGATCCCAAGCGCAACCACCTGGCCGTACCCACTGAGGATCACCCCATGGAGTACCGCTTCTTCGAGGGCACCATCCCCAAGGGCGAGTACGGCGCGGGCGAGGTGCGGATCTTCGACACCGGCACGTGCGACATCGAGAAGTGGCGCGACGACGAGGTGATTGTCACTCTTTACGGTGAGCGCGACGGCGGGCTGGGGGGCGTGCGTAGGTTTGCGCTGTTTCGCACCGGCGTGGAGCCGCCCCAATGGATGATCCACCTGATGGAGCCGACGGGTGAGGCAACTCCCGAGGTGGCCACACCACGGCGCAAGGCGCCTATGAAAGCGGCGCCGAAGAAGGCTGCACGTCAACCAGTTGCTGCCGATGCGCCCAAGCCCATGCTCGCGACCCTCGTCACAACCCAGCGCATGCGCGGCCTTGACCCTTCCGAATGGGCGTTCGAGATGAAATGGGACGGCATGCGCGCGATCATCACGGTTCGCGATGGTGAGACTCGTTTGATCAGCCGCAACGGAAACGACGTGACGGCGTGGTTTCCAGAGCTCGCTGGGGCCCACGAGAACCTGGATGTCGACTCGGCGATCCTCGACGGCGAGGTGGTGACATTGGGACCCAACGGCGCGCCGAGCTTCGGGCTGTTACAGGGGCGCTTTGGACTCACGGACGACGCTGACATCAAGGCGGCGATGCGCGAGGCGCCGGTGTCGCTGCTGCTCTTCGACGTGCTCGAGCTGAACGAACACCGTTGCACGTCACTTCCGTGGACCGCGCGCCGGGAACTCCTGGAGGACATCGCTCCAAGTTCCGGGCTTGTGGCGGTTCCGCCCTCCGTCGACGGCACCGCCGACGAGGCGCTTGAACTCAGCCGCACGCACCAGTTGGAGGGGATCATCGCGAAGCGAAGGTCCTCGCCGTACAGACCCGGATCGCGGTCCAAGGACTGGCTGAAACTGCCGTTGCAGGACAACGCGGAGGTGGCGGTCATCGGTTGGCGGATCAGCGAGGCGGATCCCAGAGGCTTCGCCTCGCTGCTAGTCGCGGTGCCCGACGCTGATGGCGGCCTTCGCTATGCAGGCCGGGTGAGCAGCGGGTTCAGTTCGGACGACCGGCGGCGATTCCGCGCGCAATTCCGCGCAGCGGAACGCAAGACTCCAGCGGTGGCCGTTCCCGCGTCGGACCGCCACGACGCGCACTGGGTGCGGCCCACCTTGGTTGGTGAGGTGACGTTCCGGGAGCGCACGGCGGAGGGGCGCTTCCGCCACCCGGTGTGGAGGGGGCTGCGCCCCGACAAGACGGTGAGCGACCTGCGAGCGTGAGGGGAAGGATCCTGCGACTTCGCGCAGGATGACGCTAGTTCTCCTCTGCAGCGATCCTCGCGTCGAACTCGTCGTGCTCGGTCTGCACGGCCGTGGCCACCGCGGAGGTCTGCTCGTCGGTCCAGCCCTCGATGTTGAACACGCCCGCCCACGCCTGGCTGTAGTCGCGCACCGAATACTCGTGGCCGAAGCCGGACGGCACGCCTCCAGCTGCGGCCAAGTCGACGGCCGCTTGCCAGAACGACACGATCGGCACCCACGTCATCTCGTCCGAGACGTCGGGCGCCCGCTCGCCGGGCTTGAGCCAGTCGGGAGCGCGGTAGAGGAGGCTCGGCGAGAACCAGACCACGCCGTCGGTCCCGTGCTGGAGGTAGGCCAAGCGAGTGTTGGGACCCCAGACGCCCTCGTTGCGCTTCAGCAGATCTTCCTGAGCCGTGAACCGCACGGTGGTCCCGTCGTTGTACCAGGGGTTCCACGCGGGAGTTCCGGCATCGCGGTTGTCGGTGATCTGCGTGTGCAGCGGGTTGAGGAACGGCGGTCCCGCCATGAGCGCTCCGTCGAACGGCGCGTTGATGATGTCGACGTCGGTGAGCACGCCCTCAACGCCAAACGATCCGAGCGACAGGCCAAACAGGTAGAGCTTGGGGCGCGAGTCCTCGGGCAGCGTGTTCCAGTACTGGTGGATGGTGGTGAACATCGTGAGAGCGGTCTCCTTGGTGATCGCGGAGTCCGCGAAGAGGGAGATCCAGCTGGGCAGGTATGAGTACTGCATGCCGGCGATCGCGTCGTCGCCGTTGAACATGTAATCGATGGGATCCATCGCGTTGGGGTCCAGCCAGCCCGTGCCCGTGGTGGAGCCGATGACGATCGCCTTGCGGTCGAACGCGCCGGTGCGCTTGAGCTCCTCAAGCAGCAAGTCCGCGCGGTCCTGCACGGTCTCGCCTGACTTGAGGCCAACGTAGACACGGATGGGTTCAAGGGCGCCGCCGCCGGTGACGGCATTGATGTCGTCGACCTCCGGAGTGCGGGAGATGAAGTCGCGACCCTGCCGGCCAAGGTCGTCCCACGACACAAGCGAGCCGGGACCACCGGAGTGGAACTCATCGGTTGGTTGCGTGGCGAATGGCTTGTCGCCGCTGTCGCGTGTGGAGAAGATCGCGTTCGCTCCCCAGAAGAACGCATCGATGATCGCGCCGGAGAGCAGGCCCCAGATGATCAGCAGCATCACGATCGCGTTGAGCGTCACCGCGAGCCTGCGCGGGAGCCAGCGGTCAATCTTGTCGCCTCCCCAGCGGAATAGGGTGCGGAATGCGCGCGCGGCGGCTAGGAGCAGCCAGAAGGTCAGCCCGCCGACGAGCAGGATCGTGGGCCATACCAGGGGCGACAGGGGGTTCATCCCCATGAGGTCGCGAGACTCGTTCTGCCAACCCACGTACTTCCAGACGCTGTAACCCAGCACCACGGCAAGGAGACCTGTGATGACAAGGATCGTCCAGCGTCGGGCCTTACCGCGCGGAACCGGACCCTGCAGGTAGTGCCAAATCGCCACGAAGCTGCACGCGAGCCCGTACCCAATGACCGAGGTGATGCCCGTGACGAGGCCCTGCAGCACCCCCGAGCGCGGCAGGAGCGACGGCACCAAGGAGGCGCTGAAGAACAACAGCGCGCCCAACAGGCCCCAACCGTTGTAGGTGATCGCGAACGCGTGGGGCGGGCGCTTGCCCGTGACGCCCGGTTGGTCCGACGCTGACAGCAGCTTTCGCTTCTTGCTTGCCTTGGTCTCGGTGACGGTCATCGCCCCTCCTCTAGCGGCAGATTAGCGGTTGCGACGCCTGTCGACCGCGCGCGCCACGAGTGCAATCGTGACCATCGTGAGCACGGCCGCGAGGACGATGATCGCGCTGCGCCAGCCGAAGGCGGGATCGAGGAAGTTTTGCGTCGTCATGCTGGGCACGGGCGATGAGGTTGGGCCGTTCGGGATGACGAGGTCGCCGGGGAGCGCGACGGCGACGGCGAGCGCCACGCCGATCACCACAGCGGCCACGGCCGCGGCCACCCACCACTTCTTCACGGGCCAACGGTAGCGGCGCCCCCGCATCCTGTCGGTACATGGCGGTCGGACTGCGCGCTTTGGCGACGCGCATGTACCGACTGGAAACACGGAGGGAGTTTGACTTTGCGTCGCCTTGCACCTAATCTCTAGCGAGCCCATAGGAAATAGGTCCAGGGCGATCCCAAGGAGACAGAAATGGCATTGAAGGCACGAGCAGGGTGGTTGGCAGGTGTAGCGGTGGTCGTATCGATGGGCCTCGCGGCCTGCAGCTCGTCGGCCGACGATGCCACGAACTCCGGCGGTCCCGGCGGCGGCGCCGAACTGTCGATCGTCGCATACTCGGTTGCGCAGGCGCCCAACCAGGCGGTTCAGGCGGCATTCGCCAAGACCTCTGACGGCGAGGGGGTCACCTGGGTGGAGTCCTATGGCGCCTCCGGCGACCAGAGCCGCGCGGTCGAGTCCGGCCTCAAGGCCGACTACGTCCACTTCTCGCTTGGCAGCGACGTCACGCGCCTCGTCGACGCGGGCCTCGTGGCCGAGGACTGGGACCAGGGTGCAAACGGCGGAACGGTCACGCGCTCCGTGGTGGTGTTCGCGGTTCGCCCAGGCAACCCCAAGAACATCCAGACGTGGGACGACCTCGTGAAGGACGGCGTGGAGATCATCACGCCGAACCCGGGCTCGTCCGGTTCGGCACGGTGGAACATCCTTGCCGCTTGGGGAGCGGTGACCGCGAACGGCGGCTCTGAGGATGACGCGAAGGCGTACACCACCGAGCTGTTCAACCACATCGTGTCCCTTCCGGGCTCCGGCCGCGAAGCGACTTCTGCGTTCCTCGCGGGCACCGGCGATGTGCTCCTCTCTTATGAGAACGAGGCGATCGCGGCCCGCCAGAGCGGCGCGGAACTCGACTACGTGGTGCCTGACACCACGCTGCAGATCGACAACCCCGGCACCGTCACCAAAGACGCGGACCCCGCGGCCAAGGCGTTCCTCGACTTCGTGCTGACGCCAGAAGCGCAGGCGATCTACGCCGGGTTCGGGTACCGTCCCGTTGTGGACGGAGTTACGCTCCCAGAGGTTGAGGGCGCGAACGACCCCGCCAACCCATTCCCCACGCCCGGCACGCTCCTCACGATTGAGGACTTCGGCGGCTGGGGCGAGGCCAAGAAGAAGTTCTTCGACGAGGACACGGGAATCATCACCCAGATCCAGGTGGAGACAGGGAAGTCTTCGTGACAGCAGCTTTATCCGATTCGAAGGGCGCGGCTCCCGAAGGGGGCCGCGTCCTTCGCACGAATCCGCGTTCCACTCTCACTCGCGGCGCCGGGCTTGGGCTCGGCGTCATTGTGCTGTGGTTCTCCGTGCTTGTCTTGCTGCCGCTGGCTGCGGTGGTGGCGGTCGCGGTGAACGGCGGCTGGGAGGGCTTCCTCACCACGCTGACCAATCCGCAGACGGCGGCGGCGATCGAGTTGACCGTGCTGACGTCGCTCGCGGTAGCCGTGCTGAATGTGGTGATGGGCACGCTCATCGCATGGGTGCTCGTGCGCGAGCGGTTCCGAGGATCGCGCCTGCTAGAAGTCATCATCGACGTGCCCTTTGCACTGCCGACGATCGTCGCAGGGCTGGTGCTGCTGGCGCTCTACGGACCCTCGTCGCCCATCGGGGTCAACGTCGCGAACACGCGCACGGCCGTCTTCCTGGCCTTCGCGTTCGTGACACTGCCGTTCGTGGTGCGCTCAGTGCAGCCCGTGCTCGAGCAGCTGGATCGCGAAGCCGAGCAGGCCGCCCACTCTCTGGGAGCGTCGGCCGGTGTGACGTTCCGCCGCATCGTGCTGCCCGCGCTGATCCCGGCCATCGCGGCCGGCGCCGCACTGTCGTTCGCGCGCGGCGTCTCCGAGTACGGCTCGCTCGTGCTGCTCTCCGGAAACCTCGCACTGCGCACCGAGGTGACTTCGGTGCGAATGCTCACGTACGTGGAGAACGGCAACCTCGCCGCCGCCTCGGTGGTGGCGACGGTGCTGCTCTTTGTGGCTTTGGTGGTGCTCGTCGCGATCGATCTGCTGCAGCGCTGGCTGGTGCGCCGTGGCTAGCGGCGCGGCCCGCGCGGTAGGCGGCGGCGTGGGCAAGGCGGCCCGACGCTTAATCGTCGTGATCTACCTGCTCGCCTTGGTCGTGGTGCCGGTTGCGCTTGTGTTCTGGAACGCGCTGAAAGACGGCTTGGGCCCTGTGATCGAGGCACTCACGGATCCCGTGGTGGTGCACGCGTTGCAACTCACGCTGATCGCGTCGCTCGTGTCTGTTGTGCTCAATGCGGTGTTCGGCGTTGGCGTTTCGGTGCTGCTGGTGCGCTACGAGTTCCCTGGTAAACGCGCACTTAATGCGTTGATCGACCTGCCCCTGTCGGTATCCCCGGTTGTTGTGGGGCTCTCGCTCGTCATCGTCTACAACGTGCGCGACGGCTGGTTTGGGGCGCCGCTCGCGTCCCTGGGCATCCAGGTGCTGTTCTCGCTTCCCGGCATCATCCTGGCGACCACGTTCATTTCGATGCCGCTCGTGGTGCGAGAGGTGGTGCCCGTTCTTCAGGAACAGGGCACCGACCAAGAGCAGGCCGCCCGCTCGCTTGGCGCCGGCGGCTGGACCACATTCCGGCGCGTCACCCTGCCCGGCATTCGCTGGGGCGTGATCTACGGCGTTGTGCTGTGCTTCGCGCGGTCGATCGGCGAGTTCGGTGCGGTCAAGATCGTCTCGGGCAACCTCACGGGCAAGACGCAGACCGCGACGCTCGCGGTTGAGCAGCTCTATCAAAACTTCAATCAGGCGCAGGCGTTCACCATCGCCGCCGTTCTCGCGGGCGCCGCGATCATCATCATCTCGGTTGTCGCCGCACTGCGCGTGCGGGTGGAAAGGAGGGGCGCATGAGCATCGTTGTGTCCAACGTGACCAAGCGGTTCGGCTCGTTCGTGGCCCTTGATGACGTCTCGCTTGAGATTCCCGCAGGGCGCCTCACCGCGCTGCTTGGACCCTCCGGCGGAGGCAAATCCACGCTGCTGCGCGTGATCGCGGGCCTCGAGACCGCGGATTCCGGCACCGTGAACATCGAAGGCACCGAGGCCACCAACCTGCCGCCACAGAAGCGCAACGTTGGGTTCGTGTTCCAGCACTACGCGGCGTTCAAGCACATGACCGTGGCACGCAACATCGCGTTTGGGCTGGAGATCCGCAAGCGCCCGCGCGCGGAGATCGATGCGCGGGTCGATGAGTTGCTGAAGCTTGTGCATCTGTCGCAGTTCGCGGACCGTCTGCCGTCGCAGTTGTCGGGCGGGCAGCGCCAGCGCATGGCGCTGGCGCGGGCGCTCGCGGTAGAGCCCTCGGTCCTGCTTCTCGATGAGCCGTTCGGCGCCCTCGATGCGCAGGTTCGCAAGGAGCTGCGCCAGTGGCTGCGCCGCCTCCACGACGAGGTGCACGTCACCACGGTCTTCGTCACCCACGACCAAGAGGAGGCGCTCGAGGTCGCCGACGACATCGTCGTGATCAACGGCGGGCGCGTGGAGCAGGCGGGCACGCCAGACGAGATCTACGACGCTCCCGCCTCGGAGTTCGTGATGCGCTTCCTTGGGCCGACCACACACTTCGAGGGCCACGTGGTGCGCCCCCACGACCTCGACGTGTTCTCGATCGCGGTCCGCGACTCCGTCAAGGCGGAGGTGACCGAGGTGCAGCGAGTGGGGCATGAGGTGAGGCTCAGCGCCAAACCTGATTCGGCGTCGGACCTCACGACGGTGAGCCTCACGCGAGCCCACTTCCGCGACCTTGAGGTTGGCGAGGGCGACACAGTGTGGCTGAGGCTCGCGCAGGGAGCGTCCCAAATCGCTACCGAAGCCGCCCGATAGGATTACCGCATGCACGTCTCAGCCAAGGGCGACTACGCCGCGCGCGCCGTCACATACCTCGCCGGGGTGTACCCCGAGCGGGCGTCGGCGCAGGTAATCGCCGATTCCTACGAGTTGCCGCGCAAGTTCCTTGAGGCGGTGCTCGCGGACCTGCGGCGCGCGGCGATCGTCACCGCGGTGCGTGGGGCCGACGGGGGATACGCGCTGCGGCGATCCCCGGCCGAGATCACCGTTGGCGAGGTGCTGCGCGCGATCGACGGCCCGCTCGCCGACGTTCACGGCCTTCGGCCAGACGAGGTCACCTACCCACCGGCGCTGCAGCATCTGCAAGAGGTGTGGGTGGCGGCGCGGTCTGCGGTGCGGTCGGTGTTCGACGAGGTGACGCTGGATCAGCTCGTGACCGGCGAGTTCCCTGAGGCGATCCGAGTGCTTTACGACAACGATGACGCGTGGACGCCGCGGCTTGGACCTCAGGTGCCGTCGATCCCTCGCGGCGCCGACCCCGAGTGGCGGATCTAGGAGCCTGACCCTCCCCGAGGCCGTCGCTGCCGCGCCAGCCGGTTTCCGTGCCTGGTTGGCACGAAACGGGGATTTCGCACCAACCAGGCACGGAAACGGCCGACGCTGGCCCACGTTGTCCACAGATCTCGCCCGTGCGGCCCTCACGCTAGGACACCCGCGTAGCGTCCCGACAGTGACCGGGGGAATCAGGATGGCCGCTGCTCAGCAGGTGTGTGCGCGCGTCGAACGTGCTTTGGCGGCAACTTGGACTGCGCTCGTCGAGGAGTTCGGCTCGTCGCCCGTTGAAACTGCCCACGCAAAAGGCCTTATTCAGCGCGTACTCCATGGGATCTACGCCAAGGCAGGCACCGACGCTCTGTTCAGGGTCAGGGCTCGTGCCCTAACCGTGTGGTCGGAGCCAGCGGGCGCCGTGACGGGCCTCGCGGCCGCGTACCTCTGGGGAGTGGTTGCTCGCGAGCCCAGCCGTATATCGCTGCAGGTGCCGAGTCACTGGAGCCGCGCCCTTCCGCCGTGGGCGAGGGGCGTCCACATCGGCGCGGCGAAGCGCGTGTTCCAGGTTGACGGAGTCAGCACCGTGCCGGTGGCGGATGCAGTGGTACAGGCGTGGCGCGAGGCGCCGCGTGACGTTGCGGTTTCCACGGTGATCGCGGCGGTCGTGGATAACAATGTGCCCAAGTCCAGCTTGCTCGAGGCCGTGGAACGGCGGAGTCAACTGCCACGCCGCGACCAACTCATTGAGCTCGTGGGTATGGCTGGACCGACCGTCACGAGTTACCTCGAGTACGTGGCTTGGCGCGATGTGTTCCCTCCTCATCTGTTCCCCGAGTTGGATTGGCAGGTTACGAAGTGGGCCAACGGACGCAAGCGCACGATGGACGCATGCGATCCGATCGCTCGGATCGACCTCGAGTTTGACGGCGGAAGTACGCACGGGGGAGTGGCTGGGTTCGAGCGCGATCGCGAGCGTGATGCTGACATGCGCAGTCTCGGTTACGAACCTCTGCACTTCACCTATCGTGATCTGACAGAACGCCCGGAATGGTGTCGGCAGCAGTACCGAGCGCTGAGGGCATACAGACTGCGCCACTCGGGCCGCACGTAGGCCGACTTCCGTGTCTGGTTGGCGCGAAACTCGATATTCACGCCAACCAGACACGGAAACCGCGATTGTGCGTGGCTGACTAGCCCCTTATCCGTCCTCGAGCGTCGCGGTCAGCGTGATGTCGTAGCGGAACAGCTCCGGGTTGGGGTTCCACCACACGCAGTTCAGGTAGCCCTGGATCGTGATTCCGTGCAGCAGCTGGTCCTTCGTTACGGTGCGGACCGTCGGCTCATTCCAAAGGTTGTACCCGTACCACATGCAGTCGCTCGACCTCACGGCCCGGCTGAACGCGTAGTCCGAATACACGTTCAGGTCCATGGACAGCTCGTACGAGTCCTGCGTCGGCATCGAGATGAACCTAGAGTCCGAGCCACGCGAGTGCGGCGATGCCGCGAAGCAGCGGTCGCTCTGGAACGATCCGAATGACGGCGCGAACCCTTCCCCATCCAGGTACAGCCATGAGTCCCGTACCAGCCACGATGCGTCCAGCTCATCCAGCGTCGTGATGCCGATCGCGGCCTTGACGCGCAGTTCCTTGTGCGGAGTGAGGATGTCGCCGCCGTACCAGTACACGTCTGACTCCACACCTGGCGTGCGGGATCCAGCCACCATCCCGCTGTGCCCGTCCGCATCCTCGTACCGCACCACCACGCCGTACTGCTCGCCGGGGCACAGGTTCGCAAGGTCAACGCGGACCGTGCTCTTGCCCGCCGATGGCATGGGCGATGTGCCCTCCGCGGTCGCCTCGGTGGCCCCGTTCGCGAAGCACGTCCCCACGGTTTCCACGGTGTAGTCCACCTGGCGATCAAAGGTCAGGGTGCCCGACGCTGTCACGGCTTTGTAGGTTGCGTCCCGGTAGGCGGTGGTGAAGAAGGAGTTCGTGTCGAACCGGGGAGTCTCGGGCGCGGCGGCCTCTGGGTCAACGTCGGTGTGCCCACCCACGGACCAGTCCTCCACCATTCCGTCGCCGCTGGAGCGCCACGTGACGTCGATCGTCGCGAAGGCGCCGGCGGTGCGGCGACGCAGTTCGCAGTCGTCGGACACCGAGTCCGGGCACTGGTCCTGGCCGAGCCCAGGCAGGAACACGGAGTACGAGACGGGCTCTGGCTCCGGGCACGCTCCCGTGCAGCCAGCGCCGGGGAGCAGGTAGCGCTGCACGCGGTCTGAGTGCTGGTAGCGCCCGGCGTCGTCCCGCCAACTGGTGCTCACGGCCAGTTGGATGTTCTGGCCGGCGAGCGCGCACAGCTCTTCGCCTACCGCGACCGTGTGCGACGTGTCGGACGCGGGCTCTGCGTTCTCGACGTAGCCCGCGTAGCCGCACCGGTTGCCCAACTGGCCGCGAGCTTGGATCTGCGCGGAGCCCGGCCGGTAGAACGTTGCCGAGCGCAGCGTCACAACTGCCTCCCAGCTGTCGGGAGCGCTCACAGTTGCGGACTGGATCCGCTCCGGCACGGCGCTGTCCCAGCTGGGGTCGGACTCGTTCGAGGTCAGCGCGCACACCAAGGCCGTGGTGCCTTCTGGCACGTAGATCAGGGCCGAGGTTGACCGCTGGTACACGGGGTCGTAGTTGTGCAGCGCCAGGTACGCGGTGCCGATCTCGGTGGTGTGCGAGGCGATTGGCGTCAAGAGGTATTGCGCGGGGTCCGAGCACGTGGAGCCCTCGGTCGCCGTGGCGCCGAACACGTAACCCGTCTGGTATCGCGTGTGCAGCGCGCCCACCCACACCCAGTTGGAGCCGAGCGGAACCACTTGCATGTTCGGCACGGTGGGCCGACCGCGAGAGTCGAAGTGGAACATGCGCGCCTCGGAGTAGCGGCCGTCGGCGGTCACGGCCTCGACCGTCGCGTCGTACGTGCCCTCCTCGAGCACCTCGGTGACGCCGCAGTACCTCGCGCTTCCCTCCGAGTACAACTGCACCCTGCGCGGCTCGAGCTCGCGATTCTCGCTGGGGCGGCCGGTGGGCCAATAGCGAATGGTGACCGTGGCGTCGTCCGTTGAGAAGGCGCCCATGCGCAGCGCGCCCTCCGGCACTGCGGTCGCCGGGCACCACGCCACCGAGCCCATGTTGGACGCCGTGACCGGGTCCGCCGTGGCGTAGGCCATGAGGTCGGGGTCCAGTTCCATGTCGTAGAGGGTCGCGGCCAGGCCCTCGGGGCACGTGGTCCTGTCGCCCGTCGCGCAAGGGTCCGACGCAGGGGTTGGCTCCGCGCTTGGCGTCGCCGACGGCGCGGGAGCCTCGTCGTCGGTTGGCGGCGCGACGAGGTCCTCCGCCGAACCGGCGGAGGCGTCGAGGGCTGCGGCGGCCGTGATCACCGCTGCGGGCGGCTCCGGCGCTTCGAGTTCGGTGCCGGCGCTCGGCTCTGGGCTGGGGGTCGTGTTGTCGCCGTCTCCAGCAGGGACGGTCACCTGTGCGTCGCCCATCAAGGGGGAGAGAGCAACTGGGCCGCTGTCATCGGTCGGTGTGGGCATCAGGACCGTCGCGCTCGCGGTCTCGGTTGTTGGGACCTTGATGCCGGGGTCTATGGGAGTGGCGTCGCCGGGGTCGGCCACGCGATCGCGACGGTGAAGCTCGCGGCGAATACTGCCAGCACGGAAACGCCGGTCACGAGGTAGCGAGTCGAAGTCTTCATGTCAGAACACGCACTCGCTTCCGGCGCTCGTCACCGTGATGTGGGCGGACTTGGTGACTGTGTGGCCAGCGCTGTCCTTGGCGGTGAACGTGATGGTGACGTCCTTGGCGGCTCCGGAGTTGTAGATCGCCTCGTACTTGAAGACCCAGCTCGAGCCCGAGTGCGAGACCTGCGAGAGGCCCTGGTTGTAAAAGTCCGCGCTGCCCGTGACCTTGAGGCCAGAGTGGTCGTCGGCCGCGGAGATCTTGATCGTCGCCGACTTCGCGTGTTCGCAGGCGCCGTCGTTGTCGTCCGCGTCCCCGACGATGGTCGCGGGGCTCCACTTGGCCACGCCCAGCGTCGGCTTCTCGTCGACGGGTTTGGGGTCAGGCGTCTTCGTCGGCTTGGGCTTCGAAGTCTTGGTGGGCTTGGGCGACGAGGTCTTGGTGGGCTCGGGCGTGGGCTTCACGGTGGGCTTTTCAGATGGCGTCACCGACGGGGTCACTGACGGCGACGGCGCGGCCGACGCCTCGAGGCAGTCAAGCACGGGCAGGGTCGTCACGTCCTCGCCGGGGTCAGCCGTAGCCGAACCAGAAGCGACCCACACCGTGTGCGTGAGCGCCTCGGGATCGCGAACGGCGAGGTAGGCGCCGTCTTCAGACCGGGCAACGGCCAGCACGCGGGCTCCGCCGTCGAGCGATGTCACCTCAGGACCGCCGGGGCAGGCGGCTGCGGGAATTCCGTCGCCGTTCCAGACCGTCACTGGCGAATATGGCGCCACCGAGCCGCCGGCGCCTGCAGAGGTCACCCCCAGCGTGACCCCGCCGCCTACGGCCACCATCCCCAACACGACGGGGATGACCCAACCGGCAAAGCCACCGCCGGCAGCTCCGCCGCCAGCCGCGCCCCCGCCGAGCGCTGCAGCTTTGGCGGCCACGGCGTCGGCCACCCCGGCAGTGTCGCCGGGCTCCGCGAGGTGTCCAAGGGACTCGCGCAGGATGTCGTCGAGGTCACTCATCGCCGGCCTCCTTCCCCAGGGCCGCCGCAAGGGCGGCGCGAGCACGATGCAACTGCGTCTTGACGGTGCCCGTTGAGACGCCAAGCGCGGACGCGATGTGATCCACCGAGTGGTCCATCAGGTAGTGGAGGACGCAGATCTCGCGCTGCCGATCCGGCAGCGCGACGAGCGCCCGGTGCACATCGATGTCGAGGCTGCTCAGCACGTCCGTGGCGGTGAGGCGATCCTGCGGCAGCTTGTCGTAGGCGCGCTGCTCGGCGCCGCGCCTGCGCTGCTGGTCCCGAAGCTCGTTGGACGCCACCACGGTGATGTACGCGGCCACATTGGCGGGTTCGTTGCGCGGGGGATTGGCGATCAGCACCACGAGCGCATCCTGCACCGCGTCCGGCGCGCCTTCGCGATCCCCGGTGATGAGCCGCACAGCCGCGACAACACGCGGATACTCCGAGGCGACGAAGGCCTCGAGGTCAATCCGTGTCGCAGTTGCCACGCTCATACCCCCACGACGAAGTAGTGACCGTTCCGGGTTGACATGCCTTGCTGAGACTGAGGCTAGTGGCGCGCGCGCCGCACCGCGCGGCGTACGGGTACGGTCGCAATATGGAGGTCAAAGGGCAGGCGGTGGGTGGAGTGCGGCTGCGCCGCTGGACGGACGCCGACCTCCCAATCCTCGAAGGCTCCAACACCGCAGAGATGACCCGCTTTCTCGGCGGCCCCGAGTCCGAGCCGCAGCTGCGTCATCGCCACGAGGTGTACCTGCGCGGCTGGGACGCGGGGACCTCGCGCATGTTCGCGATCGTCGGCGCTCGCGGGGAGCCGCTGGGCGGCATTGGCGTGTGGGGTTCCGGCCTGCCCAATGGGCCCGACGCTTGGGAGACTGGGTGGTCCGTCCTGCCTCATGCGCAGCGCAAGGGGGTGGCGAAGGCCGCGCTTGCGCTGCTCGTCGAGGACCTCAAAAGTCGGATTGCGCGGGGAGACGCCGCTCAACAGCCGCTTGCGGCGTTCCCTTCGGTCGCGAACACCGCGTCAAACGCGCTGTGCAGGGGAGCCGGGTTCGCGTGGACCAGCACGCTCGTGGAGGAGTTCCGCGGCGTGCAACTCACGCTCAACGTGTGGGTGCTTGACCTCAGCTGATGCCGACCGCGCGCTGCGCGTTCACCTGGCGGATCTGGCCGGGGATCGTGAAGAGGTCCACGAGCGTGCCGATCCCGAGCAGGCCGAACGTCAGCAGCCACAGGATGCCGCGCCCCACCTTGCCCATGTAGAAGTGCTGGAATCCCGCAAGGCCCAGCAGCGTGAAAAGCATCCACGCATACGCGGTGCCCGCACTCTTGGGCGGGAGGGGTGCGCCATAGCCGGTAGTCATGCGGCCAGCGTAGCGGCCCTGTGCTGTGGCTGGGCGGTACTGTCGCGTCGTGACACGTTTGTGGCGAGACGGCCGCCTGGCCCCCGAGCACATCGTCGACGTCTTCGTCTACGTGGTGGTGCTCAACCTAGTTGCGCAGTTCGCGCCGCAGGTGATCACCGAGACCTTCCTGATGTCGCTGCTGGTGGCGATCCTGCTCAAGTTGGTGCTGGAGCTGGTTGTCGCGCTCAAGAAGCGGTCCTTGGTGCGGGTTGGCGGGGCGCCAACGGCAGTAGGCAGGGCGATCGGCGTCATCACGCTCGCGCTGCTACTGCCGGGATCCAAGCTGTTGGTGTTGTGGCTGGTAGACGTACTGTTTGGGGACGCGGTGAGCCTTGGCGGCTTCTGGCTCGTCACCGGCCTGGTGCTGCTGCTGATGGCGTCCCGCGCGGGCGTGCGTTGGCTGCTCGCGCGGGACGCCGAAGGCAACTGGGCCTAGCTGCGCACCGGCTCCCCGTCGGCGGTGAGCACCCACCACACGCCGCCCTTGGCTTGGCCAGCGGTGTCGCCGGCGCCAGAGTCGGCCGCGTAGTAGTAGAGAGGCCAACCGTTCAGGGCGAGCTGCGGGTTGCCGTCAGCTCCGGTGATGGTGGTGACGTCGCCGGTGATCCCGGTGAGCTTGGGGGCTCCGTCACCGCCCGGCACCGGTGGCCACGCGGACAGGCAGCTGTCGGTGCACGCGGAGCTGCCGGAGCCCTGCGTGTCGGCGTCGTACATGTAGACGGTCATCCCGTTGCCATCGACGACGATGGTGCCGAGCTCCGTCTCCGCAGTCATGAGCGCGGTGGCCTCGGCGGCGGGGTCAGGAGCGGTGGTCTCGTCGCCCGAGCCCGCAGTCGCGGTGTCGGCCGGCGTGGACGTCTCGTAGGGGTCGTTGTAACCGGGAGACGTGGAATCGCCGTCAGAGGAGCAGGCGGCGAGCGTGAGGGCGGCGGCCAGAACCAGGCCGAGTGTTGCTGCGTTGCGTGTCTTCATACCCACAACACGACGCGCGGGCGTCGAGGGTTCAAAGAAATGCCCCAGAGACTTGCTTCCAAGACTTGAGCGCACTCCGCTCAAGTTTTACAATGGCACTACGGAGCACACTCCGACGTGCTCCTCCCGGAGGATGAGCGTCCTCCGAGGCCACACGACCAGAGGAGGTCAGAGATGACACGCGAATTGCTGCGCCGTCCCGTTCCGGCCACGTCACCGTGGCAGAACGATTTCCAGCGCATCGTCAACCAGTTCTTCGCCGATGCCGAGGCGCCCCTGACGGGCGCATTCGCTCCGGCGCTGGACGTGGAAGAGACCGACGAGGGCTTCACGCTGCACGTGGAACTCCCCGGAATCGACCCGGCGGACGTTGACGTCTCCATCGAGGAGAATGTCCTGACTATCGCCGGCGAGCGCAACTTCTACTCAGACAAGAGTTCCGAGGGATTCCGCCGGGTAGAGCGTCGCTTCGGCACGTTCCACCGCTCCGTTCGACTGCCCGACAGGGTAGATCCGGATGCGGTGACCGCCCAATACAGCGACGGGCTGCTCACAGTGACCGTGCCCAAATCGGAGTCGGCCAAGCCGCGACGCATTCAGGTCGAGGCCAAGTAGTCGGCTGAAGTGACGTGGGGCCGGGCCAACCGGCCCGGCCCCACGCGCGTCCTCTCAATCGCCCGTCTCATCGTGCGGTGCATGCACCGGCTTGGACTCGGGCGAGCCGCGCTGGCGCAGGTATACGGCCACGCCGATGAGCAGGGCCACAACCATGAACTCGCTCTGCCAGTTCTGAAACGACTCGAACCAGAACTGCGCGGTGCCCATGTACTCGACCGCCCCCACCTCCGGTTGCCCATGCATCCGCAACTCCTCGCTGTACGCAGACGCGCCGCTCGCCGCATGAGCGAGGAACGATCCCACGAACAGGACCATGAACAGAATGAACAGCGAGTTCTCGTACATGAGTAGCGGCAGCCCGCCCCGGCGCACCGGCCATGGCGCGCGGGGATCCGACTGATGCTTGCGGGGGTCTTCGTCCTGCGGTGCAGGCTTGTTCAGGGGCTTCGACTCTGAAGAGCCCTTTTGAAACAGGAACACCGTGAGCACTACGTACGAGCCCATCTGCAGGAACTCGCTCTCCCAGTTCTCGAACACGGCTTCGTAGAAGTCGCCGCTCACGAGATACGCGGAAAGCGGCTCGGGGGACTCGCCGTGACGCACCGCCTCATTGCTTGCCACGTGCCAACCGGTAATCGTCATGCCGACGAGGAATGCGACGAACAGAGCGCCGTTGACGAGGAGCAGGCCGTGCTCCCGCAACCAACGGCGTGGTGCGGGACTCTCAGGCCGCGATCCGCTCAAGCTTCGCCTTCAGCCCCTCGCTCGTGTGTGTCGCGATCGAGAATACGCCGGTTCCCCGCGGAGTCCGGTTGCTCGACGCGACTAAGCCGCGACCGGCGCCTCTAGCACCACCGTGCCCGCCGAATCAACCATCGACACCGACGCGATCTGGTCCAGCGGGATGGACGTTGCGCCATCGAGGGTGATGGTCTTGCCGGGTACGGCCTCCCACGTGCCCACCTGCTGGGAATCGCCCGACGCTGACGTCACCACGAGCGTGTACGTTCCGCCTCCCGTTCCCGGGTAGGCAGATGCCGGGTAGTCGCACGTCATGGAGATGCTCGTTCCCCACGCGACGGAGTCCAGCGAGACCGACGCGGTGATGGGAGAGGCGCCAACGGGCTCCAAGGCGACCACGGCGTCGGGCAGGGGAGCCGACGGCGTCATCGCAAGCGGAATCCCGATGCCCAAGGCGAGTACAGCGGCGGCGCCGACGGCGACCAGGGTGACCCGGCGTCGGGCGGCCTTGTGGCGCTTGGCCTCGCGGGCCTCAACCAGCGATACCAGGTTGGATGGCGGACCGACTTCGCCGTCTCCTTCCTCGAACCAGGGCTTTGCGCGCGTGAGCAGGCCGGGCATGGAGGCGAGTTCGGCGACAGACGCGCGGCACCGCTCGCACGTGGCGAGGTGGGCCTCGAAGTCGCGGCGCTCGCCGGGCTCGAGGGCGCCGAGGACGTACGCGGCGTCCCACTCTGCGTAGGAGTCGGACGGTTGGATGGGGATAGTCATCGCGTGACTCCCTTCTCTTGAAGTGCGAGGCGCAGGGCGCGCAGGCCGTAGTGGAGGCGGGACTTCACGGTGCCCTCCGGCAGCCCAAGTTCCGCAGCCACTTCCGCGCACGTGCAGCCCTTGTAGTAGGCGCGGACGATGACCGCCCGGTGGTCTTCGCTCAAGGAGGCGAGGGCCTCGGCCACGAGGAGGGCGTCGAAGAGGGCGTTCGTCGCGTCGGCTTGGGAGCGTTCCGGCAGGGTGTCCGACGCTCGCTCGTGACGGCTCTTGGCGCTGCGGGCGTCGTCGATCACCAGGTTTCTGGCGACAGTCATGAGCCACGCGCGGGTTGAGCCGGGATCCTGCTCCATGATGTGTGGCGTTCGCCACGCTCGCAGCAGGGTTTCTTGGACGATGTCGTCTGCCTGAGTGGAGTTGCCCGTGAGGCGCACGGCGTAGCGCCAGACTGCGGCGGCATGCTGGTCATGCAACTGCCGCAGCACCTCCGCTTTGTCTACGGGCATGGCGTCCTCAGCTTGGATCGGTCAACGGCAGGGTGCCGCCTGATGTGTACACGAGATGGCCTCTCGTTTGGTTCAGTGTGTACCCGCGAGTGTCTGGAGCGGGATACCGTGGCGGGCGTGGGAGGAATGCCGTGACTATCGATGTGCAGCCGTGGGACGGCGTGGATCGGCGTCGCAAGCGCGGCGGGGGGCTTCGCGTTCTCCTGCTGACTCTTGTGCTCGTTGGTCTCATCGCGGTGGCCGGGCACCAGGGCATCCTTCCGGAATGGGTCCCGTACCGTCACGCGCTCGTGGGGCCGCCGCCGGCGGCGCCCTCCGTTGCGTATCCCGTGGTGGGTTCCGACGAGTTCGTGAGGTACCTCGCCGCGAGCATGATCGCTCAAGAGGAGTCCATCGACGTCACGTATTGGGCGAATGCCGAGGGCATCGGCAAGGACGGCGTGTTTGACGCCGTGGCCGAGGCCGCGATCCAGAACCCCTACCTCTTCGTCAACGGATGGTCCTATGTGACGTCGTTCCAGGGCGTGAACCTGCTTCCGGACTACGTCTATTCGCCCGCCGAAGCCGCGCAGAGGCGTGAGGACACGGCCGCTGCCGTGAGCGTCGGGCTGGAGAAAGCGGGTATTGAGGACGGTCAGTCCGCCGAGAAGACGGCCAAGAAGATCCACGACTACGTGGCGAGCGTGGCGACCTACGACGACAAAGCGGCGGACGCAATCACGGCCGGCAAGACCGACTCCGCGCGGGTGGACCAGTCGCAAGAGGCGTACGGGATCCTCGTGGAGGGGGCGGCCGTGTGCAATGGGTACGCGGAGGCGTTCCAGGCGATGGCGCTTGAGGCGGGGCTGCCCTCGGTGATCGTGACGGGTGAGGCGTTCAGCGGGCTGACCACCGGGGCGCACGCGTGGAATCGCGTGCTTGTGGACGACAAGTGGTTGGTCGTGGACGTGACGTGGGACGACGTCGATACCGCGCACGCACGCAAGGACTTCCTGCTCGTTCCGCAGGATGATGCGCTGCTCGATACGCGCGATGCGGATCTTGAGTGGGTGGTCGACTCGGAGGCCGACCAGTACGGAGGATAGAGCCCCTTCGGTAGAAGCGACCTAGGACTCTGGTCCCTGTGAATGTATTTCAGCGAACAGTAGCCTGAAATGGATTCTCAGGACGGGTGGCAGGTGCCCGTTCGCTACCAAGGACAGTCCCCGATCATGAACACGCTCAGCCGAACGTTCCGCAGGTCTATGGCGGTGCTTCTCACCGTCGTTATGGCGATGGGCGGTGTTGTCGCCGCGGTTGCTCCGGCGTCCGCAGCTAGCCCCACCGCAACGATTTCCATCTCTCCGGTGCCGACCAAGAACGGCTCCACCTACGAGGCCGCCGCGGGTTCCACCTACACGTTGACGGCGCAGATCAAGGATACCAACGGCGCACCGCAGGGCACCTTCAACTTCACTCGCGCAGGCGTCAGCCTCCTCGGCTGTGCCGCGGTACCTGTCAACGACAGCGGCGTCGCAACGTGCCAGTGGGCGCCGACTTCAGCCGAGAGCGCGAAGTCCGTCAACGCCGGATACACCGGCAATGGCCTGTCCAACAAGACTGCGTCGAGCCTCTCGATCAGGGTCGTGGCCGCGGCGCCCGCTGAGAAGCTCGCACCGAGCGTCTCCGTGGAGGCCTCGCCTGCGTCCTTCGCGGCCGGCGCAAGCACCACGCTCACCGCCTCTGTGGCTGGCTTGGCAACCCGCCCGACGGGTACCGTCACCTTCTCGATTGGCGGCAACAGCATCGGCTCGGCGACCGTTGGCAGCGACGGCAAGGCGACTCTCACCACGGGTTCCGCGCTCGCCGCCGGGGGTTACACGGTGACCGCGAACTACAGCGGCGACGCCGACTACAAGGCGGGCACGGCGAGCACCTCGGTGACCGTCAACGAGGTACCGCAGTGCGCGGCCAACGGGTACTACACCGTGATCGGTCAACCCTCGATCAGCGGAACGGCCGCCGTGGGCAAGACGCTCACGGTCAATGACCCCACCATCAAGCCCTCCGCCGATGTCCGCTTCGAGTACCGCTGGTACCGCGACGGCGTGAAGATCGCTGGCGCTACCGCGCGCACCTACGCGGTGACGCCCGAGGACATGGGCCACTCACTCCTCGCCTACGTGGATGTCTTCGGCCCCGATTGCGCTGGGGTCGCGACCCCTACCGCGCCCACGGCCGTCGTCCCGGTCCTCGCCTGCACCATGGCTGACGGCCGCGGCGGCGGCCAAAGCTGGGGCCACTCCTACGGAAACCAGGTGAGCTTCAGCGTCGACAAGTACTTCGTGACAGGCAGCGAGTGGGCCACTCCGTACCTTGACTTCTCGTTCCGCTGGCTGCGCGACGGCGAAGTGATCACGGGTGCCACCGGGTCTTCCTACAAGTGGCAGCCGCAAGACGTGGGCCACACGATTCTGGGTGAGATCACGATGAGCTCGCGCTACTGCACCGGGTCAAAGACCCTGCAGGGAACCCCATGGGTGCCCACCAAGGCGCAGTCGAGCGTCACTCTTGCGGCGTCGGCTGCCTCGGTGGACGTCACCGGGAGCAGCACGCTCACCGCGACCGTGTCTGGCTTCGACCCGTTCACCGGAACCGTCACCTTCAGGGACGGGCAGGGTAATTCTGTGGGCACTGCTCAGGTGGACCCTGCAACCCGCAAGGCGACACTCGAACTCACCAACCTGATCGCCACGAACACGTACACGGCGGTTTACGAGGGCGATCAGGCGCACGAGGCGTCGACGTCCGCCTCCGTGACGGTCAAGGTCAACGCATGCGCTAGCCCCACCATGGCGTCCGCGCCCACCCTTTACGGCACGTGGAAGGTGGGTCAGACGCTGACCGTGGACTCGTCGGCTACCGGTTGGTTCCCCTCCGGGGGCACCGAGACCTACCGCTGGATGCGGACCGACGCCGACGGCGTCGCGACTGTCATCGATGAGACGAGCACTCCGCAGTACACGCTCACTCCCCAGGACCTGGGCTACGTGGTCTGGGTCTCTGTTCGTTACTCCACCCAGTACTGCACCAATGGCGGCGGCACCGCCACGAAGCCGCAGGCTGACAACGGCAGCCGCGACTACACCGTGGTCGCCGCGAATATGTCGGGCACGGCCACGATCAGCGGCGACGCGGTAGTCGATGGCACCCTCACCGCCCAGCCCGTTGCCTGGACACAGAACGGCGTCGACTTCACCTACCAGTGGTCCGTGGACGGCATCGCGATCGAAGGCGCCACCGCTTCCACCTACGCGGTGCGCGCCCAAGACCTCGGCAGCGCCATCTCCGTGGCAGTCACGGGCACCAAGCACGGTTACGTGTCGCAGACGGCCGACGCCTCGGTTGCGTCCGCGGTTGCGGCCAGCGAGTTCGGCGAGGCCCCCGTAATGGGCATCGTCGGCTCGGGTCGCGTGGGCGAGACCCTCACGGCGTACCCGGACCGCGCTGCGTGGGAGCCGGAAGCCGATTCCCTCTCGTACCAGTGGTACCTCAACGGGGAGCCGATTCCCGGCGCCACCGAGCGCACCTATATTCCGACCGCTGACCAGCGCGGCGCCCTTGTGGGCGTCGAGATCACTGCTCACCGCGTCGGCTACTTCGACGCTGAGCCACTGTTCGCGCCGGCGTTCCTCATCTGGGACTTCACGGCTTCTGCTCCGAGCGAGGTTCACCGCCCCACGGTGACGCTCAGCGGAATCGCGATGCCGGTGGGCCAGATCGTCGTCACTCACGGTGATGCCGTGGTCGGCACCGCGACCGTGGGCGAGGACGGCAACTGGTCGCTCGAGGTGCTAGGGCTGGCGGAAGGTACGTATGACCTGCATGTGGCCATGTACCCCAATCCTCTCCTTGCCCAGAATCTGGCGAACGGCGACGTCACCGTGACGGTGTCCAAGCTCGAGTGGGTGGAACGTCACCTGAACGCGGACGGTGGCGAGATCGTCGGCTCCACCATTCACCGTGACTGGGAGGGTGCGGCATCAGCGCCCGGCGCGCGCACTCTCGAGGGCTGGGTGTTCCAGCGTGAGGTGCTCACGCACGAAGGCACCCAATTGGTGGCCGCGACCTACTACTACGTGCCGGAGCAGAAGCCGGCCGTCGTACCTGCGGATCCCACGAACGAGGCTCACGGAGAACTCTCGGGTTCCCTGTCCCACACGGGTGTTGACGCGGCACCTCTGGCCGCACTTGCGCTGGGCTGCCTCCTCCTGGGTGGCGTGCTCGTTCGCACCCGTCGCCGAGAGGGCTGACCCCTCACAGACGCCCCGCCGCCACCTCACGCGGCGGGGCGTCTGCGTGTGCGCCTTAGGTGAGAGAGCGTCGGGCCGCCCAGACGATAGCGGTGACTTCGCCCTGGGTCAGAACCGGCGACTGCCCCAGGAACCATCGCGGCACGTCGCGCTTGGTGAGCAGCGAGACGCCGATAGGACGGCTGGCGTAGGTGACGTGAGGCGTGCGGGCGCCTGTGAGCAGGACCACGCAGCCGCGGACAGGCACGTCGAGGCCGGTCTCGTGTTCAAGGAGGCTGGCGGTGCGCTCGGCCTGGAACTTGGCGTTGCGGAGCGCGGGGCTGTAGGCGTCGCCGACGTGCATGGCGTAGTCCTCCACCGTGACGTGGCGGCCGGGATAGTGCCAGGTATCCACCGCGTACACGCCCGACGGGGCGACGATCAGATGGTCGATGGCGCAGTCGACAGGGCCGACCGCGATGTTGTGGAACACGTGAGTGGTGGGGGAGGCGAGCGCGTCGAGCTTGGCGGCGATCGACGCGGAGGCGCGGCCGCCGGTGTGGGTGCGCTCGATGGTGCTGGTCATGGCGCCGCTCCCTTCTGTCTTGGTGTGTGAGAGGCGGGACGTGGCCGGTCATGACGGTGGGGGGATGTCTGATTTGTCACGTTGGGGGAGGCGCGGCGACGTGACACGCGGCGGCGTGGCGCATGTGCCAGGCTCTATGCGTGACGACGCACGTGCTGGCCCTGGACCAAGGGACCACCTCAACGCGGGCCATGGTCTTCGACCACGGCGGCCAGGTGGTGGCGTCGAGCCAGCTGGAACACCGGCAACTGACGCCGCAGCCGGGCTGGGTGGAGCACGATGCGCTAGAGATCTGGGACAACGCGCGAAGCGTGATTGGGGCGGCGCTTGCCGCTGCGGACCTGACGCATCGCGACCTCGCGGCGGTCGGCATCACCAATCAGCGCGAGACCGCGGTGGTGTGGTCGCGGGTCACGGGGGAGCCCGTGTGCCCGGCGATCGTGTGGCAGGACACGCGCTCGCAGGCGCTGGTCGATCGCTTGGCGGCGGACGGCGGTGTCTCGCGGTTCGCGGAGGCGACGGGACTGCCGCTCGCCACGTACTTCTCGGCCACCAAGATCGCGTGGATTCTGGACAACGTGCCTGGTACGCGGGCTCGCGCGCAGGCGGGCGAGCTGCTGTTCGGAACCATCGACTCGTGGCTCGTGTGGAACCTCACGGGCGGCGTCAACGGCGGGATCCACGTCACCGACGTGACCAATGCGTCGCGCACCCTGCTGATGTCGCTCGAGACCTTGGACTGGAACGCCGAACTGCTTGAGGCGTTTGGCGTGCCTCTCGCGATGCTGCCGCGGATCTGCTCTTCTTCCGAGGTCTACGGCGTCGCCTCATCGCGGAGCCTGCTGGACGGCGTGCCAATCGCCGGAATCCTCGGCGACCAGCAGGCGGCGACGTTCGGCCAAACCGCGTTCGACGCCGGCGACACCAAGAGCACGTACGGCACCGGCAACTTTCTGCTCGTTTCCACGGGCGAGCGGATCGTGCGGTCCTCGCACGGGCTGATCACGACCGTGGGCTTCAAGTTGGGCGACTCGCCTGCGCGCTACGCGCTCGAAGGCTCGGTGGCGGTGACCGGATCCCTTGTGCAGTGGCTGCGCGACAACCTGGGCGCCATTACCGCCGCTCGCGACATCGAGTTGCTCGCCGGCACAGTTCCCGACAACGGCGGCGTCTACATCGTCCCTGCTTTCTCCGGCCTTTACGCCCCGTATTGGCGGCCCGACGCTAGGGGAGCGGTCTTGGGCCTCACCCATTACGCCAACAAGGGTCACTTGGCTCGAGCGGTGCTGGAGGCGACGGCTTTCCAAACTGCCGACGTGCTCGAGGCGGCGTGTGCCGATTTGGGGACCACGGCGTCGGGCCTGCGTGTGGACGGTGGGATGACCGCGAACTCGCTGCTGATGCAGTTCCAGGCGGACCTGCTGGGGGTGGATGTGGTGCGGCCGCGGGTGCCGGAGACGACGTCGCTTGGGGCGGCCTATGCGGCGGGGCTCGCCGTGGGGTTCTGGTCTTCTTTGGACGAACTGCGCGGGCTGTGGGCCGAGGGCGCGCGGTGGTCGCCCGCGATGGCGCGGGACGAGGCCGCGCGGTTGATGTGCGAGTGGCACAAGGCCGTGACGAAGACGTTTGGGTGGGTGGAGTAGCCGCGAGGCGGCATGTCTACCTCGTCACTTTTCGTCGCGTTTGGGACGGCGCCAGGCCTAACGTGCCGGTATTGAGGGCCGGAAGCTGAGGGGCGATGGTGCCATGAGCGAAGTGAGCGCTGCGGAGGCGGTGGAGCTGCTTGTTGACCCCAAGCGGAGGTACCCGGCGACGTACATCGAGCTGGCGCCGAAGTCGCCGGGGCTGTACGTGTGGTGGGCGCGGCTGAGCACGGTTTTTGGAGTGCACGGCACGCGCATGGGCGAGGCGTACGTGTATTACGTGGGCAAGGCGTCTACTTCAGCGGGGCTGCGCGGGCGGCTGAACGTGCATGCGAAGGGGAGTGCAAAGTCTTCGACGCTGCGGCTGACGTTGGCGGCGCTTGGCGTGGGGACTGGGGATGTGGCGCGATCGGGGGAGTCGCGGATTGCGCTGTCTGCATCGTATGAGGCGGGGGTTTCCGCGTGGATCCAAGCCAACATGGATGTGTCGTGGGTGGAGGTTGACGCGCCGGCAGCGATAGAGCGCGAGGTGGTGGCTGCGTTGCGGCCGCCGCTGAATCTGGATGTGGGGGCTGCGCACGCGGATCATGCACGGGTGAAGGACGCGCGGAACGCGATGCGGGCAGTGGCGCTTGGGTGGCCGGCGCGGGGGTAGGCGAGGCTGGCGCTCAAGCCGCCGCAGCGTCGGGCGATTTGTGTCTTTTCCCGTGTTTTAAGGGTTCTTGAAATAGGGTCGCGGCATGGGGTTCCTTGACCGCTTCAAGCGCGACCGGCCCATGTCCGAGGCCGAACTGGACCAGCCATCGCAGGTGGACGGGATCCTGTATCGCGACCTGCAGGTGGTGGGGGCGATGGCGGAGCAGGGCTCAGACCTGATGGCGCCGCGGCACACGACCTTCTATTTGTACTTTCCTTCTGAGGACGCTGCTGCGGCTGCGGCGCGCGATCCTCGGTTCGAGTGGCTGCAAGTGAGCACGCCGGGGCCCAATGCCGAGTACCACGCCGAGCATCCCGAGGAGCCCGTCGCCTGGCCCGTGATCGTGGACTCGCACGGGCGGGCGCTCATCCCCGACTTTCTGCGGGACACAACGGCCGCGTGCCGCGCGATCGCGCTCGAGTACGGGGGCGAGTTCGACGGCTGGGAGGCCGGGGTCGATGAGGAGTAGCTGGCTCCAGGACGGCTTTGAGCACCCGCTGCGTGTTTCGGTGATTCCCGGGGTGCACGTGCGGCCCATCTCGCCCGACGACACGGCGATCGACATGGTTGCCGTGATGGGCAACCAGGCGGCGCTGTTTGAAAGGTACGGGGAGGCGTGGGGATGGCCGCCTGCGGACATGACCGCGGAGGAGGACCGCGAAGACTTGGCGCGGCATGCGCGTGAGATGGTCACGCACGAGTCGTTCAACTACGCGATCATGCCTGGTGACGAGAGCGCGGTGTTCGGGTGTATCTACATCGATCCGCCGGAGTTGGATGCCGAGGTGAACCCGCTGGTTGCGGACGTCTCGTGGTGGGTGGTGGGCGACGCTCCCGCCGGGGTGGCCGACGCTGTGGCTGGGTTTGTGCCCGGGTGGCTTGAGCGGGACTGGCCGTTTGAAGCGGTGCGGTATCCGTTTGGTGAGGCCGGGTAGCGCGCCCTTTACGCTCGCCGCACCAAGCTGCGAAGGTGCGTTTACCGATGTGTTCGAACTCACGCCAAAATCGCTGGTCAGGGCTCCGTAGCGTCGTTCACACTAGAAGATTCCCTACGACCAAAGGGCGCGCGAACGCGTTGGGTCACCCGATCCGGCTGCCTCCCGCCCACTGAAAGACAGGCCGCACCGACCGCCCAGGCAGTTTTCTTTATGAGGGCCGAGTCGACGCAACGACACAATGTTTACCAGCACCCGCAGCAAGATCGCGTCCACGTTCGCAGCGACCATCGGAGGAAGTCTCCTCCTGGTTGCCTCACCCGCCGAAGCTGTCGCTTCGGATGTAGCCTCTCCACCTCTTCCTTCGAGCCCAGCGACCTCAACAGTCTCAAAGGCGTCGCCCACGGCGGATAGCGCGGCAAAGGCCGCAGCGGCCGCAGCGGCCGCCAAAGTGAAGGCAGCCAAGGCTAAGGCGGCAAACGCCAAGAAGCCCATCAACATCGCCAAGAAGTATGTGGGCGTGAGATACAAGCGCGGCGGAACCACTCCCGGGTCGGGATTCGACTGTTCTGGATTCACCCGGTACGTCTACAAGGCGGCGGGCAAGAGCATCCCGAGAACAAGCAGCGCGCAACGGCGCGCGGGCAAGACCGTGCCGCGCTCGAAGGCGCGGCCGGGTGACCTGGTGTGGTTCTCCGACTTCCGTCACGTCGCGATCTATGCGGGCAACGGCTACATCATCGACGCGCCTAAGCCCGGCAAGAAGGTCACGAAGCGCAAGCTCTGGACGAGCCACGTGAAGTTCATCCGCGTCGCCGCTTGAGGGCTGACGCGGCTTGAGGGTGCGCTCCACGCAACTTCGAGCAACTACTAGATGCGCCACTCGCTCTTCACTTGCTGCGAGGTGACGTGCCATGCGCCGCAGTTGGCGCACGGGTGGACGCCCCTCGGCAAGCGTAGGCAACCACGCTGGCGATAGGCCCGAGCAACTGCGCGGGCTGCGCGCCGGGCTAGGTTGAGGCTGGCGTAGGGGATCTTGGTGCAGGTTTCCATGGGACGGCTCCGAGCGGCGTGGACGATTGTCTTGCCACCCCTGCCGTACACATCCGACCAGGTGAACCTGATGCCGTACTGATAGCACGAGCACCGCATCCCCCAATGGGGGAGCACTTGACCTCACGATACGACCGGCTCGGGTTCAGCGCCAGCGCTGCCCGCGCCGCCGGTCGTCGTTGCCGGCGGCGCGCCCCCTGATACCCCTAGTTGCCCTTCACGTTGACGAGCTGCCGCAGCGTGTGCCGGATCTCCACCAGGTCAGAAGCGTCCGCCATGACCTGGTCGATGTCCTTGTACGCAGCCGGAATCTCGTCGATGAAGGCGTCCGAGTCGCGGTACTTGATGCCCGCCATCGACGCGCCCAGGCCGTCAATCGTGAACATGCGATCCCGCGCACATTGCGGAACCCGGCAGTACGCTGACCCCAACGCGACACGTGCTGCAATGACGCAGGCGCTTTGCGTCGAGATGAATCAGCCGGGGGGCAACCAGCGCTTCGGTTCCTAATTACCAACTGAGGTGGCGAAACATGACTGAGCAAGCTCCGGCGGGTTGGTACCCGCAACCCGACGGCACACAGCGGTACTGGGACGGGACCAAATGGACCGACCACATTGCTCCTGGGGCGAATACCATGGCGGCCGAATCGTCGGCAGCCGATGCGGCTTCCCAGCCGGTCGCAGCGAACACGCCTGAGGTCACTGCGCCGACGGCGGTGATGCCGGTGACTCCCTCTCAGGTGGCGGACGGCGCGGCGAAGCGGCCATGGTGGAAGAAGAAGCGGTTCATCATCCCGGGGGTTCTCTTGGTCCTCTTGATTGCGATCATCGCGGCCACATCCGGTGGCGGTGATGAGGGCGCGGCAGGCGAGCCGACGGCATCTCCCACGGAAGTGACTTCCGACGAGCCGTCGCCCACACCTAGCAATACTCAGACTGAACCCGCTTCGGATCTCACGACCGCCCAGCAGGAGGCGGCAGAGGCGGCAGAAAACTACCTCTCCTTCTCGGGCTTCTCACGGTCCGGATTGATCGATCAACTCGAGTTCGAAGGCTTTTCCGAGGAAGACGCCACTATTGCTGTGGACTCGCTCGACGTGGACTGGGACGAGCAGGCAGTGAAGAAGGCCGAGAGTTACTTGGACACCGCAGCCTTCTCGAAGTCAGGGCTGGCCGACCAGCTTGAGTTTGACGGGTTCACCGAAGAGCAGGCAGCTAACGCCGTCGACTCAATCGACGTCGACTGGAACGAGCAAGCTGCGAAGAAGGCAGAGTCCTATCTTGAATTGTCGTCCTTCTCGCGATCCGAGCTCATCGATCAACTTGTCTTCGAAGGCTTCACGCAGGAACAGGCCGAGTATGGAGCGGACGCGGTCGGCCTCTAGCCCTCGCCGCTCCCCGCGCCGCCGGTCGTCGTTGCCGGCGGCGCGGTACTGCCCTCGCTAGGAGCTACGCGCCCGCTAGTTGCCCTTCACGTTGACGAGCTGCCGCAGCGTGTGCCGGATCTCGACCAGGTCAGAAGCGTCTGCCATGACCTGGTCGATGTCCTTGTACGCCGCCGGAATCTCGTCGATGAAGGCGTCCGAGTCGCGGTACTCGATGCCCACCATCGACGCCCGCAGGTCGTCAATGGTGAACGTGGCCCGAGCCCGGTTCCGGGAGTACTCCCGGCCGGCCCCGTGCGGGGACGAGTTCAGCGCAAGCGCGTTGCCCAGTCCCTGCACCACGTAGCTAGCGGTACCCATCGAGCCCGGAATGAGGCCCCACTCGCCCTCGCGGGCCGAGATGGCTCCCTTCCGAGACAGCCACACGTCCTTGCCCCAGTGCTTCTCCCGCTGGGTGAAGTTGTGGTGGCAGTTGATCCGCGTGGCCCCCTCGACGGTGACCGGCGCTCCACTAGAAGCGCTCATCCACCGCTCGAACTGGTCGATGACCCGGTCCATCATCTCCTCCCGGTTTGCCAGGGCAAATGCCTGGGCCCAGTTGAGGTCGGCGATGTACTCGTCGAACTCGGGCGTGTCCTCCACGAGGTAGGCGAGGTCCCTGTCCGGCAGCGTGATCCAGTACCGGCTCATCACCGTGTGCGCCAGGGCGATGTGGTACTGCGCCAGCCGGTTTCCCACGCCCCGGGACCCGGAGTGCAGGAAGAACCAGATCCGGTCCTGCTCGTCGGCGCTCACCTCGATGAAGTGGTTGCCGGAGCCGAGCGAACCCAGCTGGAACCGCCATGCCCGCGAGAGCTTGTCGATCCGCTCGAGCTGGCCAGGAAGGGTTGTCGCCTCCAATGCGTCAACCCGTGCCTGCGCGCTGTCCCGCATCTTCTGGTTCCGTCCGCCGGCGCTGAGAGGGATAGCCCGCTCGATCTGCTGCCGCAGCTCGGCGAGGTCCTTGCCCTCCAGGTCGGCCTTCGTGAACTGGGACTGAACCGCGATCATGCCGCACCCGATGTCCACACCAACGGCCGCCGGAATGATGGCGCCCAAGGTGGGGATGACCGACCCGACCGTGGCGCCCTTACCCAAGTGGGCGTCGGGCATCAGGGCCAGGTGGGGGTAGATGAACGGCATGGACGAGGTGGTGATCGCCTGCTCCTTGGTCTGGGGGTCCAAGATGGACGCCCAGTTCAGAAGCCGAGCGTTCAGCTTCTCCATGAGTGTTCCTTTCTGTGTTGTGGGTTTCATTTGGCGTGTCGGGTTGACGTTGAAGCCACGCCGACGCCGTGGCGAGCAGGCGTGCGCGCGCACGGATGTGCAATGGGTTGCCTATATATGCCGCAAGCGGCCCGACGCCATCGCACAGCCCACGGGTGGTGTGGGCACGGCTGGGGTTGGGTCAGCGCTTGTTTGGCTGATCGAGCAGGCTTAGCTGCTCAAAGTGCCTGGGTTCAGGCGTTTTGAAGGCAGGCAGAAGCGGGCGCTGCGTGGCGGCGCACAAGTTGGTGCGATAGCTCACGGCGACTCCTTTCTTCTGTCGACTGCTGGGTGTGCCGGGCGATCCGGCGCACGAGCATGGGACGGTACACCCTGGTAGCGGGAAGGGCAAGGATGTGCGGCGTGTCGCGTGTCGGACTCTGGCACTACGTTGAGCTCATGGGAACGGTACTCGCGCCACTTGCGAGCCACAATCGACCTGACCATTGTCGAGTCCGCGCATCTCTGCTGAGTCTCTCTACAGCCGCTGGCGAGAGACTCCCAGCTCGTTGGACTCTCGGGGACGCGGGCGCGGCAGAGGAGCGATCCCCTGCGGCGAATGAGGTGGTGCCCAGAATTGTCGGCCGGCGACGGGGCTCGATGCGTGCCTGGCCGAGACGACTCCGAGGGCAGCGCGGCTCCTGCGCGAGCAACGTGGCATGGCGCGTGCGCACCTCGTTCGGTGCTACGGCACGAGCATGACTCCGAGGCGGGACCCCTGGCACGAACACGACCCGCTCGCAGTGATGCTCGCGGGAGCGGCGCTGCAGCTAGTGCCTGAGAACGCGGACCTCCTGATTCCTCTCCAGCGGCTCGTCGCGTTCGCCGGCGCCGTTACGGGCGCGCAAGAGTCGCGACCTCTCTCGACGTCGGCGCTGAAGCGGTTGTATGCAACTGCCGAGGTCTCGGATCCGCATGCGCTGGCGCAGATTGACCAGTTTGAGAGCGCCCTCGTCGCTGAGACCGCGATCTGTGGCGAGGTGTTCCTGGTGCGGCAGGGTATCGTCGGGAACGCCCATGACTTGGCGCGTAGCGCGGACGCACTCGAGATGCTCAGCCAGGAATCGCCTTCGGACATCGCGTTGCGAGCGGCACTGGACGTCGCAAAAGGTCTGATCTGGTTGTCAGACGAGATTTCGCGACGCGCTGGGGAGACCCGCACGAGGTTCCCGCCTGCGGAGCGGAACAGGTCCCTAGTGATCCCCGGCAAAGGGCGCCTCGCCGAACTTGTCGAAGCGCTCAGCTTTGACGTCTTGGCATTGGAAGCGGCGCTAGGGCCGCGAACTGTGAAGCGACTGCAACAGTTCGCCTTTCCCCGAGAAGCTCTCGACGCCTCGGTCCTTGGCGACGTCGAAGCGATCACCGATGAGTTCGTCCGCCACCCACTGCTGTTTGACGGGGCGAGGTTGCTCGTCATCGGACCCGTCGAGCTAGCGGCCACCGCGAGCCGCTTGCTTCAGGACTCCGCGATAGAACGCGGACTCGAGAGCGAGTACGGCTACACGCTCAATGTCGTGGCGCTCGACGATGCAGAGACGTCCGTCCGCCTGCTCGCGGCGTCTCCCCTGGGTCCGCCAGTGGCCAGCCGCATACCGCAGGTGACATTCCACCGATACGCGTTCGCAGGCGGCAAGAGGCTAGATATTGCGTTGATTGTTGACACGCTCGAAGGTCGACGGCAGGGCGAGATCACCGGGTATTGGCCGACGTCGGAATGCGTCGACTTTGCTCTTGAACTTGTCGACTCTGATGGGGTTGTCGTCGACGCTGATCACGACACGCTCCGCTTGGTCGTCCTTGCGAGTTGCGGACGGTACGCAGCATACGGCGTCGGTGAACTCAATCGACCTGGCCCGCTACTCATTTGCAACTTGGAGGAACTCCGATGGGTCGCACTCGCATTCGCAGACGACCCGTTGCGCCTCTGGCGGTACGCACTTGCTCACAACCGCGTCAGTGAGTCGGCAAGTATCTTTTCATTTGGGTTCCTCGACACCCTTGGGCTCTACCTCGACCACCGCGACTCGTTTTACTTGGGCGATGGTGAACGCCCTGACTTGATCGTCCCGGCACCTGGGGATGGGGTCGCGATTCGCCGCAATCTCACAGAGCTTTTCGGAAACTTCCCCGTGCGTGACCCAGCATCCGGACGCATCGCGCTGGCGCTTTCCGCTCGCAACGGTTCTGGGCTGCCCATCTATCGACTTCTCGGCTCCGCCACGCCGCACATAATGCTCGCGAGACTTCCGGAGGTCGACCTGTGGGTTGACGGAACTGCAGCGATTTTCGAGGCCGACGACTTCGTATCTCACGTGATCGACGCGGTCGCGTACTGGGCGTGGCAGATCGAGCGCGCGAACCCGGGCATATGGCGGAAGGCAGTGGGCAGAGCTGGAGCCGCACTCGTCGAGATACAGGTGGATGACGAGGGGCGGTTGCTCGCAGCGATGGGCGAGGTGCCGCCCGACGAGGCGATCCCGAACGCCCGGTGGATTATCTCGCAGACGGCGGACGGTCGTATTCGCATGCCACATTGGCTCCTGACGGTGAAGGTCGCGCACCTTCGGCGTTTGACCGACCACTCGGAAAGCGCGGACGGGGACATATGTGACGCACTCTGGCGCATTGTCGACCCGACAGCCGACGCCGACCGACAGGTGGTTCAGGACCTCGTCGGCGCAGGCGCGAACCCGTATCTGTTTGTCCGAAACATTGCGTCGACACTCGACTTTCAGCCGACGCGCATGTCGCGACCGATCACGGCTCACATGCAAGGCGAGATGGCTGACCTCGTTGGCGAAATTGCCCATGCGAAGCTCGGGTCACGTCGGCGCGTAGCGCGAGCGGATGGTGTGGCGCTCCTCAACCACGTCGTCGCGGAACTCTTCGCGCGATTCGAACAGGTTGTGGGTGGTCTCTCCTCGGATGGCCTCTTAGCGGAGCTTGTTGCTCGCGACGAGGCTTTGCTTCACGACGGCCGCACCTACTTCATTGAGTCCGAGCAGCGACAGCACTTTTTCGGAGAACGTTGGGCGGATGAGGCCGGGGACTTCGCGGAGCGCAGCAACAGGATATCGAAGTCAGCGCGCGCTTCCCGTTTCGTAGTGGAATACGTGTCCGCCGTCCCGCCGGCGGGTGCTTCGCAAGTCTCCGATGACACCTACGACCGACTCTTGGCGCTCTCTGGCGAGATCGCTGAATTGGGCTTCCGATCCGATGCCATCAACTTTGGGCTCTCCGACGTCGACCTCGTGCTTCTCCCGTCCGGCCGGCTCAATCTCGGGGCGCCCGACGGCTACCAGCGGGCTGTTGAGCGACAGAACCGAATCATCATCGAAGACGCGTACTCGGATCATCTTGACGGACGTGCGAGCCCGTCACCCGGAGTGTTTGACAAGCCAGTCGGCGACGCACTCGCGCACGAGGTCGGAGTTACGCTCGCCGAATTGACCACGGCGATGGGCGCTCTGGTGGGGGCATGCGTGGATGGCGGCGGTACACCGGTCGTCGGCTTGTCGAGGGGCGACGTGCTGCAGTTGTTCGTCACGCTGCCGGGCTACGACCTCGAGAAGGCAGAGTGCGCCCTGAGTGCCCTTGAACTCGCTGAGCTCGAGAACTTCCTCGCTGAGCCAAGCGCTGTCGTACCGTGGCGATACGGCCGTAGCAGGTCGTATTTGCGGCGCCCGGTCGCTACCTCCGGTACAGGCGATGACCGGATCTGCACCTGGGGCCCGGAGAGGGTCGTCTCGGCCGCGCACTTCTGGAGTGACTCCCTTCGTAGCGGGCGGTTTCAGGCACAGTCCGCCCCGCTACGCACTGCCCTCGGCTCGGTGCGCAGGGCCGCGTCGGGGGCATTTGAGCAGCAGGTCGCTGCACGACTCGGCGCTCTTGGAGCAGACTCCGTGGCGTCGGGATTGCGGAAGCTCTGCGGTTCACGGATTTTGGACGTGTCGGGCAACGACCTTGGCGACATCGACGCGTTGGGCCTCTGGACTCGCGAGAAGGTGATTGTCGTCGCCGAAGCCAAGGACTTTGAGCTGGATCGCCTTCCATCGGAAACTCGGGCCAAGGCTCACGAACTTGTGCACCGAGAGAATTCCGTGCGAGAGCGTCACGAACGTCGAGTCAAGTGGATCTCGGGGCACATAGCGCTGGTACTCAAGCACTTCGGCGTGCCACCGAGCGGAGGATGGAAAGTCATGCCTGTCATTGTCACGAGTCGGCCCTTAGCGCTCCTTGCTGACGAGCGCTCTCTTGTGCCGATCCTGCATCTTGACGACCTAGATGCTTGGGTACGGCGCGTCATGCGCTCGCGTGGACAGCAGGGGGTCAGGCACGAGCTCTGAGGCCCACCTGCGCGAGTGGGGCAGGGCATCGGCAACGACGTGCCGAATGGGCAGGAGATGGCCCGTGCGGCGATGCCGGGCGTTGGCTTTTGTCGTACGCCCCAGCGCACCCAGCGTCCTGTCTGCGCAGCACGCTTGCGGTTTGATTGGGTCTCGGCAGACGGGGCGCGCGAGTGTCGCTATTAGCTCGGGCTTTCGGGGCGGCGACAACCCTCGCTCGAGGCGTCGTATCGTCTGGCGGGCGCGGTCGAGGCTCACCCCGTCGGTGCCGCTCGGTAGGGCTGCGCATATGCCAATCGGTGGCTGCGACATGCCGTAATACTTTGCTTGCGACGTGTCGCACGGATGGTTTGGCGAGCTCGCCGGGCGAGCGCCGCCAAATAGATCGTCTAGGTCGAGTCGCAAAGGCGCGTTGCAACTGCCCCGAGGGTCAGGCGCGCCGAAGGGGTGACGCGTTGAGTTCGCGCCCAACAGCGGAACGGTATTCAATGACTCCACAGCTGCACGCATCCGAGGGGGCGCCATGGAGGAGAGCGAATACGTCGGACTGAGGTCGCGCTGGCTCGAACACATAGCGGGCATGGTTGCGATTCCACGCGCACTTGCCGCAAATGGGCGCGAACTGACGCCGCCGCTTTCGTCGGTCGAACAAGCACTCGTGCTGTTGCATGTTGGCCTCTCGCACCTTCAAGGTGCAGATCGAGAAGAGGCCTCGCTCGGCACGTTCTGTGACGCCGAACTTGCAGATGAGTTGGTCAGTACCTGGAGGATGGGGCGCGTTTCGTTGCACGTAGTAGGGGAAGCGCGGGCAGTCTGGAAATCGCTCTGGCATGTCGGACTTTGGGCGGGACAGCTGCGTTCAGAACTTAGTGACCTTGTGGCCGCTTCTTTCCTCGCGCGCACAATGTCGTGTACTCCTCCAGGGACCGACGCGACTTGGTCCGCGTGGCGCGATGCCGTCGAGGAGAGATGCGGGCTATGCGAAGCCCACGATGAGGTGTGGGACTGCGAGGAGTCGCACCTCAGCAGATTGGGTTCTTTCGAGGACCTTCCAACCGAACTCGTGAAGGCGCTGACGCCACTGGAGATGCGGACGCTCGTTGGGGCACAGCGCGACGCTCGTATGGAGGAGGAGCTTGCGAGCGCCCTCCGCGTGTTCGAACTGCCGCTGGTTGAAGGAGGCGCGTGGGGTGGTCCTGCGCCTACGGACGTCCCCGCTTGGCTTCGGGACTACGTGGTGGCCCGAGGTGGTCGAGTCTTCCAAGACCGTGCGGGTCTCGTACCTTGCTGGTTCTTCGTGGCGCAATCCGAGGACGAGCTGCGGGCCTTCACGCGATGGAGGTACTCGGGACGACAAGTCGCATTCGTGCAAAATGCCGACCGGCCACCGGGCGAGGTCTCCTTCGAGTTGACGCTTGATTTCGACGATGGTGGGCCCCCGGCGAGACTCGAATTCGATTACCGCACAAACGTTTGGGAAGATGCCACGGCGCTTGACATGCTCGCGTGGGTCGGGCTGGTTCGACTTGAGGTCTACTCAGTAGCGACCGGGACTCTCGAGTTCGTGTTTTCCGACGGCTGCAACTTCGTCGATGCAAGGGGGGTGCTTACCGATCCGACGTTGCGTCTGTTCCCGGAGAGGGGAAGCGTCTTCGACCGACTTGCGACGGCTCCTGCCGACATTCTGTTCATGATGCGCAATGCAGAGCGTGTGCAGTTCGAACTTGTGCGCCGTGGCGAGAAGGCTCGACGCGACGGGTTGCGTGGACCCAGCGAGGCCTATGCGTCGTACCTTGAGGCTGTCGACGCTGCGGCGCGTTCGCAGCTTGCGGGCATCGGACCTGACGTCGCAGGCGTGGACCGCGCGAAGCGAGGAGTTATCGCGGCGCTTGGGTTTGTCGCGGACGAAGTAGACGAAATCGCTTTGACCGCTCTTCCTCCCGGTCACGTGTTCGTGCAACTGCAGTACGTATCGGCGTGGCCCTCGTCTATCAAGGCGAGCGTGGCAGTAGTCGAGGGCGGCGTGCTGGACGCGCGTGCTGTAACGATCGCCGAGCGGGACATAAACACCAGCGCGCTTGTGCCAGACGAGGAGGGCCTAGCGGAACTCGCCGCGCTCGGAACAAGCGGAGCGGTGATTTCGCCGGCGGGACCTCTCTATGCCCAAGCCTGTCACGAGGACCTGCTTGACGAGGGCTTCACGCAAGTGTCATATGCACATCGATCGACGGTGCTGTCGTCACGTGCGCCGATGCTCGCCACAGGGACAGGCGTGTTGCTCGCTGGTTATCCAGGCGATCCCTCGTCGAGTGAGTTCTTGGTGTCGATGAGCCGTGAGTTCTCGGTCATAGAGGATGCGCACTCGTGCATCGCGCAGCCTTGGTCCTACGGAACTACCTTGCCAGAAGTCGTACACCTCGCTGGTCACGGCTCGGCAGGTGACGACGCAATTGACCATTGGCTGTGGGCTTCCGACTCAATCGGAGAATTGGTCACCCCCGCGAGAGTGCTTCTCGAGGTCGATGCGAGTACTACGAGTCTGGTCTTTCTCTCCGCTTGCTCGTCGGGCCGTGGAGAATTCGGGGTTCGAACTGTAATGGAAGCCGTACCTCTTGATGTGGCGTTCCTGGAGAGAGGTGCCACGTGCGTCATTTCTGCATCCGCACCCGTGAACGACGTCGTGGCAGCCGTGTTCGCCGCGTCGTTCCACGTAGCCTGGCGCGCGGGCGCATCGATCTGGGAGGCCTACGAAGAAGCGAGGGCGGCCTCATCTGGACGGGGCTGCTCACAGACGGTCGCTGACGCAGTGGGCACCAAGTGGAGTACCTGGCGGGACGACTTGAAGAGGGCGCTCCTCGGAGCACCGGAGGATTGGCTGCTTTACCGAGTATCCGGGCGCCACTGGTAACACCACGCAATGCGGCTTCGCGCTCTAGGCGGCCGCCGTGCTCAAGTTGTTTGGCCGGGTGGCCGCCGCATCTATTGTGTTCGATTCCCTACGAGGTAATCGCCGGTCTTCATTTCTGCATCGACGTGGGGTTGCCGTTTCCGCTAGAACTGAATGTAGGGCCTTTGGGCACTCATGTGTGCTCCAATCATGGCTCGCCAGTCTTCTCGATTCGGCTGTGTGCTCCTAGTCTGACGCGGGCGCTCGAAACCTAAGCTTTTAGCGGTGCCTCACCGCCATACTGCGCGGTAGGGAACCTTGAAACAGATGCAGATAATTTCGCGGGTCCGGCTTCGGATAGGTCAATGCCGAGCACATCGGCCAGACGCAGAAGGTAAATGAACACGTCGCTGATCTCCTCAGCCGCACGTTGCTTGCGTTCCGGCTTGGAAAACTCCTCGAGAGCGCCGTGCGCTGGAATCCACTGGAAGAGCTCAGCGAGCTCGCCCACCTCGCCCACGAGCGCCAAGATCAGCGACTTTGGGTCATGGAACTTCTCCCAGTCGCGCTCGACCGCGAACTCGCGGATCTGGGCGGTGAGTTCCCGGATGGAGTCAACCTCGGTCATGAGTTCAGCCTTCCACGACAGCCGCAAAGAAGCGACGCAGGTGCGCGCGTAACGCCGGGTCCACCACGTAGACGTAGGTTCCGCGGATGCCTCTCGTGAGGAGCACGTTGTAGACGTTCTTGACCATCGCGAGCACATCCTCATCTGAGTACGTGATGCCGCGGAGGTTGTTGGCCGCCTTGCCCTTCTTGTCGAAGTAGCTGTCGCGATCGAGGCAGATGCGGTTCGTCGCTCGGTCGAAGTACAACTCCGGACCGACGATCACGCCCGCATAGTTGAGGTCGTAGCCCTGCACTGTGTGGATCGACCCGACCTCGTGAATCGAGGACGGCGAGTTGATCCAGTCTGTCGCGGTTCGGTTCCAGCACAGTCGCAGTCCGTCGACCTCGATGTCCCACACAAAGTCGTCCTCGGACGCGCTCTTGGAGTTCCATTTCCAGCCATAACCAGCCACGAGCCTGGCCAGCCCATGCTCGGCCTCGCGCTCGCGAATGGCCTCGTACATAGCGTCGGCTCTATCGAAAAAGCGCAGGTCGTAGCCGCTGAAGCCAGCCACAGCGTCGGGCCCCTTGTCACTGAGGAGGCCGCGCACGAAGGTGAGGTAATCGTCGCCGGCGGCGACGCGCATCTGGGAGCGGAGGCGGTAGCCGCGCTCGGCGTCCCGGGCGGCGGAGCGGAGGCCATTGAGGCTTCGGCGGGGAACGTCGGCGGGGCGGACGCCCTGTCCCTCGTCGAGCAGGAAGACCTGGTGGCGGCTGGAACGGATGATCCAGTCGATCTGCGTAAGCCCTTGCCAGTCCTCGCCGGGGCGGGCGAGTCGCTGGCTGATGTCGCGGAAGTCGCGGGTGAGCGTGCCCATGGCCTGGGCGGCGTACTGGGTGAGGCGGTGGGTCTCGTCCACGACTAGGAGGTCGAACGGGATGGGGGACTTGGCGACCTCGTAGGGGGTGAGGACCATGTCCACGCTGAGGCCAGGCGTGCGCTTGAAGACGTTCTTGACGGACTTGCGCAGTGACTGCTGTGGAATCACGAGGCCTATGCGGGCGCCGGAAAGCAGTTGCGGGTAGCCCTCGGTGAAGAACTCGCTGAAGGGGGTATCGGACTCGCCGGTGTCGACGTCGTTGCGGGCGCGGATGTCCGCGAGGAGCTTCAACAGGTAGATGGCGACGATGGTCTTGCCGGTGCCAGGGCCGCCTTCGATGACGGCGGTGGAGTTGGTGCGCGCGTCGAGATCGCGGAAGAGGCCTTCGAGGATGTCTTCGATGACCGCCTCCTGGTCGCTGTTGAGCGCCTTGAAGGGGGAGAGCTTGAACAAGTCCGAGTTAACGATCTCCGGGATGCGCTTGGAGAAGAGACCCTGGGTGCGGAGCTGCTCGAAGATGTGCTCGAACTGCTCGCGGTAGGTCTCGCGTTGGAAGTAGTTCGCGTCCGTGACGCCGTCGTTGCGATTGAGGACCTTGAGTCGGCCGTCGCCGGAGAACATTCGGATGAGGAATGACTCGAGGTCGAGGCACGCAGACTTGTTGAAGGTGTCATCGAGGATGATGCGGACCTCTTGGAGGTGCTGCTTCTCCTTGGCGTCCAGATGCTGGCGCACGCGGGCGGCGGCGTTGACCGTCTCGCCTACGTAGACCTCGTTGGTGTTGGTGAGGGTGTAGACGACGGGCCAATTGCGGTGACGGTCGCTGGCATCTTGCAAGGCGCGGAGGGTTGCCGCTGCGAAGGGGTGACGTTCAATCCGGGCGGGCCCCCCGGCCTCATCAGATACGCCGGACCGTGTTCTAGCGGGGGATTCAGTCACGTGAAGGACCTGGACTTCCCGGGGAACTCAGGGGAGCTTGCCACTAGGAGGCCGAAGGCCCGCGGGATTCGAGTTGTCCGCGAAGAGGTCGGGAGTAAGCCCGTCGAGCAAGTCACCGAGCGCTACCTCCAGCACCGAGGCAATCCGAACCAACGAATGTACGTTCGGCATTGCGCGCCCGCTCATGTACGCGCGCAGGTTTGAGGAATCGATTCCGGTTGCCGCGGCCAGTTGGTCGTGCGTGAGACCACGCTCGCGTCGGTGCCCGTCGATACGGTGACCCACAAACTCAGCTGCAGGTGAAGCGACTCTGGGCACGCCCCAAGTTTCACTGTGCCCTGGCGCGTTCACCAGGGCGAGAGAGACCGGGTACTAATACCCTGTAACGCGTGTCGATCACGCGTGCGCAAAGCGAACTCCCCGCCCACCCCCAAGGCGTCGCCCTGGGGGTGCGCCACACCCTCGATGGGTGCTGGCGGCGGCCGTGCCGGCTTGGGCGACGGACGCCGTCCGGTGAGGCCCGGGGCCGCCACGCGGCTTCCAACGGAGCCGCGCGCGCATGACCCGCGCGCATGGCGCCAATGAGGCAGATCCGCTCGTCCGGCCATTCCTGAAGTGGGTCGGCGGCAAGCGGCAACTGCTACATGAGATCGCTCCGCTGGTTCCACGAGATGGTGGACGCTACTTTGAGCCCTTCATTGGCGGGGGAGCGGTGCTCTTCGCAACTCAGCCGCGCAAGGCCGTAGTGAACGACGCGAATCCCGGCCTTATCGAGGTGTACGGAGTACTTCGCGATGATTTGCCCGGCCTGTTGGTCGAGCTGCGGCGACACGTCAATACCGCCGCGCACTATTACGCGGTGCGCGATTGGGATAGAGACCCGGCTGCGTTCGCAGCACTACCACCCGCTAGCCGGGCCGCGCGCTTCATCTACCTCAACAAGACCTGTTACAACGGCCTCTATCGGGTGAACGCGTCTGGCCTGTTCAACACACCGTTTGGCAACTACGCCAATCCGGCCATCGTCGACGAGCCCGTCTTGCGAGCTGTCAGCTCCTATCTGCGCGGCGCCGACGCGCAACTGAGCACGGGAGATTACGGCGAGTCGCTCAGCACCGCCACCACAGGGGACTTCGCCTACCTTGATCCGCCATATGACCCCGTCTCGGAGACCTCCAACTTCACGGGCTATGTGCAAGGCGGCTTTGCGCGAGCCGAGCAGGTTCGCCTTCGCGAGACCTGCGATGACCTCAATGCTCGAGGCGTCCGCTTCTTGCTCTCAAACTCCGCTACCGAGTTCATCCGCGACCAGTACGCGAACTACACCGTGCAGATAGTGCGCGCCACTCGGGCCATCAACTCCAAGGCGTCGGGCCGAGGCGCCATCGACGAGGTCCTAGTGAGGAACTTCTGATGCCCAACCAAGTGACCAACGACGCGGCGTGGAGAGTGCTCTTTGACAGGCACGAGATCCCACGGCGCGTTGAGTCCGATGGTCTGGCTTACATCGACGCGGCAGACATCAAGGTTGAGCGTGAGCCACGCCTGATGGCGAAGTTCGACCACGCCGTGAATCTGCCCGCGATCTTCAAGCAGCATGGCTACTCGATCCTGCCCGTCTCGCGCGGCCGCTACGTGATCGGCCCGCTCGACACGTATCAATCGCTGCCGACTGCGGAGGTGCCGCCAAAGTATTCCCCTCTCCCCGACTGGATCGAGAGTCTGACCACGAACCATGTTGCGAGCGAAACGCTCCTGCTGAACTGTGCTCTCGCGGCGGGGATGCTCGGCGACTTCCTTGGAGAAGACCAACTCGTGGCCACCGTGAGCGGCCGCATGGCGTCGGGCCAACTGGAGTTCTGGGTGCAGTCCCGCTATCCCGATGCGCGCACGCCGTTCAGGCTCCAGGTCGACAATGCGCAGGTTGAAGTGGATCTGGCGCTCGAGGGCGCGAGCCAACTCGCGCTTGTGGAAGCCAAAATGAGTGTTGCTGAGGACTTCTTGGTGCGCCAGCTCTACTATCCCTTTCTCACCTGGACGGACAGGGTAAAGAAGCCGGTCAATCCGGTTTACGTGGCCTATTCCAACGGCAAGTACTGCATGTGGCGGTACAGGGTCTCGGACCCTGGCGACTACAACTCACTCGTTCTCGCGGACTACAGGGAGTACATCCTCGAGCACGACGAGATCACTGCGGAACAGGCCGAGTCCGCAGAGGTCATCCTGCCCGATCTCCGCTTCTCGAAGCGGGTCTTCCCGCAGGCGAACTCGTTCGAGCGCGTGGTGAACCTTATGGAGGTACTAGCGCTTCGTCCAGCGACAAAGTCGGACATTTACGAGCGCTATGCATTCGATCAACGCCAAGCCGACTACTACGCGTCTGCGTTGGCCTATCTAGGTCTTGCGGAGAGGGTCAGTCGAGGCGGTCGCAGAGAGTGGACACTGAACTCTGCGGGGAAGCAACTCATGAGCGTCGATCTCCGGCAAAGAAACCTCCAACTGGCTGCATTGATCCTTCGCGAGAGGCCGTTCCGCCAAACCTTTGACCATTGGGCAGCGACTGGAGAGCCGCCATCGCAAGACTGGATAGCCGAGCGCATCGCGGAGGCCACACAGAACTTGTCCGGCACCACTCCTGGGCGCCGCGCATCGAGCGTCCTCAACTGGGTGCGCTGGGTGCGCGAGCTGCCCAACACCTAGGCGCGCCCGATCGTCTCTCTGGCGGGCGCACAGGGGAGAAGCAAACTCCTGGAACTGCCCGGGCGTGCTCCCTTCACGGCGAGCGGTACGGTGTCCAAATGTCGAGCCTTGGCGCATTCGGTCCGTTCAACACCTCGCTGAACCTCGGCCACGTACTGGCGGCAGGGGGAGTCGACAACCTCGGCGATCTGCTCGCTCTTCGGCACACTTACACCGAGGACTTGCTGCGCTCAGCGAGCGACGCGACACCCGGCAACCTGCTCACTTACACGCGCGAGCAACTGCGCGGGCCCGGCAAGTTCCCGCAAGATCCGCCAGGTCTTTGGGCGGTCTTCATCGCCGATGGCGGTCGGCGCTCGCGGCTCGTTGCCGTGTACGAGAACCACGGCGAGTTGGTGGACGAGCAGACAGATACGTTGCGCTACTTCGATCTCCGTGAGTCCCCAGCGCTCGCGGACCTGTGCGGCCGCCTGGTGGTCGAGTGGTCCGTCGACGCGATCAACTGGGCCAAGCAGGGCGCGGCCGCCGCCCGTTTCCCCGTCCTCGAGATCGCCGATCCCGCGATCGTCGCATTCCCCGGCTTCGACAACCTCGTGCTCAGCTACTCGGAACTCCGCGAAGTCGTCACCGAGACTCGCTATGGTGCCTGGCAGACGGCCCTTGGCGCCGTGCAAGGCATCTACGTGATCACCGACACCGCCAACGGCAAGCACTACGTGGGCAAGGCCGACGGCGCCGAACGGATTCTGGGGCGGTGGCGCACCTACGCGGAGACGGGGCATGGCGGCAACGTGAGGCTCGTTGAGCTTCTGAATGTCGACCCGACTCGTGTGGAGCACTTCCAATGGAGCCTGCTTCGCGTCTTCGCGCCGGGTGCCATGCCCGACGCTGTCAACGAGTCGGAGGCGCACTTCAAGAAGGCGTTGGGCACAGTCGAGCACGGCTACAACGGCGTCTAGAGATTTTCAGCGCCGTCTGCGTCGCGAGTGTCCGCCTTACAGCACACCGCATGCGATTTCGCGCAAAGCGCCAAGGCTCGTCCGCAGCGCGACCGGGGTCGCCTGCCAACGGGTTGTTCCCGCCCGCGGCGCGAGCGCCGCGACCCCTGTCGCCCGGACGCCGGGATCGTCTACGCCAAGCCGCAGCGCCGTCCGGCACCAGCGCTGGCGTGGGTGCGCGCGGCCGCAGGTAGGCGGCGCTCAGACACCCGGCTTCCTCAACTCCCGCGCGAGGTTTCGTGCATGCTCTTCGGTAGCGCCGGGCTGGCCGACGAGTTCCGGCGGTATGGCGACCGAGACAGAATCCCTCCTGGTAAACGTCACCTTCCTCACCGCCTCCTTGTCCCGCCGATACACCTCCGGCGTTACGCCCTCCGCCTCCAGCTCTCGCGCTCGCACGGCATACCCCCGCACGTCCGACACCCCACCGCCAAGCCACTCCTTGACTCCCGGCAACGAGATCGTCGAGATCGGCAGCGAAAAGCCCTGGGGCTCGTACTGGAACAGGTTCCAGCACCACTGCCGCGCCCGAGCACGAGTGAACCCCGCCCAGCCGCCGTCGGCGATGACTTCACCAGCGTCGGGCGCCTGCCCAGCCGCCTCGAGCGCGGCCCAGCCGAGCCGTGAACGCGTGGCCGCGTCGGCCTCAAGGGGCGCCTGGAACTCAGCCCACGCGTCGGCCATGCGGGAGCGGAGCTCGTCGGCGGTGATCTCCCCGTCGCCGTCCGGGCCGGAGACGGAGAAGAGCACGGGCCGCGCGCGCTCGAGCAGCGCGATGCGCGGGTCCTGCCACGGGACGTCCTCGGCGCGATCCCAGTCGTGCGAGCAGTAGACCGGGCGGTGGCGGAGCTCAAACCCGGCCCACCAGGGCGGAGAGTATTCAGAGTCGGGCATGGTTACCTCCTGTGGCCCCGCCGCGAGCGGAGCCCTCGAACCTTGCCGGGCGCCGGGCGGCGCGCGACCCGTTCTTCCCCTGGGGCACCCGGGAGTCGATTCGGGTTGCCGTGCGGCCGGCCAGGTACCTGATGGCCGCAACTCGTGAACGTGGGGACAGCGTAGCGCGGGGAACCGACATGAGGCTGGTGTCACACCCCCGCGCTAGCTTCGCGGCATGAACGACATTCCGGACCTTGCCACCGCCACCCGCGACGCCGCCCGCTGGGAAGCCGAGTTCGCGCTCGACCCCGGCGCCTACGCCGCCCTGTGCTCGAGCGCGCTGAACATACTCGCCGCGGTGCAGGCCCACACCATGCCCGACGCTGCTGTCGCCTCGTGGATCAAGGCGGCGGAGATCGGGGCACAAGCGGGTGCCAAGGACCCCAAGGACGCGACCGAGCTCGAGAGCTGCGCCCTCTTCAACCTGATCCCATTCCTGTTCGCCAACGACGAGCCGGAGCGGGCGCTACGGTTCGCCGAACGCATGATCGAGATCGAGGCTGGCGAGTTCGGCTCACCCAGCGGTCGCGGCATCGCCGCCGACTACAGGGCGGAGTGCCTGCGCCGCCTGGGCCGCACTGAGGAGGAGCTCGGCGCGCGCATCGATGCACTTGGCGAGTTCGCGCTCATGGGCGACATGCCGCACGCCCCCGACTTCGCCGAGTTCAGCACCACGCGGGCCGCGCAACGGATCGCGGAGATCCTCGAAGACTCCGGGGAGTCTGACTAGCGCGCGACACCGGCCACTCCATGGCTCTCGCAACCCCCCGCACGGGAGCATGATTGCCCCATGACCACCGAACACGTGACCCCTGGCGACGAGATCCCCGACGACGCCCTCCGCGAGACGGTGGCGCAAGTCGCTTCGGGCCGCGTAACTCCTGAGCAGGCGTGGGTCAACCTGCAGTCTCGCCGCGCAGCGAAGCCAAGGCCCGACTTCGAGGACCAGTTCTCAGACCTCCTGCCGTACCTCTCGAGCCTCAACCGCCGCGGATCTCGCTACCCCTACGACACCGCGGGGATGGGATGGCGCCGCTCCGCCGTCATCGCCGACGATCTGCACAACACCGGGGTGCGCGCAGACATCGAAATGGGAGTGCAGCCCTCGCCCGCGGGTTTCCAAGCGTCGGCCGGTGTGATGGGCGCCACGGACGTGCCTGGCTGGCAGGAGCTCGCCGAAGTCTTCCTCTTCCACTCCAGCTACTTCCCCGTGCTCAACGATCCCGATAGGGACGCGGAACTACAGAACTATCGCGCGTCAGTGGCCCGCGGCGAACTCAGCATCGCCGACTACCGCATCGAGGAGCGCCGCCTGCTGGACGCCGACAAGCAGTAGCCGGCTACGCGCCACTACGCACCACCGGACGGCACGCGCTTCTCCATGTAAGGAGTGGCATACCGGTCAACGTCCCTGAGAATCCGCGAGCACAGCGTGGCCAGGTCAGCAGTGGTCGGGTACTCGTACCACTGGTCAATGCCCATGCGCGCCATGCCGATCCGCTGCGCATCCGCCCACACCGCGGAGGGCCGCGTCGGCACCTTGACGGCAGGCGTGTGATCCGCGAACCAGACCCGCCGCTCGGCCCACCCTGCGTCGGTGATCGCCGCAAAGTCGAACGTCACCAGCACGCTGCCCTTGGCCGCCGAGTGCGACCCGTGGAACGTCAGCAGATGCCAGCCGGTGGGCAGGTGCCGCCGAAACGTGCCCTTGCCCGCATAGCCCCGCAACTGCAGAGCGGGGGCGACGTGGTCGAGCATGAGCGACTCGTGCGCGGCCTGTGCGGCGTGTGGGGGCATGGGCTAACCGTAGGCCCCTTCGCGGCTGGAGGTGCACCGGGGCGACCATATCGCCCGTCATGAACGGGGAGGGGCCCGACGGACGGGTCACCCGAACGTGAACGCGTACGCCTGCAGCCCCTCGCTGAAGGTGAGATTGAGCAGCACGGCCTGGGGGTCTCCGGTCCAGAGCGTGTAGAGGTCGGGCTCGCCGCTCACATTCACCACTCGCCGCGTTGAGGGCTCTCCCGCGACCTCCACGGTGACGGTTCCCTCGCCGCCCAGCACCAGGTGGGCGTCGGCCGCGTAGAAGCTGATGACCATGTGCGCATCCGGCCCCGCCTCCGCATACTCGGGCTTCACGGTCCACGTGCCGCCGAACGAGAAGTGGTTGCCTGGCGGGTCCGCGGTGGCGGTGTAGTCAAACGGTGCGTCCCGCACGATCGTGTCGTTGTACGAGAGCTGCTGGCGGTTGTAGCCCACGTAACTTTCGGGGCTGCGGTTGTAGGTGATGGTGCCCACGCCCGTGGGCGCGGCGGTGGGCTCGGGGCCGGTCTTGAGCAGCTGCTGGATGAGCTTCTCGGTGGCGCCGTAGTCGCCCTCTCCGTAGTGCACCTGCACCACGTTGCCGCTCTGGTCGATGAGGTAGTGAGCGGGCCAGTACCGCTGCCCCCACGCGTCCCACGTGGCGTAATCGTTGTCGAGCGCGATCGGATAGGTGACGCCGTACCGCGAGGCGGCCGCGGCCACGTTTGACTTCACCTTCTCGAACGCGAACTCCGGTGTGTGGACGCCGATGATCACCAGGCCGTCATCCTTGTACTTGTCCCACCACGCCGTGAGATAGGGGAAGGTGCGCTGGCAGTTGATGCACGAGTACGTCCAGAAGTCGATCAGCACCACCTTGCCGCGGAGATCCTCAAGATCGATTGGCGCACCATCTGGCGTGTTGAGCCAGTCCGTGATGCCTACGAGCTCGCGCTCCTTGCCGCAATTGTGCAGTTCCTCGACCACGTAGGAGCACTCGTCGAACGCCATGTAGCGGCCGTTCTCTGTGGCGGCGAAGCGGTCGCCCTCCTTGAGGGTGTCAAGTTGGTTGCGGACGGTTTGGTTGTCTTCGATCCGCTCTTGCGCGGTGGTCACGAAGCCCGGCACCGCGCGCTGCAGCGGCTCGGCGACATTGGTGGCGATCACCAGGGCGGTGGCCATCAGCACTACGCCCGACGCTATGCGGAGGGCGCCCAGATTGTTGCGGACGGGCTTGATGCGGCTTCCCATCGCTTGGCCGGCTACCCCGAAGACGAGCAGGGGGATAGCGAGGCCGATCGAGAAGCTGAATGTCAGCGTGACGAGGCCCCAACTGACGCCGTTGGTGGCGGCGAGCACGGTGATGGCAGCCAAGATCGGTCCTGCGCACGGCACGAACACCAGGCCCAACGCGAGCCCCATGATGAACCCATTGCCGTTCCGGTTGAGTTTTGGAAGGCGAGTATTAAGGAACGGGCGCTCCAAGAGATGCCCGAACCACGGCCACGCCAAACCCAACCCGACCACCGCGAGGGTGACGATGCCCAGCCAACGCAAGAAGTCGTCGGGCAAATGCAGGAACGAGATCAGGGCACCGCCAATGAGCGTGAACACCGCGAAGCTGGTCACCAGCCCACCGACCACCACGAATGGGCGACGGCGGTTCGCAGCGCCGTCTTGCAGCGAGGAAGTGAGGATCGCAGGAAGAACCGGAAGCACGCATGGGCTGATGGCGGTGATGGCGCCGGAGACCACGCCCACCACGATGAGGGTCAGCATGGTGGGTGTTCGGAGCTGGGGGTTCCGCGGATGGGTCTAGGCGAGCGACGGGTTCGCTACTCGGGGTTCTGCCAATTCTGGACTTCTCGATTCTCTCGGGGCGGCACGGCGTTCGCCGGCCGCGTCTGAGCGGCTGGGAAATGTGATGCCAAGTCGGTGCGCAACTTGATGATGTTGCGCAGAACGTGCTTCGCGAGAGAGAACAGCGCCCAAAAGGGGATAGTTGAGAACGCGCCCACGAGCAACCCGCCGAACGCTGCTCCGGCATTGAACGAAGAGCCCGAATAGGCCGATTGACGCGCGAAAGCGTTCCCGAATGTGATCGCCGTGCCAATCGCAATCACGATTGTCCATATCCATAGCGCGGCTGCGAACGCGCTCGTGGAGGCGTCCTCGTCCGTTGGTTTGTGCATCATGACTTGACCCTAGCGCTCGACCTAGCCGGAGCGTCGGGCAAATGCGGGGCGGGCAACCCCAACGCCGCGCATGGTCCACACCAGAACCGCCGCGCCCCCAGTCGCGACGAGCGACGCCACGGGCAGCCACCCAGCGCCGACGGCGGCGAGAATTGCCGCGCCCGCCAACGATCCCACCGCGTTGCCGGCGCCGAAGACCGTGGCATACGTGCCGTTGGCCGTGTCCGTGGAGCCGGGCGCATGCCGGATCGCCCAGTTGACCATCGCGGCCACCAGCACCGAGAACCCAAATGCCTGCGCCGCCACACACACGGCGAGCACCCACGCGATCGACCCGAAAGCCGACATCACCGCCCACACCGAACCCAGGATTGCGAGCCCGATCGCCACCGACCGCACCGGGTAGCGGTCCAGGTAGCGGCCCACGAGGTACATCGCCACGAATCCGCTCACGCCGCCTAGGAGCAGCAGCGTGGGAATCGCGCTGTGCGACATCCCTGCCACCTCGGTGGCGAATGGCGTGATGAACGTCCAGGTGACCGCCACCGACGCCACCGTGAGCCCGCACACCACCAGGATGCGCGCGAAGATCGGCCACGACGGGATGAGGCCGCGGGCGGCGGTGCCCTGCTCGGCGCGGAAGCTCGGCATCACGAGCACGAGAATCACGGCGACCGCCAGCATCGACGCGCAGAGAATCCAGTAGGGCGCGCGCCAGCCAACGTGCTGGGCCAGCAACGTGAACACCGGGAGTCCGATGATCCCCGCGAGCGACGTTCCGAGCAGCAGTCGCGCCACGGACCTGCCGCGTTCCGCGGAACCGAACAGCCCCGCGGCCGTGGGCGTCACGATCGCCCAGAAGGCTGCATGTGCCAGGGCGGATACGCCGCGACCGGCGAGCAGCCAGCCGAACGTCTGCGCGCTCGCGACTATCGCGATACCCACCGCGAGCAGGAGCGCCGTGCCGGCGAGCACCCAGCGTCGGGAGAGGCGTCGCAACAGCAGCGCGGCCGGGATGGACGCGAGCATGTTGACGATCGCCCACACAGTGGTCATGAGGCCAACGGCGGCCTCGGAGCGATTCATGTCATCCGCCACCACGGAGATCACGCCCAACACGGACGTCTCGTTGGTGGAGAACAGGAAGGCCATCATGGCGAGCACAATCAGAGAAGCCACGGCCCGACGGTGTGGCATGGGTGGCGCTTGCACCTCACCGGGGCTCGCCTCGCCTGAGACGACCAGCGCCTCGGTGACGCCTGGCGCGGTGGCGACCACAACGTCGGGCAAGTCTGCCTCGTTGGGGGTGCCAGTCACGAGGAAAGTGTAGCCCTCGACCTACCACTTGGTAAGCGGGTCTAGGCTGGGACTTTAAGGGCGGCTGTCAACGGCGACGGTCGCCCTCCTCGAGGAGGGGTCACATGTTCGCAGGACTGAACGCGGAGATCTGCGCCCAGGCGTGGGACCTGATCGAGCCGTCGATCGCGCACGGGGCCTCGACGGGGTTGCTCAGCGGTCCCGTTGGCTCGTTGCTGGTGCTCGATCCCCGCGACAACTCCGAGCTCTTCACCGCTCACCCGGGCGGGATGGTGCACGAGGAGACGCTCACAAACGCGCGCGGCAAGGCGGCCGTGGCGCTGCGCACGGGCGTCGACACGTCGCGGTTGCGCGACCACTCGCCGCACCTCTACGCGCCGGGCGACATCTCGTATCCCGGAGGGATTGTGCGCCACGGTCTCGTGGTGGCGTACTCGGGCGTGCAGGGAGAGTACGACGAGATGATCGCCGAGTGGTTCGTGTCTGCGGTGCGCGCCATCTGCCGCATCCAGTTCAACGGGCCCGACGGTGGGGATGCGCAACCCACGCCTTACTTGGGGCGGCAGGGATAGTTCGCGTGACTTGGCGGGGCGCGCCCACTCACTCTTCGTTTCCGTGTCTGGTGGGCGCGAATTGGCACTTTGGCGACCACCAGCCACGGCAACTCACGTCGGCTACTCATAACGTGTTATGAGTAACCGACACACGTACCCTGACCGCATGACAAAGGTGACGCCGGCAACCGAGGCGCTGGAAGCGTCAGGCATCGACTTTGAGATCACCGAACACGGGATGGTGCGCTCGCTCGAGGAGGCCGCCGAGGCGCGCGGGCTCAATCCCGGCGCGATCATCAAGACGATGGTGGTGCGGCGCGGCGAGGGGGACTACCTGTTTGTGCTCGTGCCGGGTGACCGCGAGATCAGCTGGCCCAAGCTGCGTGCGCTGCTGGGCGTTAGCCGGCTCAGCATGCCGGACCAGGACGTGGCGTTCGAGGTGACGGGGTTCCGGCGCGGCACCATCACGCCGTTTGGGGCAACTACGGCGTGGCCCGTAATCGCCGACGCGCTGTTGGTGCAGCGGCAGGGGCCGGTGTCGATAGGGGCGGGTGCGCATGGGCTTGCGGCCACGGTGGCACCGGAGCAACTCGTGGAGGTGCTCGACGCGCAGATCGCGGATGTGACGGAGCCGCTGACGCCGCGGGGGTAGTTACTGCAGGCAGAACTCGTTGCCCTCGGGGTCCTTCATTTGGTAGTAGTGCTCGCCCCACGGGCCCCACTCCTGATCCACGAGCCGCACCACCGTGGCGCCCAGTCCGACCAGGCGATCCTTCTCCGCCTCTAGTTCCTCGTCGCTTGGGGCGCGGCCGGGCACCGCCTGCACGTCGAGGTGCATGCGGTTGCGGTGATGCTTCTCCTCGGAGGCGTGATGGAAGAAGAGGCGAGGGTTATCGCCGCTAGGATCCTGGACCAGGCCGCGTTTGTTGAGGTCCTCTTCAGTGAGGCCGGAGGCGAGGAGCTGCTCCTTGAGTTCGCCGTCAAAGACCGCGGGCTCGATGCCGTAGACGCCAGCCCAGAACTCGGCGAGGGCCGGAGGGTTGTCAGCGTAGAAGACGATGTTTCCGATTTTCGATGCCATCTAGCCACCGTACGCCGGTGAGGCGACATCGCAACCTGGCCTCAGCGTCGGGCCTGGTATTGGGCCTAACCGTTGGCTGAGCCCGTATCCCCGCCGAGGAATGCCACGTACTCGGGGCAGTACAGCGAGATGGCCGCCGAGACCGTGAACGCCGCGTCGTAGACCGCGATGCCATAGGCCTGCATGGCGTCCGCGCCGGCCTCGGGCGTCTTGCTGGTGTCCATCGCGTCGCAAGCGGCGTTGAGGATGACCTCGATGTCCTCGTCGGTCTTGCCCTCGAAGCTGGGGAAGCCGCCGCGGATCGTGTCGGAGACGTTCGCGAGGTCGTAGCCGGGCTGGAGCGGGCGGATGGTGACCTCGCCGGTGGGGGCGGGGGAGCTGGTGGGCGCGGGCGTTGGGGTGCCCGACGCCGTGGCTGAGGGAGTGGCCGAGTTGCCATCGGTGGGGCTTGGGTCTGGGGTGCTCGTGCACGCGCTGAGCGTGAGCGCGAAGGCGGCGACCGTGACGGCGACGATGGCGTTGCGGACCTGCATGGGGGCTCCTCTGTTTCCAGCGCCCCGCGAGGCGCCGCGGCCCATCTTAGGTAGGCACGCGCTCAGCGAACGAATCGTGCGGGTGTGTGGTTGCTGGCGCGGGCAAATCGTTTCGATTCTGTGACCTAAGGTCCTGCGACTTCGCGCAGGATGACGGAGGTCCTGCGACTTCGCGCAGGATGACGGGGGTCCTGCGACTTCGCGCAGGATGACGAGCGCTAGAACCGGTTGCGGGCCAGCTCTAGTTCGGCCGCCTGCTCGTCGAGGTCGGCGAGCCAGGTCTCGAGTCGCTCTTCAAAGAGGTCGGCGGCGTCGGCGTCGTAGTCGCGGCTGCACTCGTCGATGAAGAGGTGGCCCTTGTTCGTGTAGCGATACACGTTGGCGTGGGGCGCGTGATAGAGCAGCCCCTCGAGCTCGGCGGGCTGGACCCACTCGTCGGGGTCGGAGAGGTGAATCTCGAGCGAGGTGTTCGAGCGCCACATCCCGCCCAGCGCGCTCGGCGTGAAGGCGCCGCCCATGAGCAGGCAACCGCGGATGCGGCGCAAATCCTGAGCGAGCAGCTGCGCCTGCATCGCGCCCAAACCAAACCCCATGACCACGTCGGCGTTACGGAATTCGCGAGCGGAGCGTCGGGCAACTTCTTCAACCGCGTCATGGCCGATGCGCTGCAAGTGCTTCACGCCGTCATCAATGTTGCGAAAGGTGACGCCGGCGTAACAGTCGGGGCAGTGGACGGTGTGGCCCTCGGCGATGAGGCGCGCGGCGAGGGCGCGGAGGCCGTCAGTGAGACCGTACGCGTGATGGAAGAGGAGGATCTCTGCCATGCCTCCAGTGTCACCCCGGTGAGCCGTGCGCGCTAGGTGAGCGGAGCGTCGGGCTTGCTGGGGGACAAAAGAGCGACGCGCACAAGGCCTCGGGGGGTGATGGCGTTGCGCGCGTCGCTTGGGAGTAACTCTACAACGGTTTCTGGCCAGTAATGCAAGCCGAAATTGGAAGTTTTTTCTGCGGGCATAGCCTTGGGGCCATGAGTGGTGGCCGGTTGCTGGTGGCGTTGCAGGGTGTGCTGTTCCTACTGGTGGCGGTGACGGCTTTCCTACCAGGCCCGACGCTGTTTGCCTCTTTGGTGCTTGGGCTCGGTTTTGTGGTGCTTGGGGCTGTCGTGGTCGTGTGGACCGGGCGGTCGCTGGGGAGGTCTTTGACGCCGCTGCCGGAGCCGAACGGGGGTGGACTCGTGGCCTCCGGGTTGTATCGGTGGGTCCGGCACCCGATGTATTCGGGGCTGGTGGTGATCTGCCTTGGCGTGGCCGTGGGGGTTGGGGTGGTGTGGTGCTACCTGTCTGTTGTGGTGTTGTGCGCGTTCTTCGCCGTGAAGGCGCGGGTGGAGGAGCGGTATCTGGTGCGGGCGTATCCCGGGTATGCGGATTATGGCGCGCGGGTGGGGCGGTTTGTGCCTCTGTTGGGACGGTTATCCACAGAGTGACTTTTTGGGGGTGCGCGTGTGGGGGCGCGCGGCTAGGGTGCTTGATACCTGGACCGCGTCCTCAGGGGTGATGGCGCGCGACAAGGGGGGAGAGTCATGGACAAGTGGCGCGAGACCGCGCGCCGACTATTGGCATGCGCCGCGGTTGTTGGCGTGGGGGCTGCTGTGCTGGCGGCGTGCACGCCCGGCGGCGGGCCCGTGGTGACTGAGACGCCGAGTGTGAGTGGGTCGCCGGGGGGTGTTTCGGTGTCGCCTTCGCCTAGTGCGTCCGTTGATGTGTTGGCGGCCCTTCCGGCCGAGGCGCGGACGAATGATCTTGACGGGGCTGTTGCGACGGCGGAGTTCTTTGTGGAGCTCTACGGGACGATGCTGCAGACCGGGGACACGCGGCTGTGGGACGCGCTGAGCGGGCCGGAGTGTGAGTACTGCAGGAATGCGTCGACGGATATCGCGGAGCACTACGAGCAAGGTGACAGTGCGGCCGGTGGCTCCGTTCAAGTCAACCGTGCTGCCACTCGCGGTGAAGTCCAGGCTTCCGGCGATACCGTCGTCGCGGTCTCCGCAGTCCAAGATCCGTTCGCAACCGGTCCAGGCGACCAAACGACGGCGACACCGTCGGGTGGTGGTCCATTTCTCGCGAACGCACTGCTCGTGTGGACAGGCGAACACTGGGTGGTTGACGGCGTCCAGATCGACTCCGCGACGGAGCAGTCGTGAAGGCCGTGAGCCTTGCAGTCGCCATTGCAATTGCCGTGACGGTGAACGTCGAATCCGAAGACTGGGGCGGGGTGGTCGACCACGGCGCCGACGGCGGCTTCCAAGTGGTCGGATCGGGAGGCCAGGCGGGCTCCAACGCCTCTCCAGCTTCTTCGACCAGCAACGGCCCACCCACGGAATACCTCCGCGCACCGATTTGCGTGAGCGTCTCGCGCCAAGATCTCAGCCCTGCCTGCCCCAATAACGACCCCGTGCTGGAGTACTGCATCGACGGCTCTGAGGCGCGCTACCCGCTCTGGCGGCGCACCCAGAACCCGGACGGCACCTGGACCGACTGGGAGTTCATCGAGGACTACTACTGCCTAGGCGACGCCGCGCTGCTCGCCGCAATCGAGACCGAGTGGACCCAGCTCCAGCCCCAGCCGAGCGACATCGAGCTCCAGCCCAACACGGGCTGGGTCATCGCGACCGTGCCCACCGTCGCGATGGCGGGCGACGCCCCTCGCCTCCACCAAGCCACCCTCCTAGGTGCGGACGTCGAGATCGTGGCCACAGCGTCGGGCTATCGATGGGAATGGGGCGACGGCAGCCACACCACCACGCAGGATCCCGGCCAGCCGTATCCGAACGCGACTCTGACGCATACCTATCCACACGCCGGGGACGCCGCGACCGTGGCGCTGACGACCACGTGGGCCGGCCAGTACCGGGTGAACGGCGGCGCGTGGCACAACTTCGATTCGACGATCAGCTCGGCCTCGACGCCGGTGGATCTCGTCATCTACGACCCGCGTTCGCGGCTCGTGAACTGCAACCTCGACGGCAACTGCCGCCTCGCTGCGCTGGATTGACGGCGCAGGACGAGAATGGAGGTCATGACTCACATCGAGATCGCGCTGGAGGTGGCGCCCATCGACGCGCCAACCGTGCAGCGCCTCAAGGATGCGGGTTTCGCGGTTTACAAGGGGAATCGCTCGTGGCGCGTGGTCGCCGAGGCCGAGCCGAGCGACTCAATCCCGGTGCTCCAGCAGGCCACGACCCTTGCCAACGACATCCTCATCGACTTCGAGCTCGACCCTCTACACCGCCCGCCGAGCGTCACACTCCGCTACCCGGACGGCGAGGTAGACCAGGCAATCGGCGACCTCCTGCTTGAGGACGCGCGGCGCGCCAACGACCCGGATCCCCTCCCGCGCCCCAAACGCAAGTGGTGGCAGAAGCAGATGGAACTGGGGCTGGGGGAGCGCAAAGGTGACTGACGCCCCTGGTATCCGGCCCGACGCTCCGGCCGGCCACCTCTTCCACCTCGCCTTGGCGGCGGACTGGGCGGCGGCGTTTGAGACGGGCGAATACCGCACGTCTACGGTGGGCAAGACCCTCGGTGAAGTCGGATTCATCCACGCGAGTCACGCCCATCAGGTACAAGGCGTCGCCGATGCCTTCTACCGCGGGCGCGGTGACGTGGTCCTCCTTGTGATCGATCCGGCGCGCGTGCCGTGCGAGATCCGCGAGGATCTCGACCCCGGCAACGGTCAGTATTTTCCCCACCTGTATGGCGCCTTGCCGGTGGCCGCGGTGCTGGTTGCCCACAGCGTCGGGCTGGCTGCGGACGGAACCCTGGACTTGGCGACGCTGCTCGCCACCTAAGGTGAGGGCATGGGTGAGTTGCGCGCGGTGGTGACGGGGGCGTCGTCAGGCATTGGGGCCGCGACGGTCCGACGCTTGATCGCCGATGGCTGGCAGGTCACGGCGGTGGCGAGGCGGGATTCGCGCTTGCGAGATTTGGCCGCCGAGACTGGGTGCGATGTGTTCGTCGCCGACGTGACTTCCGACGGCGAGATCGCGGCGCTCGCGGACCACGTGGGGGCGCGCGGGGGAGTAAACCTCCTCGTGAACAATGCGGGCGGGGCCGTTGGGATGGACGCCATCGCTGACTCGCCGCTCGAGGACTGGTCGTCGCAGTATGAGGTGAATGTGGTGGGGACCGTGCGCGTGACGCAGGCGCTGCTTCCTTTGCTCGAGGAGTCCGGGAGGGGTGACGTGGTGGTCGTGACGTCCACCGCCGGGCACGAGGCGTATGAGCGCGGCGCCGGGTACGTGGCCGCGAAGGCGGCGGAGGCGGCGATGACGAAGACGCTGCGGCTAGAGCTGACTGGGCGCGGCGTCCGTGTGATGGAGATCGCGCCGGGAATGGTGGCGACCGAGGAGTTTGCGCTCAACCGCTTTGGCGGGGATGCGGAGCGGGCTGCCGCTGTGTATTCGGGAATAAAGCCCCTGGTAGCCGAGGATATTGCCGACGCCATTGGGTGGATGGTGGGGCTTCCTCATCACGTGAACATCGACCTGATGGTGGTGCGCCCGCGCGAGCAGGGAAGCGCGACGAAGACGGTGCGTTCCTCGGAGGTTTGAGAGAGTTATCCACAATTTCTAGATTGTGGGTATCCGTGTCACACCCTCCTGTTTGACTGGGTTCATGACCTTCCAGACCGCCCGTTTCGCTGCGGCGAGCGCCGCTGTGTGCGCGCGGGATGGAGTGGCGCTGCGGCCGCTGAGTGATGCCGACCTGCTGGAGGTGCAGCGAGACATTGGCGAGGCGCGGCGGGCGCTCGATGCGCTGGCCACCGAGGTCGCTGGGGAGATTTCAGCGCGCGCGGACGCATCGCCCGGGCCGGGTGGGATTGCGCGTCGGGTGGGGTTCGTCAATGCGAAGGCGCTCGTCGCGGACTCGCTGGGGGGAACGCGCGGTGAGGCGGATCGGCTCGCGAGGGTGGGCCGGGCGCTGGCCCAGGCCGACGCTGTGGAGACTTTGGCGCTCCCCGCGCCCGACGCGCCGCGCGCGTGGACATTGGTGGCAGCTGCGGTTCGCGCTACCGAGATCACGGTGGAGAAGGCCGAGATCCTTATCGAGACACTAGAGAAGCTGCGCGCAAGTGAGGAGCTCGAGGCGAAGTTCGTCCAATTGGCCAAGCGGCTTCGTCCTTACGACCTGCGGCGTGCGTGCTCGCGGGAGATCGTGCTCAATGATCCCGCCGGCACGGAGGAGAAGGAGCGCGAGCAGTACAAGCAGCGTTACCTGAACCTCACCGAACGCATGGACGGCATGACGGTCGTAGACGGCCTTCTCGACAAGGTGTCGGCGGCACAATGGAAGGCTTGGCTCGACGCACAAACCAGGGCGATGTTCCAGGCGAAGCGGGAGACCCCAGGTGATCTGCGAACACCTGGTCAGATGCGGGTTGATGCGATGGTCATGCTGGCGCACCACGCGCTGGACTGCGATGCGACGGGCTCCGGCGTCGCGACGGCGATGGTGGTGCGGGTTGACCTTGAGGACTTGAAGTCTGGGGTCGGTGTCGGCACGTGCGACTCGCTGGAGACGCCCATCTCAGTTGGAACACTTCGCGCAATGGCCGTCGATGCGGCGATTTTGCCGGCAGTGATGGGCGGCGACTCTCTGCCGCTCGACGTTGGCAGAGCCAAGCGGGGCGCAACTCCTACTCAGCGCATCGCCCTCGGCGAGCGTGATGGCGGCTGCGCGTGGTGCCATGCGCCAAGCTCGTTTTGCGACGTGCATCACATCGTCCACTGGGACCACGGCGGGGCGACCGACCTATCGAACCTGGTAATGCTGTGCGTGAGTTGCCATCATCAGATGCACTTTGGACGATGGCGAATAGAAGTGAAACAGGGCGAAGTTTGGTTCACTCCGCCCGCCGACGTCGATCCCACTAGAACCCCGCGCAAGTCGGGCCTTGCACACCTGGGCCTGGCCGCCTGAGCGCGGCCGCGCGGGACGGGCGTGCGCTTACCACCCGGCCGTGTGTGGCCGGCGAACTGTTAGGCCGCTTCGGCTTAGTCGGTGACCTTGCCGGCGACCTCTCGGCCGGTGGCCGCAACCAGCTTCGGGAGCTTGAACGCGTCGATGACCCAGAAGACGAACACGATGAACCCGATGACCCCGCCGATGATCGTCAGGGCGATGGGGAACTTTGATTCGCTGTCCATGGCGTTCGAAGCCGAGAGGGCGATCGCGATGATCGTGCCCACCAAGAAGAGAACGCCCTTGAGGATGTGGCCAACGTAGTAGCGATGGGCGCCCAGCCACCCGAAGAAGAACCACAAGGCATAGGCGAGCACTAGGTTCTTACCCTTGGGGGCTCGCGACATGTCGGCGTACGCGCCACTTTGCATCGTCATATGGGCACTGTAGCGGCAACAGAAGCGGCGAGGCGGGAAATGTTCGTACCGTTTCGATTACGAGCGTCCGGGGTGCGGGCAATGCACACTCGGGCCAGGATGGGGGCATGGCAGCAACGGTCGCGGAGTACATCGACGGATTCGAGGGTCTCACCAGGGAGCGCCTAGAGGAGTTGCGGGAACTCGTGCTCAGCGTGGTGCCCGACGCGGTCGAGGGCATCGCGTACGGCATCGCCGGCTACAAGGTGGCGGGAAGGCCAGTGGTCTACCTCGGCGGATTCACTAAGCACGTGAGCGTGTATCCCATCACCGAGCTCTCGCCGGCACTCGACAAAGCGGTAGCGCCGTATCGCACCGGCAAGGGGACCGCGAAGTTCTCCAACACCGAACCCCTGCCGCGCGACCTCATCGAGGACCTGGTTCGTTTCCTCGCCAATCGCGCCGCCACTAAGTAGGCCGCGCGCGGGTGAGGTCGTAGACTGAGCGCCAACAGCGTCGACCCGGCCATCACCGGCGAGCTTGCGGAAGAACGGCCAGCCAACCGGCGAGCCAAGTAGAACCGCACGGGCAGCCCGTCACAGCGGCGCCTCCGTGGTTGCGGGGGCATGAGCGGTTGGGGCGCCACGTGCTAGCGGGGCCGCACCAACAAGCGAGGTGGTACCGCGTGAGCGGGGGAGTTCCCCGCAAGCGTCCTCGCAGCAGTGACCTCCTCGCGAGGCCGAACCGCTAGAAAGTTGCCATGACCGACGCCCGGTACCCGCTTCACCGCCAAGCCTCCAACGGCAAGCCAGCCGAGGTTCCCGCCTCCCCGCACTTCCCCTCGATCGAGACCGAAGTGCTCAAGTACTGGGAGACCGACGGCACCTTCCAGGCGTCCATCGACAACCGTGAGGGCGCGGAGGAGTTCGTCTTCTACGACGGCCCGCCATTCGCCAACGGCCTTCCGCACTACGGCCACCTCCTCACCGGCTACGCCAAAGACGTGGTGCCGAGGTTCGAGACGATGCGCGGCAAGCAGGTGCACCGCCGCTTTGGGTGGGACACCCACGGCCTGCCCGCCGAGCTCGAGGCCGAGCGCATCCTCGGCATCACCGACAAGTCCCAGATCGAAGAGATGGGCATCGCCGCCTTCAACGAGGCGTGCAAGCAGTCGGTGCTGAAGTACACGAAGGAGTGGGAAGAGTACGTCACTCGCCAGGCCCGCTGGGTGGACTTCGAGAACGACTATAAGACCCTCGACGTGACCTTCATGGAGTCCGTGATCTGGGGCTTCAAGCAGCTCTACGACAAGGGTCTCGCCTACGAGGGCTACCGCGTACTCCCGTACTGCTGGCGCGACGAGACGCCGCTCAGCAACCACGAGCTGCGCATGGACGACGACGTCTACCAGATGCGCCAAGACCCCGCGCTCACGGTGCTGCTGCCCCTGCCGCCCGACGCTTTGGCCGGCTCTGACTTGGGGGACGCGGCCAAGGAGGCGCTCAAGGACGCGAGCCTTCTGATCTGGACCACGACGCCTTGGACGCTTCCGAGCAACCTTGCCGCGGCCGTGGGTCCCGAGATCCTGTACGACGTAGTGGAGCCGACTGCTGGGCCGTTTGCCGGTCGCAAGCTGGTGCTTGCTTCCGCGCGCGTGGGCGCGTACGCGCGCGAGTTGGGACTCTTAGAGGGCACCGCCGATGACGGCTCTAGAGGCGAGTACGGACCGCGGTCGAATTACGCGACAGTGAAGGGCGCCGATTTAGTGGGCCTCCGCTACGAGCCGCCCTTCCCCTACTTCAAGGGCGCCGCGAACGCCCACCAGGTCCTCGTCGCCGACTTCGTGAGCACCGAAGACGGCACCGGCATCGTCCACCTGGCCCCCGGCTTCGGTGAGGACGACGCGGCGGTGTGCGGAGCGTCGGGCATCGAGACCGTGGTGCCGGTGGATCCGCACGGCCGCTTCACCGCCGAGGTGCCCGATTACCAGGGACAACAGGTCTTCGACGCCAACCCGCATGTTATCGCCGACCTCAAGGCGAAGGGCATCGTGCTGCGCCACGAGACCTACGACCACAGCTACCCGCACTGCTGGCGCTGCCGCAACCCGCTCATCTATCGCGCCGTGGGCAGCTGGTTCATCAAGGTCACCGACTTCCGCGACCGCATGGTGGAGCTCAACGAGGACATCACCTGGGTGCCCGAGCACATCAAGTACGGGCAGTTCGGCAAGTGGCTCGAGGGTGCGCGCGACTGGTCGATCAGCCGCAACCGCTACTTCGGCACGCCCATCCCCGTGTGGGTGAGCGACAACCCTGAGTTCCCGCGCGTCGACGCGTACGGGTCGCTCGAGGAACTGCAGCGCGACTTTGGCCGCGTCCCCACCAACGAGGCCGGTGAGCCGGACCTGCACCGTCCCTTCATCGACGACCTCACGCGTCCCAACCCCGACGACCCGAGCGGGGCCTCCACGATGCGACGGATCCCCGACGTCTTCGACGTCTGGTTCGACTCCGGCTCAATGCCGTTCGCGCAGGTGCACTACCCGTTCGAGAATCACGACTGGTTCGACGGCCACAACCCGGCGGACTTCATTGTCGAGTACATCGGGCAGACGCGCGGCTGGTTCTACGTGATGCACGTGCTCGCCACTGCACTGTTTGACCGCCCCGCTTTCACCACGTGCATCAGTCATGGCATCGTGCTCGGAAGCGACGGCCGCAAGATGTCCAAGAGCCTCCGCAACTACCCCGACGTCAACGAGGTCTTCCACCGCGACGGCTCCGACGCGATGCGCTGGTTCCTGATGGCGAGCCCCATCCTGCGCGGCGGCAACCTCATCGTCACCGAAGAAGGCATCCGCGAGGGCGTACGCCAGGTGATGCTGCCGCTGTGGTCCACGTACTACTTCTTCACGCTCTACGCGGGCGCCGCGAACGGCGGCGCCGGGGTGCTGGGCTCGCGCCTGCCCGACGCTGAGGTCGCCTCCCTGCCGACCATGGACCGATATGTGCTCGCCAAGACGGCCGAGCTGGTACGCGACGTCACCTCGCAGATGGAGGAGTTTGACGTCCCGGGCGCGAGCGAGTCGCTTCGCGTCTTCTTTGAGCTCCTCACCAACTGGTACGTGCGCACCCAGCGGGATCGCTTCTGGGAAGAGGACCAGGCGGCGTTCGACACCCTGTGGACCGTGCTCGAGACCGTAACGCGCCTGGCAGCGCCCCTGTTGCCCCTCGAGACCGAAGAGATCTGGCGCGGACTCACCGGCGAGCGATCGGTGCACCTGACGGACTACCCAACCGCGCCGTCGGCCTGGGACGCGCCGGAAGTGGCGCCCATAATGGACACCGTCCGCGAGGTAGTCTCCGCCGCCCACGCCCTGCGCAAGGGAGAGCAGATCCGCGTGCGCCAGCCGCTCAAGGCGCTCGAGGTGGCCGTTGAGAACGTGCGCGATCTTGAGCCGTTCGTGGAACTGATCGCCGCCGAGCTCAACGTGAAGTTCGTGGTAGGCGTCTCTCCCGAAGCATTCGTCAAGGCCAACCCGGTGGAGCGCCGCCTAGCCGTGAACGCTCGGGCCGCCGGCCCTCGCATCGGCAAGCAGGTTCAGCAGGCGATCGCTGGCGCGAAGTCTGGTGACTGGACGGAGACGCCCACGGGAGTGGTCGCCGGGGGCGTTGCGCTTGAGGAGGGTGAGTTCGAGCTCACAACCGTCATCGGCGGCGAGGGCGTTGTCGCGTCGGTGCTGGCGGGGGGCGGATTTGTGCTCCTCGACACCGAGATCACCCCCGAACTCGAGGCCGAGGGCTTCGCTCGCGACCTCATCCGCACCATCCAGGACGAGCGCAAGAACGCAGGCCTCAACGTCGGTGATCGCATAGCGCTCACGGTGACCGTGCCCGCGGAGCGGGTGGGCGCTGTCCGCACGCACGAGGAGCTCATCGCGGGAGAGGTGCTCGCTACGTCGGTGGAGGTACGGGAGGGCGACGCGGTGAGCGTTGCGGTGGCGAAGGCCTGACGGCTAGTTGGAGCAGCGCCCGGCCGAGATGCCAGCCTCGGAGTCGTACTGCCATGCCCTACCGCCATCGACGGTGACCCATACGCAATAGGGGCCGCCGTCCAACGAGAAGAAGCCGCCGTAGTCGACGGTGTACGGCAAGTCAACGGACTGCGAAGTCCCGTCAGATGCCGTGACCACCACTGAGTAGTCGTCGGCCGTCACGAGCGGTGACTCGCCCGGGAAATCGACGTTGTGGGTCTCGACCGCCAAGGCGATCTCCCGCAGCGTCTCCTTCGCGGCGTCGTCCGCCTTCTCTCGCTGGTTGAGGAACACCGGGATCGCGATAGCGGCCAGGATGCCGATGACGAAGAGCACGATCACCGTGGAGCCGATCACGATGCCTGCGATGGCACCGCCGCTCATCTTCTTCGCGGGCGGCGCCGGAACGGGTGGCGCGTGCCAGCCCGGAGTCACGTGCTCGGTCCAGCGCGTCCCGTCCCAATAGCGCAACTGCCCCTGCACACCGGGGTCGCGATACCAATTGGGAGGGGGTGTCGTCATGCTTGCTCCAACCGAAACCGCGGCCGTCAGTTGATCGTCGAGCCACTGACGACGAGTTTCTTGCCGAGGAAGAAGAGGTCGTGGCGGGACCCGGTCCAGAACTTCTCGCCGGTATTGCCCGTGATCGTCGATCCCGTGATCGTGAGGGTGCCGCCCCGGTTGTTGCTCACGTAGAACACGCCGGAGCCTCCCGCCCCGATCTTGTTTCCCGTGATCGAGGTGTCGATGATGCTGACGTTCTGGCTGCCGCCGTCAAAGTAGAACCCACCGCCATTGCCGCCCTTGCCGCTCGAGGCACCCGTGCCGCTCGCGGTGTTGGAGGTGATGGTGGAGGTGCGAATCACCACAGGCGAGCCGAGCGACGACACTGCGCCGCCGTTTGCACAGGTATTGCCCGAGAACGTGCTGCCGCTGATGCTCACGGCGCGCATGCCCACGGCTCGGATCGCGCCGCCGCCCGCGTCAGAGTGCGCCGAGACGCATCGGTTGCCCTTGAACGTCGAGTTGAGAACCGTAAGGCGGCTGCCGCGCATCGCGATAGCGCCACCACCGCCCCCACCACCCACGCTGTCAAGCCCGGGCGGTGTCTTGGTGGCATTGCCCCTGATAAGCGTGATGTTCTTGAACGTCACTCGCAGATAGTCCTGGGTGTCGCAGCGAGACGTGATCCATCCCAGGTCTTCCTCGCAGGCGTTCGAGTAGTAGATCCCCACCTTGGTGTCACCCGAGAGCGTCACCAGGCCACCGCCGTCGAGCGTCATTTCGGTGACGGTCTGGCCGCCCTGCCACGCTGGCTTGCAGTTGTGCGTGTTGCATGTGCGCAGCGTCTTCGTCAGGATGATCGTGACGGGGTCGGGGCCGCAATTGAAACTGATGCGTCCGCCCGTGAGGACCGCGTTGTAGAGCGCGTTCGCCGTGCACGACGCGGGCGTCCCCGTGCCGACCACCTTGGTGACCACAGGCGCGGTGGCCATGTGTGCGCCACCTGCTGCAGCGTCGGACGCCGTTGCCGTCACAAGCGACACGGCGAGCAGCCCCGCGACCGCGGCGGCGCGTCGTCGGAATGTCCTAGAAAACATGGGGGCACCCTAGCCCACAACGGACAAACGGGACCCTGACAAGTGACCAACCCCATTCCGGTGGGCATGGGAGACTTGCAGCCATGACTTTCGACCTCGGGGATCTCAGCCTCGACGAGGCGGAGCGCGAGATCTACGCCAGCATCATCGCCCGCAGCCCCGAGCACGACTTTGAGCCAACGCTTGACCGAGTGCGCGAGGCCTGCGAACTCCTTGGCGACCCTCAGAAGGCGTACCGCGTCATCCACATCACGGGCACCAACGGCAAGACGTCCACCGCGCGCATGGCCGAATCGCTCGTGCGGGAGCACGGCCTGCGCACCGGCCTGTTCACCTCGCCCCACCTCACCACGGTTCGCGAGCGCATTCAGATCGACGGCGAGCCCATCAGCCAAGCGGACTTCGTCTCCCTTTGGCTCGACGTCGCGCCCATTATTTCCCTGGTAGATGAGCACTCGCGGGAACGCGGCGGCCCTCGCCTGTCGTTCTTCGAGGTCTTCACCGTGCTCGCCTTCGCCGCATTTGCCGACGCTCCCGTTGACGTGGCGATCATCGAGGTGGGCATGGGCGGGGGCTGGGATTCCACCAATGTGGCGGACGGCGACGTCGCGGTGATCGCGCCCGTCGCGATGGATCACGCGCAATGGCTCGGGGACACGATCGCCGACATCGCCGCCGAGAAATCGGGGATCATCAAGGATGGCGCCGTGGCCATCGTGGCGGCCCAGACGGAAGTGGCTGCCGAGGTCATCGCCGCCGCAGCCGCCGAGCGCGAGGCGACCGTCGAGTGGGAGGGCGAGCAGTTGGAGCTCGTTGACCGGTCTCCCGGCGTCGGCGGCCAGCTCGTTGCCCTGCGTACCCCCGCCGGCACCTACGTTGATGTCTTCGTTCCGCTCTACGGCGAACACCAGGCGCACAACGCCTTGCTTGCCTTGGCCGCGGTTGAGGCCCTCCTGGCCGACGGTGGCGCACCTCAGGCGCTCGACGCCAGCATCGTGGAGGCAGGGTTTGCTGCCGCCACCTCGCCCGGTCGCCTCGAGGCGGTGCGAACGTCGCCGATGATCCTCGTTGACGCCGCGCACAATCCGCACGGAATCGACGCTCTCGCGGACGCGCTTGGCGAGGCCTTCGCCTTCTCGTCGCTCGTTGGCGTGGTCGGGATCCTCGGCGACAAGGATGCGGAGGGCATCCTCGCGGGTCTCGAGCCGATTCTGGATCATGTGGTGGTGACCACTGTGGGCAGCCCACGGGCACTTGCCGCCGAAGACCTCGCTGTTCTCGCGGCGCGACTGTTCGGCGACGATCGCGTGACCGTGGCGCCCAAACTTCCGGATGCGATCGATACAGCCGTGGCCATCGCCGAGCGAGACGACGACATGGGTGCCGGCGTGCTTATCGTCGGGTCCGTTATTTTGGTGGCCGAGGCGCGAATCCTGCTCGATGCCGATCGCCGCAAGGGTGCGGGGAGGGCGCGATGAGCGGGGACGATGTGCGCGCGCGGGAGGCCGAAGCGGAACCAGCGTCGGCGCCAGCGCCGGATACAACGGTGGAGGCAACGCCGGACCAAGATCCCACGTTTGCGCCCGGCTACAAGCCGCTCCGCTCGGCGACGCTGACGTTCACTCAGGCGATCCTCGGGCTTCAGGCGCTCGCGGCACTGTTTGCGACCACCTTCGTCGCGGGGATGGCCAATGCCGGCGCGGTCGAAGCCAGTTCCGGAGTCATCTGGGGCCTGGGGCTTTGGTTGATGGTGATGCTCGGCTACGCGGCCGGACAGCAGAAGAAGCCGTGGGGCAAGTGGCTCGGCTGGGCGCTGCAGGTGCCGCTGTTGCTCGGCTTCTTCATCGATCCGGCCATCGCGATCATCGGCGTGATTTTCCTGGCACTGTGGATCGCGGCGCTCCGCATCGGCGGGCGCATCGACCGTGAGCGCGCCGAGCGCGACGACGCCGCGGCCGCAGCCCGTGAGGGAGCCGCCTCGCCATCGAGCAACGTCAGCGCCGCCAACAACAGCGTTGCCAACAACGGCACTGCCCCCACCACCGCCCCCAGCAGCGCTGCCCCCACCACCGCCCCCAGCAGCGCTGCCCCCACCACCGCCGCCAGCAGCGCTGCCCCCACCACCGCCGCCAGCAGCGCTGCCCCCACCACCGCCGCCAGCAGCACTGCCCCCACCACCGCCGCCAACAGCGCTGCCCCCACCACCGCCGCCAACAACTCGGCCCTCAGCGAGGGAGCCAGCGAGTGAGCGGCTTCCTGTGGCGCATGGCCGGTGCGCTCGTGGTCGGCATGATCGGGCTCTGCCTGCTGATCTGGGCACTCGAGCTCACGTCGATCGCGTCGATGAAGGCCGCGCAAGACGGCACCACCGCCGAGCCCGCGACCGGAACCTTCCTGCTCATGTTCACCGGCCTCGTCGTCATCAATCTGGCGACGTTCTTCGCTCTCACGCAGTGGAGCCGTTACCTGCGGGAGAACCCGAACACCAAGCAGTTCCCGGTGGCGGTGCTGGTCGGCGTGCTCATTCTCGCCGGGACGGCGATCGTATTCGGCATCGCACTGCACTCCGATTGGCTGCGGGCCCAGGATCCGGTACCGACCACCGTCCGCCAGGGCTTCATCGCCTACGAGGTGGTGTTCTCGACGATCGTGGTCGCCACCCTGGTGCTGCTCGCCGTGCGCTGGTCGCCCGGCTACAAGCGCCGTCCCATCGAGGACTGACGCGCTAGACCGCCACCACCGACGCCACCTCGAAGCCCTCGAGCGCCGCGCGGCCCCCGAGTTCCGGCAGTTCCAGCAGGAACGAGAACCGAACGCTCGCGGCGCCACCCTCCATGAGCATTCGCGCCACCGTGCCGGCCGTGCCGCCCGTGGCGAGCACGTCGTCGATCACGAGAATGTGCCGCCCCTCGATGCCTTCCGGAGAGACCACGAGCTCTGACGCTCCGTACTCAATCGTGGCGGTGCCGGAGATCAACTCGCCTGGCATCTTGCCCTTTTTGCGCACCATCGTCATGCCCACGCCAAGGGTCTGCGCCACCACGGGAGCGAAGATGAAGCCCCGCGCATCGACGCCCGCCACCAGGTCAACGGGAGCCCCGCCCACCGGCATCAGCTCGATGCACGCCTCTCGGAAGAGATCCGGGCTCGCGAGGATCGGCGAAATGTCATAGAAGAGGATTCCGGGCATAGGGAAGTCGTTGAAGGTCGCGAAGTCGTCGAGCGTGATCACCCGCCCATCGTGCCACCTGGCGCCTATCGTGGCCGCGCTGCACTCGCGCTGCACTCGCGCTCGAGAGAGACGAATCCCGAACCTATCCCTCCTGAACGAGAATCCTCGCGCTCACGAGGGACGAATACACGGAACGTCCCGCGTAAAGGTGAGCGGTCCGTCGGGCCGAAATAGAGACGGCAAGCCAAGTAGGCTCGCCCCATGACCGAACGCACCCTCATCCTCGTCAAGCCAGACGGCGTGGCGCGCGGCCTGTCCGGCGAGATCCTGCGTCGCGTGGAGGCCAAGGGTTACACGCTCGTCGCCGTTGAACTGCGCACCGCGACCCCCGAGCTCCTCGCCGAGCACTACGCCGAACACGTGGGCAAGCCGTTCTACGGCCCGCTCGTCGAATTCATGCTTTCCGGCCCGACGCTGGCGATAGTTGCCGAAGGAGATCGGGTTATCGAGGGGTTCCGTTCGCTGGCCGGGGCCACCGATCCCACGACCGCGGCGCCCGGCACCATTCGCGGTGACCTGGGCCGGCAGTGGCCCGTAACCGTGCTGCAGAACCTGGTGCACGGCTCCGATTCGGTAGAGAGCGCCGAGCGCGAGATCGGCATCTGGTTTCCGGGGGTGAACGCGTGAGCGCCGCGCCGCAGGGCCGCGGAGAAAAGATCGAGCAGCGCCTAGAGAGCGGACTCTTCGCCACACGCTGGCTGCTCGCGCCCATCTACTTTGGCCTCGTCCTCGGCCTCGCGATCGTCGTCTTCAAGTTCTTCGAGCAGCTCTGGAAACTGCTGACTCACCTCGGTGAGCCCGAGTTCGCCGAGGCCGACTCGCTCATGGTCGCGATCTTGACGCTTGTAGATATGGCGCTGCTCGCCAATCTCATCCTGATCGTCATCTTCGCGGGCTACGAGAACTTCGTGTCGCGCATGAGCGTAGCCGACGACCACGTCGACAAGCCCGCATGGATGGGCCACGTCGACTTCTCCGGCCTAAAGATCAAGCTGATCGGCTCTCTCGTTGCGATCTCGGCGATCCTGTTGCTCAAGGACTTCGTCAACATCGGCAACAAAGAAGTCACCGTCGACTACACGGCCGTGCGCTGGCAGATCGGCATCCACCTGACCTTCGTGTTCTCTGGCCTGATCTTCGCGATCATGGACTACTGGGGAGCCAAGCGTCTCAAGGTGCTCGCAGAACTCCACGCTCCCGACGTGGAAGGCTCCGCAGCCGAGCCCTTCGACCCCCACGCCGCGTGACCCCTAGAGTTTCTCCGTGCATCTGAAGACGCTGACGCTCCGGGGCTTCAAGTCCTTCGCGTCCGCGACCACCCTCGAGTTCGAGACCGGCATCACGTGCGTGGTCGGCCCTAACGGCTCCGGCAAGTCGAACGTCGTGGATGCTCTCGCCTGGGTGATGGGTGAGCAAGGCGCCAAGACCCTCCGCGGCGGCCAAATGGCCGACGTCATCTTCGCCGGCACGGCAGGGCGCGCCCCGCTTGGCCGCGCCGAGGTCTCGCTCACGATCGACAACGCCGACGGCGCCCTTCCGATCGACTACACAGAGGTCACGATCACGCGAACGCTGTTCCGCTCGGGCGGCTCCGAGTACGCGATCAACGGCTCTCAGTGCAGGCTGCTCGACATCCAGGATCTGCTGAGCGATTCCGGCCTTGGCCGCGAGATGCACGTGATCGTTGGCCAGGGCCAGCTCGACGCCGTGCTCCGCGCCACCCCGGAGGAACGCCGCGGCTTCATCGAGGAGGCCGCCGGGATCCTCAAGCACCGCAAGCGCAAGGACAAGGCGCTGCGCAAGCTCGACGCGATGCAGGGCAACCTCACGCGCATCCAGGACCTCACCGCGGAGATTCGCCGCCAGTTGGGCCCGCTCGGTCGCCAGGCCGAGGTCGCGCGCCAGGCGCAGACCATCCAGATCGAGGTGCGGGACGCCCGCTCTCGCCTCCTTGCCGATGACATCGCCCAGTTGTCCGACGCTATGGAACAGGAGAGCGCCGACGAGACTGCCCTGCTGGAGAGACGGGCCGTAGTCGAGGCCTCGCTGGCCGAGGCACGCGGGCGGCTCGCCGAGCTCGAGCAGGCCTCGGCAGAGGCGACTCCGGCACTGACCAAAGCGAACGACATCTACTATCGCCTGAGCGCTATCCGCGAACGCCTGCGCAACCTCGAGACGCTCGCTCAAGAGCGGCTGCGGATGCTCGGCACAACAGTGATTCACGAGACGCCGGCCGACCTGGTGGACCTCGACGAGCAGCTTGTGCGCGCCCGCGCGGCCCAAGCAGAGCTCGACGCCGAGGTGGCCGCCGCCCAGGCGGCGCTCGAGGTCGCCGAGGCCTCACGTGCCGAGTCCGAGCAGGTGGCCCTCGCATCCGAGCGGCACCTCGCCGACCTGCTGCGCTCTGTCGCCGACCGACGCGAGGGCGTTGCCCGCCTCGCCGGTGACGTGGCCGCGCGTCGTTCGCGGGTGGAGTCCACCGAGGCCGAGATCGGCCGCCTTCGCGAATCTCTAGCGGCGGCGGAGCGCCGAGCCCACGAGGCGAGCACCGAGTTCCAGCACGTCGAAACGACCGTCGCCGACGTCGAGGATGGTGAGGAGGACCTCGACGAGGTCTTCGAGTCGGCATCGAGCGACCTAGAGGCGGCGAAGGCCGACCTAGCCGCGCTGAGGGACACGCTCAACACATCGATGCGGGATCGCGACTCGTGGGCGGCTCGCGCAGAAGCGCTCGAACTTTCACTGACCCGCAAGGACGGAGCGGGGGCGCTCCTCGCCTCCGGCTCGCGGTCGGTGCGCGGAACGGTGGCCTCGCTCATTGAGGTCTCCGGTGACGCCGAAGACGCCATCGCGGCCGCACTCGGCGGGCTCGCGGATGCGCTCGCGGTCGGCTCCGTCGAGGACGCCGTTGACGCGATCCGCTGGCTGCGGGACGAGGACGCGGGGCGTTCCTGGTTCCTCGTCGCCGACGCCACCGCCGAGCCAACCAACCCCAAGGTGACGCTTCCCGCGGGAGCCGTTTGGGCGTCGGACCTCATCTCGGGGCCGGAAGGCATCGTCGACACCGTGCGTGCGTTCGTCTCCGGCGTGGCCGTGGTGGACGACCTTGCCGCCGCTCGCGCGATCGTGTCCGCGAACCCTGACGTCGTGGCCGTGACCCGCAGGGGAGACCTACTGGGCACGCGCAATGCCTCTGGCGGCGCCGGCGACGCGCCAAGCGTGCTCCACATGCAGGCCGCCTTCGATGACGCGCGCGCCAAGCGCGACGCCGCTGTGGCCGAAGTCGAGAAGACGACCTTCGCCATCCGCACCGCCGAGGATGCCGAGGTTGCCGCCCGTACCAGGCACGACATTGCCCTGGAGCGCCTCAACGAGTCGGACGCGCGGATGGCCGCGGTCGCCGAGCAGTTGGGCCAATTGGGCGGCCAGGCGCGGGCGGCCAAGGCCGAGGCCGAGCGCCTCAACGGCCAGATCGAGGAAGCCAACGCTCGAATGGCGGAGGACCAGGCGGAGCTCGCGAGCCTCGCCGAGCGCCTGCGAGCCGCCCAGGCCGAACCCGAGCAGACCGAAGCCGAGACCGCCACCGCGCAAGCCAAGCGCGACGAGGATGCCGCCGCAGCGTCGGGCGCCCGCGCGCACGAGACAGAAGCGAGGCTGGCCCTTCGCACCGCGGAGGAGCGAGCCCGCGCGCTGTCCGCGAGGGCGGAGAGCCTTGAGCGTGCGGCGATCGCCGAGCGCGACGCCCGCGCGAGAGCCCAAGAGGCGGCCATCCGCCGCGAGCGCCAGGCCGAGGCCGCTCGCGAGGTCACCGAGGGTGCCCGCGCGGCACTGAACCAGATCGACGTATCCGTGCAGCGGGCCGACGACGCGCGCGCCGAGGTCGAGGCCGCGCGCAGCGAACGCGCGGGAACGCTCGCCGACGTGCGCCGCCTCGTCGACGAGTACGGAACCGAACACGCGCGCCTCACCGACGACGCCCACAAGGACGAGGTGGCGCGTGCGGAGCTCAGGGTGCGCCTTGAGCAGCTGCGCCAGCGCGCGATCGACGACCTCGGCACGGATCCCGACGAGCTGGTCAGGGAGTTTGGGCCGCAGGTACCCGTTCCTGCGGTGGGCGGCGACGAGCCGGGTGAGCCCCAGCCCTTCGTGCGCGAGCAGCAGGAGAAGCGCCTTCGCACCGCCGAGCGCGCGATGTCGCAGCTGGGCCGCGTCAACCCGCTCGCGCTCGAGGAGTTCGCCGCGCTCGAGGAGCGCCACAAGTTCCTCACCGATCAGCTCAGCGACATCAAGAAGTCTCGCGAGGACCTGCTGCACATCGTCAAGGAGATCGACGAGCGCGTGGAGCAGATCTTCTCGGAGGCGTTCGCTGACACCGCCGAGCAGTTCGAGCGGATCTTCCCGCGCCTGTTCCCAGGCGGCACTGGAAAGTTGATCCTCACCGACCCAAGCGACATGCTCGCCACGGGTATCGAGGTGGAAGCGAGCCCAGCCGGCAAGAAGGTCAAGCGACTCTCGCTGCTGAGCGGTGGCGAGCGCTCGCTCACGGCCGTCGCGATGCTGGTGGCGATCTTCAAGGCCCGTCCCAGCCCCTTCTACGTCATGGATGAGGTCGAGGCCGCGCTAGACGACGTCAACCTGGGCCGCCTGCTTGAGATCTTCCGCGAGCTCCGCGACGACTCACAGCTGATTGTCATCACGCACCAGAAGCGGACCATGGAAATCGCCGACGCTCTGTACGGCGTCACGATGCGCGGCGACGGCGTCACCACGGTCATCAGCCAGCGACTGACGGAAGAATCCGCCACCGCCTAGACGTTGCATCAACGGCGTTACCAGGCGAGGTTGCGTTATCGGCAATCCTGGGTGACGATGGTTTTGAATCCGTTTTATCCCGATTGTGGGTGCCGCGCGCCCCGAGGAGGTTGTTGAGCATGCTCTCGCAGATGGTCCCCGTCTACATCGTTGGCGGCATCATCGCCGTCGCTATTTTCGTTGCCGCGATGGCGGCGGAAGGCAGGGGAGCGCACATTCTGCGCCTGTGGCTCGAGTCCGGACGCAAGGAGGCCGTGCAAGCGCTCCGCGAGGAGGCGCTCGACGGAGATGTGCCGCGCCAGCCCAATGACCTCAACCTCGTGCGCCACCTGGGTGCCGCCGAGCGCCGCTACACGGAGATTGACGCTCGCCGTGATCGCGAGGAAGAGCGCGCCAACGCTTGAGCCGTTCGCGGCCGTGCCAATGACAAACTAGGGGGATGAACAGCTCCGGTCTCGGCAGCACCCTTGTCGTCATCCTCGTCGTAGCGCTCGTCGTCATCGCGGCGGTTGCACTAGGCATTGCATTTGCCCGACGCTCACGCCGGGTTTCGGCTCCCGTCGAGTCTCCCGTTGTCGAGGAGGCTCCACTCGAGGAGCCGGCGGTCGAGGTTGGTGGCACGGAAGAAGGTGCGCCCGACTCGGCCACCCCTGAGCTCATTTCCTCCGACACGATCGTCGAGACGCCCGTTGCCGCCCCTCCGCGCGAGTTCGTGGAGCACCCCGAATCCACCACGGGCCGCTTCGCACGCCTTCGCGGTCGCTTGGGCGCCACGCTCGCGGGAGTGCTGCATCGCGGAGCGATGTCCGCCGACGACTACGACGCGCTCGAAGAGGCGCTGCTGCTTGCGGACGTAGGCGCGTCCGCCACCGACGAGATCCTCGCGGGAGTGAAGGCGCGGCTCGGCGCCAACTTCGACATGGAGGCGCGAGACGCGCTGCGCGAGGCGCTGCTCGAGGCAATCGATCCCGCCGCGGACCGCTCGCTAGCGCTTGGAAGCCCGGGCGACGGCGAGGCGAAGTCGGTGATCGTCGTCGGCGTCAACGGCGTGGGAAAGACCACCACCGTCGGCAAACTCGCTCGCGTGCTCGTCGCAGACGGGTACTCGGTGGTGCTGGGTGCCGCAGACACCTTCCGCGCGGCCGCCGCCGACCAACTCGAGACGTGGGGCGCCCGCGTTGGCGTTCCCGTTGAGCGCTCCGAGCGCGACGGCGCAGATCCGGCCTCTGTTGCCTTCGCTGCGGCAGAACGGGCCGTTGGCGACTCCGCCGACGCGCTGCTCATCGATACCGCGGGGCGCCTGCAGAACAAGCAGGGCCTCATGGACGAACTCGGCAAGATCGTGAGAGTCGTTGGCAAGGTCGCCCCGCGGGCCGAGGTGCTGCTCGTGCTCGACGCCACCACGGGACAGAACGGCCTCGCACAGGCGCGAGTCTTCGCGGAGGCCACAGAGGTCACGGGCATCGTGCTGACCAAGCTCGACGGCTCCGCCAAGGGCGGCATCGTGGTCGCCGTGCAGCAAGAGCTGGGCGTGCCCGTGAAGTTCGTGGGTCTCGGCGAAGGGGCCGACGACCTCGCACCCTTCGACCCCGTCGGGTTTGTCGACTCCCTGATCGGCGACGCGTGAGCGACACCGCTCCCGGTTGGTACGACGACGGCAGCGGGGGACTTCGCTATTGGGACGGCGCCAATTGGACCGACCACACAGCCGAGCGATACGCCCCAGCTGCCCCAGCGTCGGGCCCCCGCAAGAGCGCAGGGCGGTGGGTGTGGATCGCCGCCGGCGCTACCGCCCTTGTGCTCATCCTCGCCACGGCTGCGTTCGCCGTGTTGTATTCAGCACGCATGGCGCCGATCAGGGAGGCACGGGAGGCCGTTGGCACCTACAACGAGGCGTGGCTCATGGTGGACTGCGACCTTCTGAAGGACGCGACGACGATCGAGTTTCGCAGCGACTGGGGCTTCGACGAGTGCGCGGACTTCGAGGCGGAGGCGAACGACTTTGATCAGGAGAACCGCGAGTACAGCGTGCACATCGTCGACTCCGCGGTTGCGTCCGGGTGCGTCGTCGTTCACACGGAAGAGTCGTACTACGACGAAAACTCGGAGTACCTCTACGACGAGGTGACGTACACGCTCGTCAGAGACGTTGGCGCCTGGCGCATCGACGCAATCGAATTCGCAAGTGAGGATGACGGGTCTACCAACGCCTGACGCGCCCCGCCTACGCAACACACCTTTTACGTGGGAGAGAATCTTGTAACGCTCCCGAAACCCGCGGGCCGTTCGGGGGTAACACTCGTGCGGGACATTTCTTTCACTGCTGGCCGCCCGGCTAGCGGAGGGAGAAAACACACAATGGAATTCACGCTGGATTCTGGCAACACCGCGTGGATGATCGTTGCGACCGCTCTTGTCCTTCTGATGACGCCGGGTTTGGCGTTCTTCTACGGAGGCATGGTTCGCGCGAAGTCCGTGCTCAACATGATGATGATGAGCTTCATCAGCATCGGCACCATCGGCGTCATCTGGGTTCTCTACGGGTATGGGCTGGCGTTCGGCCCCGACACCCTTGGCGGACTGTTCGGCAGCCCATCCGACTTTGTCGGCATGAACAGCATCGATGACGCCAACTCGCTCGCCGCGTCCGCGGGCGTGCCGTTCTACGTGATGGCGGCCTTCCAGGCGACCTTCGCGATCATCACCGTGGCGCTCATCTCCGGTTCCGTTGCGGACCGCATGAAGTTCAGCGCCTGGACCATCTTCACGGTGGTCTGGGTCACGCTCGTCTACACCCCGATCGCCCACGGCGTCTGGGGCGGCGGCCTCCTCGGCTCGTTCTCGCCCACCGGCGTGATCGACTTCGCAGGTGGAACGGTTGTCCACATCAACGCCGGTGCCGCTGGCCTGGCGCTCGCGATCCTGCTCGGCCTGCGCAAGGGCTTTGGCAAGGAGCCCTTCAAGCCTCACAACCTGCCGTTCGTGATGCTCGGCTCTGCACTTCTGTGGTTCGGCTGGTTCGGCTTCAACGCGGGCTCCGAGTTCGCGGCCGACGCCACGGCTGGCCGCGCGTTCCTCAACACCTTGGTTGCCCCCGCCATCGCCATGCTCGGCTGGCTGCTCGTTGAGCGCATCCGTGACGGCAAGCCCACCTCGCTCGGTGCCGCTTCCGGCATCGTCGCTGGTCTTGTGGCCATCACGCCGGCCGCGGCTTCTGTCGACACGTGGGGCGCTCTCGCAATCGGCTTCATCGCCGGTGCCGTGTGTGCTCTCGCCGTGGCTCTCAAGTACAAGTTCGGCTACGACGACTCGCTCGACGTCGTGGGCGTCCACCTGGTTGGCGGCGTCATCGGCACCGTGCTGATCGGTCTGTTCGCAAACCTCGACGAGGGCACCACCTGGGCCTTCGGCATGGGCGAAGAGGGCGGGCCCGTCAACGGCCTGTTCTACGGCGGCGGCATCGAGCAGCTCGTGTCGCAGTCCATCGGCGCCCTCGTCGCCATCGTCTACTCGTTCGTCGTGACGCTCATCCTTGGTCTGCTTCTCAAGGTGACGATCGGCATCCGCGTAAGCGAGGATATCGAGGTGTCGGGTATCGACCTCGCCGCACACGGCGAGACTGCTTACGAGGAGGCGAAGTAGCCATGAAGTTGGTCACTGCGATCATTCAGCCCCACCGCGTTGATGAGGTCCGCGCCGCCCTTGAGGCGGTCGGCGTCAAGGGAGTGACGGTCTCTGAAGCTGCCGGTTACGGCCGCCAAAAGGGACACACCGAGGTCTACCGCGGTGCCGAGTACACCGTGGACCTGGTTCCCAAGACGCGTCTCGAGGTTCTCGTGGACGACGCCGACTCCACTGCCGTCACCGAGGCCATCGTTTCGGCCGCGCAGACTGGCAAGATCGGCGACGGCAAGGTCTGGGTTGTGCCGGTTGACGATGTTGCCCGTGTTCGCACGGGTGAGCACGGCGCCGACGCTCTCTAGTCCCCGTTCGAGAAAACTGCATCATGCTTGAGGTCCCGCGTCCCCTTGGGGTGCGGGACCTCAAGCGCCTGCGGCGGGAGCTGGCTGAGGGGCTCTACGCCGATCACGTCCCTGGCGCCGCGAGGCGCGCGCTGCTCACTGAGTTCATGAACACTCGGCTAGCTGAGCATTTTGTCGAGACCCTGCAGGCGGTAGTGCCCGACGCTGGGGCCGGGGTTGCGCTCGCGGCCGTCGGTTCCATTGGGCGGGGAGATGCCGGGCCGGCCTCGGATCTCGACCTCGTGCTCCTGCACGACGGACAGTCGCTCACCAAGGCCGAGGTCGCCGAACTGGCCCAACGGCTCTGGTACCCCATCTGGGACGCTGGCCTGGAACTGGACCACTCGACGCGATCGATCACCGAGTGCCGCCAGGTGGCGTCGAAGGACCTTGCGGCCGCCGCGGGTCTGCTCGACCTCAACGCCATCGCCGGCGACGAGTCGCTCGTCAAGCAGGCGAGAGCCCTCATCTACCAGGACTGGCGCGCGCAAGCGCGCAAGAAGCTGCCCGAACTCCTCGCGGCCTCGCGCGCCCGCGGAGAGAGGTTTGGCGAGGTCGCGTACCTCATCGAGCCCAACCTCAAGGAGTCGCGCGGCGGCACTCGCGACTACATCAGCCTTGGAGGCCTCGCGGCCACGTGGCTCACCGACCGCCCGCACGGCGCCGTGGATCAGGCCGCGCAGACCCTCATGGACGTTCGTGATGCGATCCAGATGGTGACCGGTCGCCCCCAGAACGTGCTTGGCCGCCACTTGGGAGACGAGGTGGCCACGCTGCTAGGGCACGACGATCCCGATGACGTGCTCAAAGCCCTTGCCGAGGCGGGCAGAACCATCGCTTTCGCGCTCGACTCCACCGAGCGTCGGGCCCGCCGGTCGATCGAGCGCTCAGGCGTGGGCTCGAGGGCCTTCATCGCCCGCCGCCGCGCGGCGGCTCCGCGCCATGTGTCCGTTGGCGAGGGCCTCATCGACGTGGACGGCGACCTTGCGCTCGCGCAGGACTGGGACGTCGAGGCCGACGCGGAACTGCCCTTGCGCGCGGCCGCAGTCGCTGCGACAACCGGCCTGCCCTTCACGCCAAGCCTGCTGGAGACGTTGCCCGCATGCCCGGACCTGCAGACTCCGTGGCCCGCCACCGCTCGCGGGCACCTTCGAGACCTGCTGCGGGCCTCGACCAACCTTGTGAGCGTCTGGGAGGCCGTGGACCTCGCGGGCCAGGTGGTGCGCTGGATCCCTGAATGGGAGGGGGTGCGCAATCGCCCCCAACGGTCTCCCGTGCACCGCTTCACCGTGGACCGCCACATGATCGAGACCGTGGTGCTCGCGGGGAAGCATCGCAGGTCCGTGCCGAACCTCGACCTCGTGCTGTTCGCTGGCCTCGTGCACGACATCGGCAAGCGTCCCGGCGCCACCAATCACTCCGTCGACGGCGCCGCGCTGATCCCCGCGATCTGCGAGCGCATCGGCTTCGACGACGACTTCACGAGCGACGCGACCGTGCTGGTGCGCGAGCACCTCACGCTCGCCGGGCTCGCGACCACCGAGGACGTCAACGATCCCGCTACCGCCGACACCCTAATTGCGGCGCTCGGCGGCCGCGCGGACCTCCTGGAGGCCCTGCGGGCTCTCACGGAGGCGGACGCTCGGGCGGCCGGGCCCAAGGCGTGGACCTCGTGGCGAGCCGCGCTGATCGAGAACCTGACCGAGAACGCGAGGCGACGGCTCGCGGGTTAGGCGACCGTAGCGTCGGGCCTGCACCGCGCGCGGCGGCGGCGAGCAGAGCCCTCGCCAGCACCCGGGTACTCTTGTACGAGCCCCACCCGAAGGGAATCTGGTGTTCGCCAACCTCTCCGATCGCCTCACCGCGACCTTCCGCAACCTGCGCGGCAAGGGTCGCCTGAGCGAAGCAGACATTGACGCGACGATCCGCGAGATCCGCCGCGCCCTTCTCGACGCCGACGTCGCCGTCCCCGTCGTGCGCACCTTCACGGGCAACATCCGTGAGCGCGCGCTCGGCGCCGAGGTCAGCGGTGCGCTCAACCCCGCGCAGCAGGTCGTCAAGATCGTCAACGAGGAGCTCATCGCGATACTCGGCGGCGAGTCGCGGCCGCTCAAGTTCGCCAAGAACGGCCCTACGGTCATCATGCTCGCGGGCCTCCAGGGAGCCGGAAAGACCACGCTCGCCGGCAAGCTCGCGCACTACCTCAAGCAGCAGGGCCAGACGCCCCTGCTCGTGGCCGCGGACCTCCAGCGCCCCAACGCCGTTACTCAGCTTCAAGTGGTCGGCGAACGCGCAGGCGTCCCGGTCTTCGCCCCCGAGACCGGCGTCACTCGCGAAGACGAGAAGGTGCGCGGCAACCCCGTCAAGGTGGCCAAGAAGGGCATCAAGGAGGCGGAGAGCCGTCAGCACTCGGTGGTGATTGTCGACACCGCCGGCCGCCTCGGCGTCGACCGCGAACTGATGCAGCAGGCCGCGGACATCCGCAGGGCCATTGAGCCGCAAGAGGTGCTGTTCGTCATCGACGCGATGATCGGCCAGGACGCCGTCGCCACAGCGCAGGCGTTCCAGCAGGGCGTCGACATCACCGGCGTCGTGCTGACCAAGCTCGACGGCGACGCTCGCGGCGGCGCGGCCCTCTCGGTCGCAGAGGTCACCGGCCGCCCCATCCTTTTCGCGTCGACGGGCGAGAAGCTCGAGGACTTCGAGGTCTTCCACCCCGACCGCATGGCGAGCCGCATCCTCGACATGGGCGACATCCTCACGCTGATCGAGCAGGCAGAGAAGGCGTTCGATCAGGAAGAGGCCGAGCGCATGGCGGCCAAGGTCGTCAAAGGCGAGGACTTCACCCTCACCGACTTCCTGAGCCAAATGCAGCAGCTCAAGAACATGGGCTCGATGAAGAAGATGCTCACCATGCTCCCTGGCATGGGCCAGGTGCGGGATCAGATCGAGAACTTCGACGAGCGCGAGATCGTGCGCACCGAGGCGATCATCCAGTCGATGACACCGGCAGAGCGGGACAACGTCAAGCTCCTCAACGGCTCGCGCCGCTCGCGCATCGCGCGCGGATCCGGAATGCAGGTGAGCGATGTCAACTCGCTCGTCAAGCGCTTCGAGGACGCCCAGGTCATGATGCGTGCGATGGCCAAGAACGGCGGCAACATGCCTGGTATGCCAGGCATGGGCGGAGGCGCACCCGGCTCATTTGGTGGCTTCCCCGGCGGCAAGAAGTCCAAGGGCAAGCAGTCGCCCCAGCGCAAGGTCAAGGGCAAGAGCGGCAACCCCGCGGTGAGGGCTCAGCAAGAGGCGGCAGCGCGCAATAAGCCCGACGCCGTTGCGGCTCCCGGCTCTGCGTTCGGCTTGGGCGCCCCCCAAGCTTCCGACGAGTTCGACCCCTCCACGCTGGGCGGCGACTTCGGCAAGTACCTCAAGCGTTAGCCGGCATGGACAGGTTCCACCTGGTCGGTTCAGTTACTCATAACACGTTATTAGTAACTGAAGAGATCTGGGTCGCCGACGGCGTTCTACATCTCGAGAAGCCAGATAACGGCGATTACCAGGAGATTCGCGGCTGGGTGTTGCCCGGACTCGTCGACGTCCACTGCCACGTTGGCCTCGACAGCGGGGGCGCGCTGACGCCAGACCTCACCGAGAAGCAGGCCAACCAAGATCGCGATGCGGGCACGCTGCTGATCCGCGAGCCCGGCTCGCCCGTCGACACGGGATTCCTTCAGGGGATCGCCACCGCGCCGCGGCTCATCAGGGCGGGCCGCTTCATCGCCCGCCCCAAGCGCTATATCAAGGGATACGCGCGAGAGATCGCGCCCGTGGACCTGCCCCGGGTGGCCGCCGAGGAAGCACGCAATGGCGACGGCTGGATCAAACTCATTGCCGACTGGATTGACCGCGACGCCGGCGACCTCACCCCCTTGTGGCCCGCCGACGTGCTCGCGGAGGCCGTAGCTGCCGCCCACGCCGAGGGCGCGCGCGTCACCGCCCACACCTTCTCCACCGAGGCGATCGATGACCTCCTAGACGCGGGGCTCGACTGCATCGAACACGGCACAGGGATGACGAGCGACCAACTCGAGCGCGCCGCCGCGATGGGCATCCCCGTCGTGCCGACGCTGCTGCAGGTGGGCAACTTTGCGAGTTTCGCGGCACAAGGAGAGGCCAAGTTTCCGCGGTACGCGGCCCGCATGCGAGCGATGCACGACGGTCGCTACGAGCAGGCCCTCGCCATGTGGACGGCAGGCGTCCAGCTGCTGCTCGGCACAGACGCAGGCGGGGACGTAGGTCACGGCGAATTGCCGGCGGAGGCCCTCGAACTGCAGCGAGCGGGCATTCCCACAGAAGACATCCTCGCCGCGGCGAGTTGGGGTGCCCGCGCGTTCCTGGGCGTCGACGGCATCGCCGAGGGCGCCAGCGCGGACGTCGTCGTCTACGACAACGACCCCCAGAAGGACCTATCTGTACTTTCGCGCCCGAAAGCAGTGATCCTTCGAGGCTCCCGTCTCGTATAAGAGTTTATGAAGAGTTCCAGCATCGTACGAGGGCGCCTCAGCGCCGACCGGGCACAATGAGCCATGGCCGTAGCCCCCTCACTTGAACGCAGTCCTGTAGCCCGCTCGCGAGAGCGGCGTGCCGACGCGCTCGTCGCCGCTCTGTGGTGGACAGGGGCCGTCGCCGTCGCCTTCTTCCTGGCCGAGGGCGGCCTCACCATCCTCAACCCCGTCGACTATCTCTATGCCTTGGGCCGCGTCGCAGGGATCGTCGCCGCGGTGCTCGTCATGAACCAGATCCTGCTGATCTCAAGGGTTCCGTGGATCGAGCGCACGCTGGGCCACGATCGCGCGGCCGCGACGCACACGCTCATGGGCAAGGTCGCGTTCATCGCGATGCTCGTCCACGCGTCGTTCATTCTCATCATGACCGCGCACTACGACGGCCGCTCCGTGCTTGCCGAGATCCCGGCGATGTGGGACCTTGGCTGGTTCATGGTCGCTGCACAGGCCGCTCTGGGCCTGTTCACCCTCGTGGTCGTCACGAGCCTTCTCATCGTCCGTCGCCGCTGGCGCTACGAGAACTGGCACACCGTGCACCTCTGCGTGTACCTCGCGATCGCGCTCGTGATCCCGCACCAGTTCATCGAAGGCAGCACGTTCCGCTCCAAAGGCCCCGCGTGGTGGTTCTGGCTGCTGCTGTACCTGGTGACCATTGGCTCCTGGCTCGCCTATCGCATCGTGAAGCCCCTCCTATTTGCCCGACGCTTCCGCCCCGTGGTCTCTGGCGTCACCAAGAACGGGGACGGGTCAACTACCGTCACGGTCGGAGGAGACGGGCTCTCGAGGCTGGGCGCCCGCCCGGGCCAGTTCATGCTGTGGCGCTTCCTCGCGAAGGGATACTGGCGCGAGGCGCACCCGTTCTCGCTCTCGGCTGCTCCCGGTGACGAGTTGCGCATCACCGTGGGGCCGTCAGGCGATTTCAGTCGCTCGCTCGCCGCGCTGCCAGTGGGCACACCGGTGCTCTTTGAGGGGCCCCTCGGTGTCTTCACGTCGGCCGCACGGACTCGAGCGGGCGCCGTGTACGTGGCGGGCGGAATCGGCATCACGCCGCTTCGCGCGATGCTCGAAGAGCCCCATTCGGGTCCTGTCGACATCGTGGTGCGAGCCCGCTCCGCCGAAGAGGCCCCCCTGCGTGACGAGGTGCGCGAACTCGCCGCCTCGCTGGGCGCCCGCGTCCACGAGTTCTATGGTCCTCGTGGCTTTGGGTGGTCCGCTGTTGGCGAGCCAGCGAAACTCGGCTCGCTCATCGGCGACCTGCCCGACAGGGACGTCTACATCTGCGGCCCCATGGCATGGGCCGACGCCGTGGAGGCCGACGCGTTGGCATCCGGCGTGGCGCCCGAGGCAATTCATCGCGAAAGGTTTGGGTGGTGACCATGCGCGGCACGCACAAGGTCGTGATCGGCGGCGGTTGCGCCGCGATCGTCGCGGTGGGCTTCGCGGCCGCCCCGCCGTTCTCGATCAGCACGGGCGAGCCGACGGCGGACCCCACGGCCACCGCCGACTCTGGGGCGTCGGGAGGCGAGACCTTCGACGGCCCGGCGGTGAGCAATGCGCGTGGCACCTACCAAGCGCAGATCACGGTCGTCGATGGGCAGGTCACCGATGTCGTGGCCCTGCAGGCGGGCACGCAGGATCCCAACTCGATTGCGGTGAACCAGATGGCGATCCCCAAGTTCAGGGAGGAGGTGCTCGAGGCGCAGACGTGGGACGTCGCCGCCGTCTCTGGCGCGTCCTTCACGAGCCCCGCCTTCATCGAGTCACTTCAGGGCGCGTTCGAGGCGGCCGGTCTGTCGTGAATCGAATGCTCCCCTGATGAGACGGCACCCGTGAACCGACGGCACACATGAGCCAGCATCGTCTGCGCGCCATGGCCATGGCGTTCGACGTCACGCTTGAAGGGCTCGCTAGTGAGGCGGCCGAAGCTTCGGCGATCGACAGCATTCACCGCGAGTTGCTGCGCGCGGACGACCTCTTCTCCCTCTTCAGGCCTGACACGCCGATGGCGCGGCTCGCCAACGGCACGGCGACGCTCGCAGACATGCCGGCCGAGGTCATTGAGGTGCTGCGCTTATGCGAGGAGTATCGCGTCGTCACTGGAGGAGCGTTCGACGCGAAGCGTCCAGACGGCGTGATCGACCCAACGGGAATCGTCAAGACCTGGGCAGTTGCGAAGGCGACCGCGCGCCTCGGCAACGTCCCAGCCTGGCTGATCTCGGCGTCGGGCGACGTGATTGCGAGCGGGCGGGAGTGGCCCGTGGGGATCGCGGACCCGGCGGTGAAGGGCGACCCGACGGGTACCAAGGTGCTCGATGTAGTGCTGATTGGTGGCACGTTCAGCGCGGTCGCGACGTCGGGATCCGCGCAGGTAGCCGATCACATCTGGGATCCCGTCACGGGCGAACCGGCGCGGCACTTCTTGCAGGCGTCCGTGGCCGGCACCGACCTCGTGGAGTGCGACGTGTGGGCCACCGCGATCTGCGCGGGCGGCGCGCCGGTGGTTGAGCGAGCGGTCGCTGCGGGTCTCGAGGTGCTCATCGTGACTTCCGGTCGCTCGCAGGGCGGATACGAGGCCGTGGCGAGCGCAGGCTGGCCACGCGCGCCACGCGGCTGAGCTGTGCAGCGGCCGGGTTGGTGCGGCCGGTCGCGGTCTGGCACAATAGACCGCTGGCGCGAAAGTCGCCACCCGTCTTGCTAGCCACAATCGTGGCCGGCTCATACCGGAATCGAGGAATACAGCCATGGCTGTGAAGATTCGTTTGAAGCGCTTCGGCAAGAAGCGTGCCCCGTTCTACCGCGTCGTTGTGATGGACTCGCGCACCAAGCGTGATGGACGCGCGATCGAGGAGATCGGCAAGTACCACCCCACCGAGGAGCCCTCGGTCATCGAGATCAACTCGGACCGCGCGCAATACTGGCTCGGCGTTGGCGCCCAGCCCACCGAGCAGGTCACCGCGCTCCTGAAGCTCACTGGCGACTGGCAGACGTTCAAGGGCGAGAAGGGTGCCAAGAGCACCGTCAAGGTTGCCGGCGAGAAGGCCAGCGCCGAGGACGCCATCAAGGCGACGGCCGACGCCGCCGAGAAGCTCAAGGCCGACAACGCCGCCAAGCTCGAGGCCAAGAAGGCCGAAGAGGCGGCGGCCGCTGCCGCTGCAGCCGCCGAGGCCGAGGCCGAAGCCGCCGCGGTCGAGGCTGAGGCCGTTACCGACGAGGCGCCTGCCGCCGACGAGGCTGCTGACGAGGCGCCTGCCGCCGACGAGGCTGCTGACGAGGCTCCTGCCGCCGACGAGGCTCCTGCTGACGAGGCGCCTGCCGCCGACGAGGCTGCTGCTGACGAGGCTGCTGCTGACGAGGCTCCGGCTGCCGCCGAGGCCGCCGACGAGGCTTCCGAGGAGAAGTAAGTGGTCACCGAGGCGCTCGAGTTCCTGGTGCGGTCGATCGTCCGCAACCCGGACGACGTGCGCGTCACCGAGCGCTCGGGCCGTCGCGGCACCACGCTCAACGTCGTGGTGAACCCTGACGACCTGCCCCGCGTGATCGGTCGTCGCGGCCGCACCGCGCAGGCGATCCGCACCGTGATCGACGCGATCTCTCGCGACGAGGTGCGGGTCAACATCGTCGACGTGGCGTAACCGCTGTAAGCGCGAAAGCGGCCCCGGACCACACTGTCCGGGGCCTCTTTGCGTTGAGGTCTACCGCTTGACGCCTGTGAGGAAGGCCGTTGACTCGCGGCTGTAGAGCAGAACCAGCACCACTCCGGCGATGAGGATCTCGATCATGGCGACGACTGCTGCGTCGGAGCCAATCGCGATCCACGCCCACACGTGAGCGACGATGCGCAGCACCATGAACAGCGCGATGAGCGTGCGCGCGATGCGAGAGCCGATGAACAGCATCGCGGCCAGTGCGGCGGTGCCGAGGCCGATGAGTAGCACCGCCCACGCGAGGAACCCGGCGCCGTCAGGGATGGAGTCCTTGTCGACGAGCCACGCAATACCGGTGATGACGTCCCCGAGCGCCGCGATGAGCGCCATGACGGTGACGATCACGACGTCGCTCGGCCTGGTGTCGGTGGGCGCCGTCGGCCCTGGCGCGGGAACCTCGGGGGTGGTGGGCGCCTCTGCCACGGACCCCACGATCGCCTCTGGCACGGGCTCTACGAAGGGCTCCGGCGAATTGTCCTGGGTCATTGATCCTCCTTGTTGAGCGGCTCTTGCGGGCCGACGTCGGTGGTGGCCGCCCGTGGGCGGTTGCGGAAGTAGTCCGAGGCGCCGCCCGTGGTGAGCAGCGCGATGATGACGATGGCTAGTGCGAGGTCGAAGATTGCCGGCCAGAGCGTCACGAAACGAATGGCGGCGAGCGCCCACAGCGCATTTGCGATTCGCAGGGTCATCACGATGATCACGAGCACGCGGGCGAACTGGCTTCCACTTTGCAGCGCGTACGCCACCACGGCGGTGAGCACTCCGACCACCAGAGCAACGAGCGCCCAGTACCGCACGTACTCGACTCCGACGGGAGCTGTGGCAAAGAGAGTCTTGTCGAAGGACACGATGAGCAGCCAGATGCTCGCGACCAGGTCGCCAAAGGCGACGAGCCACGTCAATGCAACCACGAAGGTCACTCCGGCTGGACGCTTTCGCTCCGTTGCGGCCTCCTGCGACTCACTCATGGCCTCACGCTAGCCCCTGGGGGTGGGGCTGGAGCCGTTCATTCTAGAATTGTCGCCATGAAGCTGACCGTCGCACGCATCGGCAAGGCCCACGGCCTCAAGGGTGAGGTGTCGCTCGACGTTCGCACCGACACCCCCCAGACCCGCTTGGTACCAGGGGCGACGTTCGAGACCGAGGGGGGCAGCGTCGGGCAACTGACCGTGGTCAAGGCGAGAGAGCAGGCGGGCCGCTGGTTTGTAGCCTTCGCGGAGATCACCGATCGCGACGCCGCCGAGGCCGCGCGCGGAACCGAGCTCGTCATCGACGGCGCCGCGTCCGACGAGGAAGGCGCTTGGTACATCCACGAGCTAGTTGGGCTCGCCGCCGAGCGTCGCGACGGCACCCTCGTGGGCGAGGTCGTCGACCTGCTCGACATGCCCGCCCACGACGTGCTCGTTGTCCGTGAGCCGAGCGGGCACCGCGCCATGATCCCGTTCATCGAGGACTTCGTGCCCGAGGTCGACGTTGCGAGCGGTCGCGTCGTCGTGACGCCGCCGTTTGGGCTGCTCGAGGGCGAGGACGAGTCATGAGAATCGACGTCGTCACCATCTTCCCGGAGTTCTTCTCCGTGCTCGACGTGAGTCTGTTGGGGAAGGCGCGCGCGGCCGCACTAGTCGACACCCACGTCCACGACCTTCGCGCCTGGACGCACGACGTCCACCACACCGTTGACGATGCTCCCTTCGGCGGCGGTGCGGGAATGGTCATGAAGCCCGACGTCTGGGGCGAGGCGCTCGACCAAGTCCTGGGAGCGTCGGGCACCTTGGTGATCCCGAGCCCCGCAGGGGTGCCGTTCACCCAGGAGCTTGCTGCCGACCTCGCGAGCGCGGAACAGCTCGTATTCGCATGCGGACGCTACGAGGGCATCGACGCTCGCGTCGCGGAGCACTTTGCGGGCCGCGGCTTCCGGGTGTTGGAGGTGAGCCTCGGTGACTACGTGCTCAATGGGGGAGAGGTGGCCGCATTCGCGATGATCGAGGCCATCACCCGGCTCATCCCTGGCTTCATGGGGAACGCGGAGTCGATCGTCGAAGAGAGCCACGCCAACGGCCTGCTCGAGTACCCCTCGTACACGCGCCCTGCGTCGTGGCGGAGTTTGGAAGTGCCCGACGTTCTATTGAGTGGGCATCACGCGCGCATCGAGGCGTGGCGTCGCGAGCAGCAACTGGAGCGAACTCGGCAGCGGAGGCCAGATCTGCTCGCGTAGGCCGCTGGCCCAACCGCTGCCCGATGTGGCAGAATAGACCCTCGGTGTCTGCGTAGCGTCGGCCTGCCACAGGGGGTCGAGCACTCACTCACAGCACACCATCACTAACGAAGCCCTAGGGCAGAGCCGTGCAGGACCTGTGGCGTGTGCGAGGAGATAGACGTCATGCAGAAGCTTGACAGCGTTACCGCGGGCCAGCTCCGCAGCGACATCCCGGACTTCCGGGCCGGAGACACCGTCAAGGTGCACGTGAAGGTCGTCGAGGGCAACCGCTCTCGTATCCAGGTTTTCCAGGGCGTCGTCATCGCGCGCCAGGGCCAGGGCATCGGTGCCACCTTCACGGTGCGCAAGATCTCGTTCGGCGTTGGCGTTGAGCGCACCTTCCCGGTGCACGCGCCCACCATTGATCACGTGGAGCTCGTGAGCCGCGGCGACGTCCGCCGCGCCAAGCTCTACTACCTGCGCGGTCTGCGCGGTAAGGCTGCTCGCATCCGCGAGAAGCGCGAGAACTGACATCACTACAGACGCTGACGCGCCGGCGGAGAAGGAGCAGCAGGTTCCCGCATCCGCCGGCCGTCGCCTGTGGGGGTACGTCAAAGAGGTGCTGATCGTCGTTGTCAGCGCCCTCGTTCTCTCATTCCTCATCAAGACGTTCTTCTTCCAGTCGTTCTGGATTCCCTCGGGCTCGATGGAGCCGACCCTCGTCTATGGCGACCGCATCCTTGTATCGAAGTGGCGCCCTGACCCTCTGCCGCTGCGCCGTGGCGACATCATCGTCTTCAAAGACCCTGGCGGCTGGCTAGAGCACACGCCCGAAGACGGCGGCAGCCTGCGCTTCATCGGCAAGGAGATCCTCACGTTCACGGGACTGCTCCCGGAGGACGCGGGTGAGCACCTCGTGAAGCGCGTGATCGGCCTGCCGGGTGACCACGTCGAGTGCGACGACCCCGACGGCAAGGTCAAGGTCAACGGCGAGGAGCTCACTGAGACCTACATCGCCCCGGGTGCACGTCCGTGCGGAACCACGTTCAGCGTGACCGTCCCCGACGGGCGGCTGTGGGTCATGGGTGACAACCGCGAGAACTCGGCGGATTCGCGCCGGCACATGGGGCTGCCCGGCGGCGGAACGGTGCCGCGAGACAACGTCGTTGGCACGGCCTTCGCGATCGTGTGGCCCTTCGATCACTTCACGGGCCTCGGCAATCCTTGGGGAGCTGATGCGGTCTCCGAGGACGACCTCGCGACGATGACGCCTGCCCCCTCCGCCTCGTCGTAGTCTCGACAGCGTGACCGTTTCGCTCGACTATGAGGGTGCCCTGTGGCAATCGGGCGCGCGAGTGGTCGCTGGCATCGACGAAGTGGGGCGAGGGGCGCTCGCCGGTCCCGTTTCGGTGGGCGTCGTCGCCGTTGTGGCGTGCTCGACCTGGCCCGAGGGCCTTGCGGATTCCAAGCAGCTTTCGCGCGCCCAGCGTGAGGCGCTCTGCCCGACGCTGTCGACATTTGGCGTCGCACGTTCCGTTGGGCACGCCTCGCCTTCTGAGATCGACGGGGTTGGCATCATCGCCGCGCTGCGCCTCGCGGCTTTGCGTGCGCTCGCGATCATCGGGCCCGTTGACGCGGTGCTGCTCGACGGCAAGCACGACTGGCTGACCGTGCAGCCCACTCTCATGGATCCCGAGCCGGAGCCAACGCCGCCGGTGACGATGGTGATCAAGGGCGATGGCTTGTGCGCCTCGATCGCCGCCGCCTCTGTGCTCGCGAAGGTGGAGCGCGACGGTCTCATGCGCTCGGCCCACGAGTCTCACCCGGAGTACGGCTGGGACGGCAACAAGGGTTACGGCGCGGCGGCCCATCTCGACGCACTGCGGCGGCTCGGCCCCACGCCGCTGCACAGGGTTTCGTGGGCGTTGCCCGTGCCGGCGGCTTAGCGCCAGCCGTACCAGACGCGGGGTTTACCAGGCATATCGATTGCTGATCGCGGCTACTGCCGCGGCCGGAATCCGCTCGCCGAACTGAAGCTCAGCCACCGCGAGGAGCGCCCTCGCCGCGGGTTCCGGGTCTTGCGCCACGGCCGCGGCGATTCCTTCGGCGAGCGCCGGGAACGCTCGCTCCACTCGGCGACGGACGTCTATGGGGTCCAGGACGCCATTGTCCTCCGCCTCGAGACCGGCGCGCGCGGCGCGCAGCAGCGCGGCGACCGCCTCTGACCGAATCACCTCGCCAGCACTCGCGATCTCGCCGCGCCGGGCCCGCGCCACCCCCAGGTGCAGAAGGAAGAGAAAGGTGGCGAGAGCGTCATGCTCGCTCATGCCGTTGACCGGGTGCGGCGTCCGCTGTGCCTGCGCGAGCGCCTCGGCAGCTCCACCGCGATCGAAGAGCACCTTGCCCTCGCCCGCGAGCCAGGTTGCCACTGCCTCTGGAGTGCCGACGCCCCATTCAATGAAGCGCCCGTCGCGGAACAGCACCTTGCCGCCCCCGTGCCACTCCACGAGATGCAGCACGACGTCGTCAGCATCCGGCATCCAGTCGACGAGGTGGCGATAGCGATCCTCGGCGCCGGGCGCGGTCATGATGAAAAGGTCGAGGTCCGAGTACTCGTCTGCGCGCCCGGTGGCCGCGGTCGAGCCGAGCCCCGCCACTCCGACCACGTCCTCCCGCTTGGAAAGCGAGGCGACCACTGCGTCTCGCCATGCAACGAACTCAGGTGCCATGGGAAGACCCTAGCCACGGCGCTTTACTCAACAACAGCGTCGGGCATGCCGACCTAGGATGGGAGTGTGAGCTCCGAAGACCTTGAAAACTACGAGACCGAGGCCGAACTGGCCCTGTACCGCGAGTACCGCGACGTCGTGGGGCTGTTCCAATACGTGGTGGAGACCGAGCGGCGGTTCTATCTGGCGAACAAGGTAGACCTGCAGGTGCGGGCCAGCGGGGGAGACATCTACTTCGAGGTCACGATGGCCGACGCTTGGGTGTGGGACGTGTATCGCTCGGCTCGGCTTGTGAAGAATGTGCGCGTGGTGACCTTCAAGGACGTCAACATCGAAGAACTTGCGCACGATCCCGACTCGATGCCTGACATCAGGCAGTTGCGTTCGCGGTAGGCGGCGAGTAGGGCCCGCGCCCTGGGCCCTTGACAATTATTGCAGAGTCTGCAAAAATGCAGATTATGCAATTCGCGACGTCGCGGGCAGCCGCGGCGGAACGTACCGAGGCGACGCCCGCAGAACTTCCCGGTAGGGATGCCAAACGAGAGCGCACGTATCGGCGCATGGAAAGGGCGGCCGTAGAGCTCGCCCTCCAGTACGGCTCTGAGCACGTCACCGTGGAGCAGATCTGCGCCGCGAGCGACGTGTCGGCCCGCACCTTCTTCAACTACTTCGGTTCCAAAGAGGCGGCCCTGATCGGCCGCGGGAAGCCCAGCCCCACTCCGGAGCTGCGAGAAGCATTCATCGCCGGCACCGGGCCCATCCTCAACGACCTGCTGCGGCTCGTCCTGGCATCCGCCCTCGCGCAACAGCCGGATCTCGAGCTGATCCGCAGCCGTCGATTGCTGCTGGAGCGCGAGCCCGAGCTCGCCGTTCAGAGTTTCGCTCGCAACACGGGCACTCGCGACGAGTACCTAGGGCTGGCGATCGAGCGGATTCGCCGCAGCGAGCCCACGCTGTCCGATCCCGACGTAGAGGACGAGGCCCGCGTGGCCACGGCCGTCCTCATGGGGGTCATGCATGTCATCGGCAGCCGTTGGCTCGAATCCGACGGCACAGCAGACTTCGATCACCTCATCGACCAGGCGCTCGAGCGCCTCAAGCGACTTATCTAGTTCAACCCCGGAAACCCCGGGGCCGCAACCCGGCCCCGCACCAAGGAGACACCATGTCAACAACGCCTGAAACTGCGTCGGGCAACCCCACGGGAGGGGCCGCGGCGGAGACCCCGCAGGCTGGCAAGAGCCAGCGCGGCAGCATCCTCTTCGTGATGATCGGCCTGATGACGACGATGCTTCTCGCATCGCTCGACCAGACCATCTTCTCCACGGCACTGCCCACGATCGTCGGCGAGCTCGACGGCGTGAGCCACATGCTGTGGGTCACCACCGCGTACATCCTCGCGGCGACCATCATGATGCCGATCTACGGCAAGCTCGGCGACCTCATGGGGCGCAAGAACCTGCTGCTCATCGCGATCGGCTTGTTCATGATCGGCTCTATCGTCGGTGGCCTGGCGCAGGGGATGCCGGAGCTCATCGCTGGACGCGCCATCCAGGGCCTCGGTGGTGGTGGTCTCATGATCCTGTCGCAGGCGATCATCGCCGAGATCGTTCCCGCGCGTGAGCGTGGACGATACGTGGGAATCATGGGCGCCGTGTTCGCCGTGTCCTCTGTCGCCGGCCCGCTGCTTGGCGGCTGGTTCACCGAGTCCATCGGCTGGCGCTGGTGCATGTGGATCAACATTCCGCTCGGCCTGCTCGCCATCGCGTCTGCGGTGTTCTTCATCCACCTGCCTCACCGCGAGCGCGGCCCCGTGCGCCTCGACGTTGCCGGCATGTCGCTGCTCGCGATCGCCTCGACCGCGCTCGTGCTGTTCACCTCTTGGGGCGGCAACACCTACGCGTGGGATTCGGCAGTCATCATCGGCCTCATCGCGCTGACGGCTATCGCCGGTATCGCCTTCGTGTTTGTAGAGCGCCGCGCGGTGGAGCCCGTCATGCCGCTGTCGCTGTTCAAGAGCCGCAACTTCAACCTCACCACCGCTGCCGGCCTGCTCGTCGGCATCGCGATGTTCGGTGCGCTTGCGTACATGCCCACCTACCTGCAGATGGTTGCAGGCGTGTCCGCCACCAGGGCGGGACTGCTGATGATTCCGATGATGGGCACCCTGCTCGTCACGGCGATCGTCTCTGGCCGCATGGTGACCAAGACCGGTCGCTACAAGTGGCTGCCGGTGTTCGGCGCTGGCTTCGTGGCCATCTCGCTGGGGCTGCTCTCCACCATGACCGCAGGGACCGCGATCTGGGTCACCTGCCTGTTCCTCGCGATCATGGGTCTGGGCCTCGGTCTCACGATGCAGATCCTCGTGCTGGTGGTGCAGAACTCGTTCCCGATCACCGTGGTTGGCACCGCGACCGCGTCGAACAACTACTTCCGCCAGATCGGTGCCTCGCTCGGCGCCGCGGTGGTGGGTTCGTTGTTCACCTCCAGGCTCGTGAGCCTGCTCACCGAGCGTTTCGCGGCCGCCGGTGGCGCCGGTGGAGCGGGCGAGCTCGACTCGCTCACGCCTGACGCCGTGCAGCAGATGCCGGCTCCGGTTCAGGACATCATCGTGGGCTCGTACGCCGATGCCCTAACGCCTGTGTTCCTGCTCATGGTTCCGGTCGCGATCATCGCGCTGGTACTTCTCGCACTTGTTCGTGAGGTGCCGCTCAAGACCACGATCGACACCCCGGAAGTCGTCGCCGAGGCGATGGGGATCGAAGAGGAGCACATCGCGGTGGAAGAGCGCGAGCTCGCCGTCGTGGGTGCGGGGGAGTCCGACGCCGGTGACGGTGCCGATGGTTCCGTCGCCAATGCGGGACGCACCAAGCGGTAGGTCAGGCAAGACGCGCGGCCCCTGGAGCTTCGGCTCCGGGGGCCGTTGTGCGTTAGTCCTGTGCTCGCGCGTGTGCGCGCTCTGGTCTCGTATTCGCACCGGCCACATGGGCGCGTGTCGTGCTCGCCTGTCGCCCGCGCGCGCGTGCTGCCAAGGCGTCATACGTGCGCGTCGTGCCCGCGCCTACGCACGCGCGTGTTGCCCAGGCGTCCTACGCGCGTTGTGCCCGGGCGTCGCCCGCGCGTCATGCACGCCTGTCGCCCGCGCGTCATGCACGCCTGACGCCCGCGCGTCATGCACGCCTGTCGCCCGCGCGTCATGCACGCGCGTCGCACCCGCGCGCATGCTCGCGAACCCCCGGCGCCCGAATCGCAAAGAAAACATTGCAAAGAAAGTGTTGCAAAGATTGTTTTGCAATGCTACCGTCCAACTATGACCGAACACGAGCGCACCGATCGCGTCGTAGATGCCGCCTCCCTGAAGGCGCTTGCCCACCCGCTGCGTGTGGATCTCTTTGACCGCCTCGCGATGCTGGGCCCGGCCACGGCCAGTCAGCTCGCAGAGGCGCTAGGCGAGTCTTCCGGCGCAACGAGTTACCACCTGCGCCAACTTGCGCGCCACGGCTTCATCGAGGAAGACCCCGAGCGCGGCAACGCCAAGGAGCGTTACTGGCGCGTGCCGCGCGGCGGCGTGACCATGAACCCCACGGACTTTGAAGAGGGCTCCGCCGAGCGCGAGGCGGGAACCCTCGTCGTGCGCCAGATGACCGAGCAGCGCTTCCGCCACGTCGACAACTTCATCCGGCGCGGAGAGCGCGACTTCGGCGCGGAGTGGGTGAGCGCTTCGGCGCTTATGACGGCCCGAGCCAACCTGACGGTTGAAGAGCTCGGCAAGGTCAACGAGGAGATCGCTGGCGCGATCGACGCCATTCTCGACAACTACCGCGACCGCGGAGCCGTGCCCGGCGCCCGCGCCATCGTGCTGCAGTACAACGGGTTCCCGCTGGTCGGGGCGCCCGCACCGGAGGAGGAATCATGACCGCGAACGCGACCCCAGCGCCTGACCCAATCCCAGAGCCTGGCTCGACGTCAGCACCAGAGGCAACCCCAGCGTCGGGCATTGGCCTTGGCGGTGCGTTTGGCCGTCTGTGGGGCGCCGCCATGACCTCAAACCTGGCCGACGGCATCGCCCGCCTGGCCATCCCGCTCGCCGCAGTGGCGCTCACCAAAGACCCCATGGCTATCGCGCTCCTAGGCGCGCTGATGTACGTCCCGTGGCTGCTGTTCGGCGTGCCGGCTGGCATGATCGTGGACCGCATCGACCGTCGCTACGCGATGGCGATCGCGAACGCCGCCCGCCTCGTCGCGGCCATCGGCGTTGCGCTATGCATCGCTAGCGACAACGTGACGATCACGGTGCTGGCGATCGCCACCGTCGTGTTCGGACTAGGCGAGACCCTCTTCGACAACGCAACCACCGCGATCACACCCTCCCTAGTCAAGAAGGGCGGGCTCGACAAGGCGAACGGTCTCATCCAGGCCGCGCAGGTTGGCGTGGACATGTTCGTCGCGACGCCCATCTCCGGCTTGCTGTACTCGCTCGCCGTGATCCTTCCCATGGTGGTCGGCGGAACGGGATACGCCATCGCCGCACTGCTCGTGCTCACGCTCCCCATGGCGGCTGCCAGGGCGCGTCACGAGTCCGGCGAGATCGTCGCCCCCGTGCCGCTCAAGGAGGCTGTGGGGTTTGTATGGCACCACCGCTACCTTCGCTCCCTCGTGTTCTTCACGACCGTGATCGGCACCGCTTTCGCTCTCGCGCAGGCCGTGACCGCGCTGCTCTTCCTCGACGCCTTCAAGGTCACGCCGGCGTTGTTCGGCGTGGTGACCGCAGGCATCGGCATCGGCGGCGTCGCTGGTTCGCTGCTCGCCGGGATCTTCGTCAAGAAGATCGGACGCGGCCACACGATGCTGTGGGCGACCGTCGTCGGCGGCCTGGGACTCACTGGCGTTGGCTTCGCTCCGAATGCCTGGGTCGCCACTGTCGCGTACGGGTTCGGCGCGGCTGGCGTCTCGATGTGGAACGTGCCGTGGGGTTCGCTTCGCCAAGCGATCATCCCTGGGCACATGCTCGGGCGAGCGATCGGCGCGATCCGCACCTTCGCGTGGAGCCTCATGCCACTAGCGACGCTCGCCGGAGGCTGGATCGCCAAGGCCGATCTGCAATTGCCGTACCTCGTCGGCGGCGCGATCTCTGTTGTGGTCGCTCTCGCTGGCGCGCCACTGCTGCTCAAGGCGGATCAGCACTTCCCGTCCGACGCTGTGGTTGACGAACCGGCAGACGTCACCGAAGCGGCGGTTGTGCAACCCGCGTCCCCAGCCTGACCTCACCTCACGGCTATCCCCAGATCGGGGTCCTCGCACTCGCCGTCGCCACCTTCACGACCCACCCTTGGGCGAGGAGGTGGCGATGGCCGCGAAAGACGAAGTGGGCCGGCATGGCGAGCGGCTCGTTGCGCGCCGGCTCCAGGAGCAGGGCTGGGAGGTGCTCGAGCGCAACTGGCGGTGCCCGTTAGGGGAGCTCGATCTAGTTGCGCTCGACGGCCCCTGCCTCGTCGCCGTTGAGGTCAAGACCAGGCGTAACGCCCACTTCGGGTCGCCACAGGAAGCCGTCACTCACGCGAAGCTCGCGCGACTGCGACGACTTGTCGGCGCGTGGCTCGAGTCGCAGGAAAGACAGTTTCGAGAGATCCGCATCGACGTGTGCGCGGTCACCCTGCCCGCAGCCGGGGCTGCAATCGTTGAGCACCTGAGGGGCGTCGGATGATCGGGCGGGCCAGGGCGATTGCGCTCGCGGGCCTCGCCGGGCACGTGGTGGACGTGGAGGCGCACCTCGCCGCAGCGCTGCCGGGTTTCACCATCGTCGGGCTTCCCGACGCTTCGCTCCAGGAGTCTCGCGATCGCGTGCGGGCCGCGGTCGCCTCCTCAGGTCTCGACTGGCCCACGCGCCGCATCACGGTCAACCTCTCGCCGGCATCGCTGCCCAAGACCGGCTCGTCCACGGACCTCGCGATCGCTGTCGCCATCCTCGCCGCTGCCGGTCAGGTGGAGGCGAGAGCCGCTTCTCAGGCGCTTTACGTGGGGGAGTTGGGGCTCGACGGGGCTGTTCGCGCCGTCCGCGGTGTCCTCCCCGCGGTCGCGGCGGCTGTCGCAGCCGGGTTCGCAATCGTCGTGGTGCCCGCCGAGAACGCGGCGGAGGCGCGGCTCGTGGAGGGAGCCCGTGTCACTGCCGTCGCTTCGCTCGGCGAGCTCGCGAGGCTCCTAGGGAACGAACTCGCGGTGCCAGCCCCGGCGTCGGGCACTGTGGTGGCGCCGCCGCCGAGCGCGATTCCCGCCGCCGTCGATCTCGCGGACGTTCGTGGCCAAGAAGAAGCGCGGTTTGCGCTTGAGGCTGCGGCCGCAGGCGGGCACCACCTCCTCATGGTCGGGCCTCCCGGCGCGGGCAAGACCATGCTTGCCAATCGGCTGGCCGGGGTGCTGCCAGATCTCGGCGTCGATGACGCGATCACGGTGACGGGCGTGCACTCGCTGTGCGGCACCTTCGACCCCGGAGGGGGACTCATGCGGCGCCCGCCCTTCGAGGCTCCGCACCACTCGGCTTCCGCGGCCGCGATCGTGGGGGGCGGCGCAATGCTCGCGCGACCCGGGGCGATCAGCCGCGCGCACGGCGGCGTGCTCTTCCTCGATGAAGCTCCCGAGTTCCCCGCTCGCGTGCTGGACACGCTGCGGCAGCCGCTCGAGTCGGGGGAGATTGTGCTCCATAGGGCACACGGGGCCGCTCGCTATCCGGCACGCTTTCAACTGGTGCTCGCGGCCAACCCGTGCCCGTGCGGGAACAAGGGTGTGCGGGGCACCGAGTGCTCGTGCTCGTCCCTCCAGCAGCGCCGCTACTTTGCCCGCCTCTCTGGACCCCTCCTCGACAGGTTGGACATCAGCATCAACGTGGCACCTGTGCGCAGAGGTGCGCCCGAGGGCGAGCCGACGCAGGCGGTGGCCGAGCGCGTGTCGCGCGCTCGCGAGACCTCCAAGAAGCGTCTGGCTGGCACAGGATGGGTGCAGAACTCGCAGATCAGCACGCGCTGGTTGCGCAGCAACACCCCTGCTAAAGCGCTCGAAATCGCCCAGAACGCGCTCGACAAGGGCGAGATCTCTGCGCGCGGGCTCGATCGTTCGTTGCGCGTGGCGTGGTCGATCGCCGATCTAGCGGGACTTCCCGCACCGACGCCCGTGCAGGTGAGTCAGGCATTGGGCCTGCGGAATCGGGGGCGCAATGACCGGGACCGTCCCCGCTGAGTTCGCAGCTCACGGTCTGGCCAAGGCCATGGCTGGCGACGAACGCTTGGCAGCGATCGCCTGGAGCGTGATCGCGGAGGGCGCCGACGAGGCGGCGGCGTGGCTCGTGGCGGAGATGGGGCCGAGCGCGGCCCTCGCATGGCTCAGCGACGCCGCAACGGATCCGGTGGCGGCGACGATTCGCCTTGCCCCGCTCGCGCAGCCCGCGACGATCGACAAGGCTGTGGCCGCTACCGAGCGCTGGCTCGCTCGCACTGGCGACGCAGATCCGCAACGGAACCTCGGGCGCGCCCACGCGGTGGGAGCGAGGGTGATCACGCGGGTGGATCCCGAGTGGCCAAGCATCCTCGACGATCTTGGTGGCAGGGCGCCTTATGCGCTGTGGGCGCGCGGCGGCGGAGACCTGAGTGCCCTGCTGGGCCGCTCCGTGGCCTTGGTCGGATCTAGAGCGTCGACGGGATACGGCGAGCATGTGGCAGCCGAGATCGCCGGAGGAGTGAGCGACGCCGGCTGGTGCGTAGTCTCTGGGGGCGCGTACGGCATTGACGCGGCGGCACACCGCGCCGCGCTCACCGGCCCCACTCCCACGGTCGCGGTGATGGCGGGCGGCGTCGATCGGCTCTATCCCGCCGGCAACGCGGACCTGCTCGGCGCGATACTCGACCGCGGCGTCGTCTTCAGCGAGGTCCCTTGTGGCTTCGCTCCGCACCGTTCGCGCTTCCTGGCGCGCAACCGGGTCATCGCCGCGGCGGCGGCCACGTGCGTTGTAGAGGCCGCCGCTCGGTCCGGGGCGCTCAACACGGTCAGCCACGCGCTCGAGTGGGGGCGACCGGTGGGGGCGGTGCCGGGGCCTGTGACCTCAGTGAGTTCTCAAGGCTGCCATCGGCTCATCCGTGACGGCCTTGCGGTGCTCGTGACGGATGCGCGGCAGGTTCTTGAGCTCGCGGGCCCCATCGCTCCCGATCCGGCATCGGGTGATGCGGGTGGCTTTGGAAGCGCGGCAGAGAGGGCGGCGTTCGACGCGGTTTCAACTCGCGGATCACGGACCGAGCAGGTCGCGAAGGGGGCCGGATTGGCGATCGGCGAGGCCCTCGCGGCCCTCGCCGGGCTTGAGTTGGCGGGCCTTGTCGCGTCAGCGGGAGGGGTGTGGCATCGGCGAGAAATCGGCCGAAACTAGGACAAAATACCCCAGAATTCCCGTTACACGTGTGATTCATGTGACAAATGTGACTGAAGGTATTGATTTGACAGGTGTGACGGTGCCAGATTGTGCCCATGTCAACTGCCGTGAGGTCGAGCACCCTGCTCGCCGCCTTCGAGCGATACCTGCGCCACCAGCGCGGTCTCTCAGAGAACACGGTGCGCGCATACCACGGCGACCTGATGCACCTAGCGGCCTACGTCTCAACGGTTTCTGGTGAATCGATCGACATCGATGACGCCCTCGCGACGACCACGCTTGCAGACCTCCGCGGGTGGCTCGCCTCCATGTCGACGGACGGACTTTCACGGACCACCCTCGCTCGACGCGGTGCGGCATGCCGCGCCTTCTTCACGTGGGCCGTCGATGAGGGCCTGGTCGAGGCGAACCCGGCGCTAAGGCTCGCCTCCGCACGACCCTCGGTCACGGTGCCCACTGTTATCTCCGCTGACGCGGTCGTGACGTTCCTTGACGCAGCCGAGCGGCGCTGCGACGACGGCGATCCGATCCACCTGCGAGACTGGGCCGTCGCCGAGTTGCTGTACGCCACCGGGATGCGCGTGGGCGAGCTTGCCGGCCTCGACGTACGTGACGTGGACCTTGACCAGCGCCTCGTGCGCGTCATGGGCAAGGGTGCCAAGGAGCGAGTCGTGCCGTTTGGCGTCCCCGCCAAGCGCGCCATCCTCGAGTGGCAGGTGCGCGGCCGCCCGCAACTCGTGCGCAACGGAACTGACGCCGCCCTCTTCCTTGGCCAGCGTGGGCACCGCGTGGATCAGCGCCAGGTGCGAGCCGCCATTCATGACCTTTGCCAACTCGCTGGCATCGACGACATCGCTCCCCACGGCCTTCGCCACACCGCGGCAACGCACCTCCTCACCGGCGGTTCCGACCTGCGCTCGGTGCAAGAGGTGCTTGGGCACGCGAGTCTCACGACCACCCAGCGATACACACACGTGTCCGCCGAACGACTGCGGGCGACCTACCAGTTGGCCCACCCGCGAGCCTGAGGGAGAACCATGTCCGAGCTCAACGCCGTGCTCAGCACACTCGAATCCGATGAGGTCACCGCCACAGACCCCACGCACGAACTCACGCAGTTGTGGAAAGACCTTGCGAGCAACCGCCGCGCTGTCAGGGCACGGGCACGGGAGTCGCTCATCACGCACTACGCACCCCTCGTGAACCAGGTGGCGCTGCGCATGATCGGCCGCTTGCCTGACACGGTCGAACTCGGAGACCTCGTGTCCTATGGAATGTTCGGCCTCATCGACGCCGTGGAGCGGTTCGAGCCCGAGCGCGGATTCAAGTTCGAGACCTACGCCGCCACGCGCATCAGGGGCGCGATCATCGACGAGCTGCGCGCCGCCGACTGGGTGCCCCGCTCCGTTCGTTCAAAGGCGCGAATCGTCGAGCAGGCGACCCGCTCGCTCGAGCAGGAACTCATGCGGCAGGTCACAGATGAGGACGTCGCTACGCAGCTCGGATGGGCGACAACCGAGGTGCGTACTGTCCGCGCTCAGGTGTCGCTGAGCCACATCGGCGCGCTCGACGCGCTCGGCGGCTCGGACCCCGAGACGAGCCAGCTCGAGACCGTGATGTCGCTCTCTGTTCCGGGCGCCGCCGTGTCGATCGAGGCCACGGAGCGCCGCGAACTCCTCGCGAGCGCCGTCCAGCAGGTCCGCGATCGCGAGCAGGAAGTGCTGCGCCTCTACTACTACGAGAACCTCACGCTCGCGCAGATCGGGCAGATCCTGGGAGTCACCGAGTCTCGCGTGTCCCAGATCCACTCCGGCGCCGTCAAGAAGCTGCGAGAGAGCCTCGTCAAGACCGGCGCGTTCGAGTAGGCCCCTCATTCGCGCAGCGGCAACAGGCGAATTGGCCCAAATCCGCGCGTGACGTCCAGGGGATCCAGGTAGTCGTCGCCCCTTCGCACGCCCCAGTGCAGGCACGTTTGTGGCGCGCAATGCGAACCAGAGTTCTCCACGACGCCCACAGGGGCGCCCACTGCGACCCTTGTGCCCACCGCGGCCGACGCCGTCACCGGCTCGAGCGTCGAGCGCAGACCCGAGCCGTGCGTCACCACCACGACGCCGCGGCCCGCGATGCGGCCGGCGAACGTCACGATCCCGTCGCCGGGGGCGAGCACCCGAGAGCCCTCGACAAGCCATAGGTCGATCCCACGATGTCCCGGTCCCCAATCGCTCGCCGGTCGCTCGAACGGGACCGCGATCTCCAAAGGAGCGGGCGGCACCAGCCATGGGTCGCCGTCCGCAGCCGCTGGCGATCCGAGCGCCAAGCCCGCGAGCGCGCTAGCGCTCGCGAGCGACGCCAACCCGCGAGCCGGCACGCCAAGAATCCTCATGCGACAAGGCAAGCTTCAAACTCGGCCACGCGCCGTGGCGACCCCCGGCACCTGGGGACAGACAGCGTCGGGCCTGCTCCTGGGGACGCGGGTAGCCGGGAGGCCCTCCGTTCAGGTAGGATTGATCCCGCATCCGGCACGTCCGGGTGACATCGCGCACCATTCGCAGTCCCGCTTGGGAGTGCGCCGGAAAGGCGAGGTCCGAACTTGTTCGGAGCCGATCCGCGGTGGTGCCAGGGATTGCGCCTTCCGGCGGAATCGACAACCGAATCAGCGGGCCTTCGAGCCTGCGACACACAAGCGTGCGCAAGCGCGCGGATAAGGATGAGCCATGGCCGTTGTGACCATGCGCCAGCTGCTCGACTCGGGCGTCCACTTTGGGCACCAGACCAGCCGTTGGAACCCCAAGATGAAGCGCTTCATTTTCACTGAGCGCAATGGCATCTACATCATCGACCTGCAGCAGTCGCTCACCAAGATCGACAACGCCTACGAGTTCGTTCGCGACACCGTCGCCCACGGCGGCAGCGTGCTCTTCGTCGGCACCAAGCGCCAGGCGCAGGAGCAGATCGCGGAGCAGGCCGCCCGCGTCGGCATGCCCTACGTGAACGAGCGCTGGCTCGGCGGCATGCTCACCAACTTCCAGACCGTTTCCAAGCGCGTTGCGCGCCTCAAGGAGCTTGAGGAGATCGACTTCGACGACGTGGCCGGTTCTGGTCGCACCAAGAAGGAACTCCTCATGATGCGCCGCGAGTACGACAAGCTCGCGAAGACCCTCAACGGCATCCGCGACATGTCCCGTACGCCCTCCGTGGTGTGGGTTGTCGACACCAACAAGGAGCACCTCGCCGTTGACGAGGCCAAGAAGCTCGGCATCCCCGTGGTGGGCATCCTTGACTCCAACTGCGACCCCGATGAGGTCCAGTACGGCATCCCGGGCAACGACGACGCGATTCGCTCCGTCGGTCTGCTGACGCGCGTGATCGCTGACGCCGTTGCCGAGGGCATCCGCCTGCGCCACACCGCCAAGTCCGGCGATGAGGCCGAGGTCGAGGAAGAGCCGCTCGCCGAGTGGGAGCAGGAGCTGCTTGGCTCCGCCGACGCTGTTGCTGAGGCTCCCGCCGACGCTGCCGCTGTGGCTCCGGCCGACGCTGCCGCTGTGGCTCCGGCCGACGCTCCGGTCGCCGAGGCTGCCGACGCTGCCGCCGAGGCTGCCGACGCTCCGGTCGCCGACGCCGAAGAGGCTCCCGCCAAGAAGCCGGCTGCCAAGAAGCCCGCGGCGAAGAAGCCCGCCGCTAAGAAGACCACCGAAGCCGCCACCGAGGCCCCCGCCGAGGAGAAGGCTCCCGCCAAGAAGGCCGCCGCCAAGGCGCCTGCCAAGAAGCCCGCGGCCAAGGCCGCAGAGAAGTAAGGACTGACATGGCGAACTACACCGTCGCCGACATCCAGGCGCTCCGCGAGCGCACCGGTGCCGGCATGCTCGACGTCAAGAAGGCGCTCGACGAGGCCGACGGCGACCAGGACAAGGCCGTCGAGATCCTTCGCGTGAAGGGCCTCAAGGGCGTTGCGAAGCGCGAGGGCCGCTCGGCCTCCGAGGGCCTCGTGGTCACCAAGATCGAGGGCGAGGCAGGCAACCAGGTCGGCACGCTTCTCGAGCTCAACTCAGAGACCGACTTCGTGGCGAAGAACGAGAAGTTCATCGCGCTCGCCAACGCCGCGCTCGACGCTGCCGTTGCCGTGAAGGCGGACTCGGCCGAGGCTGCCCTTGCTGCCCCCATCGGCGACAAGACCGTTGGCGAGTACCTCGATGAGAACGCCGGCACGCTCGGCGAGAAGATCGTGCTCCGTCGCGTGGCCCGCATCGAGGCGCCCGTCGTCACCGAGTACCTGCACAAGACCAACAAGGACCTCCCGGCCCAGGTTGGAGTGCTCATCGGCACTGACGTCAAGGCGGCAGACGTCGCCAAGGACGTCGCGATGCACGCTGCCGCGTACTCCCCGCTGTACCTCACGCGTGAGGACGCCCCGGCCGACGCCGTCGAGAACGAGCGTCGCGTCGCCGAGGAGGTCACGCGTGCGGAGGGCAAGCCCGAGGCCGCGCTCCCCAAGATCGTCGAGGGTCGCCTCAACGGTTGGTTCAAGGAGAACGTGCTCGTTGAGCAGGCGTTCGCCAAGGACAACTCCAAGACGGTCGGCAAGGTCGTCGAGGAGACCGGCGGCGAGGTGACCTCCTTCGCCCGCTTCCGTGTGGGAGCCTAAGCACTAGCCCAACTCACCTACGCCACGCGCCGCCAGGAGGATCGATGACTGAGACAAGCCAGGATTCTCCGGCGGCGCGTCGCGTTTTGCTCAAGCTTTCGGGCGAGATGTTCGGTGGCGGCTCCGTGGGCTTGGACGCGGACGTAGTCGCTCGTATCGCCCGTGAGGTGGCCGACGCTGTCAAGGCGGGCGTTGAGGTCGCCATTGTGGTGGGTGGCGGCAACTTCTTCCGCGGCGAGGAGCTCAGCCAGAGGGGCATGCAGCGCTCTCGCGCGGACTACATGGGCATGCTCGGCACGGTCATGAATGCGCTCGCGCTCCAGGATTTCCTGGAGCAGTCCGGAGTGCAGACCCGAGTCCAGACGGCCATCACGATGGGCCAGGTCGCCGAGCCTTACATCCCGCTGCGCGCGATTCGCCACCTCGAGAAGGGCCGCGTGGTGATCTTCGCCGCCGGTGCTGGCATGCCGTACTTCTCCACGGACACGGTGAGCGTTCAGCGCGCCCTCGAGTCCGGCTGCACTGAGGTGCTGATGGGAAAGAATGGCGTGGACGCGGTCTACACGGCGGACCCCAACGTGGATCCCACCGCCGAGCGCCTCGAGCACGTGACGTACCGCGACGCGCTCACCAAGCGCCTGCGCGTCATGGACCAGGCCGCCTTCTCGCTGGCAATGGACAACAAGGTGCCGATGGTCGTGTTCGGCCTCGACGCCCCTGGAAATGTGACGCGTGCTCTCCTCGGTGAGAGAATCGGCACGCTGGTGACGGCTTAAGGAGCTGCACGTGATTGACGAGATCCTCCTCGATGCAGAGGAGAACATGGAACGGGCCCTGGGCGTGGCGAAGGACAACTTCGCGGCGATCCGTACCGGCCAGGCGACCGCCTCGATGTTCGCGCACATCGCGGTCGACTACTACGGCGCTCCCACGCCCCTGCAGCAGCTCGCGTCGATCGCGGTCCCCGAGGCGCGAACCGTCGTGATCGCCCCCTACGACCAGAGCGCTAAGCGCGAGATCGAGACCGCCCTGCGCAACAGCGACCTCGGCGTCAACCCCAGCGACGATGGAAACGTCATCCGCGTCGTCATGCCGATCCTCACCGAGGAGCGCCGCCGGGACTACGTGAAGCTCGCCCGCACCAAGGCAGAAGAGGCACGCGTGACGGTGCGCAACATGCGGCGCAAGGCCAAGGACCTGATTGACGGCGCGGTCAAGGACGGCGAGGTCGGCGAGGACGATGGGTCTCGCGGGGAGAAGGAGCTCGACGCCCTGACCAAGCGTCACGTCGACGCGATCGACGCCCTGCTCGCCCACAAGGAGAACGAGCTCCTCGAGGTCTGATGGCTGAGTTCACCGGCCAGAGGGCGCCATGAGCCTGCTGAACAGGCGAAAGGGTGCGGACCCAGCGGCAGCCACCCCAGCGTCGGGCATTGCCGTGCGCAGCGACGCCACCCCGCCAGACGGCGTTCCGGCGCCCGGTCCCAAGCGCAACCTCTTTGTCGCGACGGTCGTTGGCGTGTCTATCTTCGTCGGCGTGCTCGCGGCCGCGCGGTGGAGCCAGCTGCTGTTCGCCGTGGGGCTCTACCTGGTGTGCATCGGTGCCACGTGGGAGTGGCGAGACGCGCTGCGGGCCTCCGGCAGGCGAGTGAGCCTGTGGCCAATCTCCGTGGCGATCGCCGGAATGGGCGTCGCCACCTGGTACGGCAAGTCTGAGGGGCTCATTGTCGCGCTGCTCGTCGGCTGTGCCGGCGTCGTTGCCTGGCGCGTGGTCGACGAACGCATCGAGAACACCCTCGCGGACTCGCTCGCCTCCATGTTCACGCTGCTGTGGATCCCGTTTCTCGCCTCCTTCTTTGTCCTCATGGAGCAGGCCCACAACGGTTGGCAACGCGTCTTCATTGTGATCTTCGCGGTGGCCGGGAACGACACGGGCGCGCTCATCTCCGGGATGCTGTTCGGCAAGCACAAGATGGCCCCGCGCGTGAGCCCCAACAAGACATGGGAGGGCTTCGCGGGCGGCGTGTTGCTCGGGACGGTGGCGGCATCGGTGCTCGCGTACTTCATCCTCGACGGCGCGTGGATCACGGGCGCCATCGTGGGTGCCGCCGCGGCCGCGGCGGCGGTGGTCGGCGACCTTGCCGAGTCCGCCATCAAGCGAGACATCTCTGTCAAGGACATGAGTTCTTTCCTGCCCGGTCATGGCGGGATCCTCGACCGCATCGACTCGATGCTCGTGGCCGCTCCCGTCGCCTACGTCGTATTCGCGCTGTTGCTGGGGTCGTCGTGACCGAGCGCCCGCTTCTCGCCATGGCCGCGCCCAAGCCCGGCAAGGCGCCCGCGCACTTTGCGGACATGGACGACGCCGCACGGGCCGACGCCGTGGTCGCCTTGGGGCTCCCCGCCTTCCGCGCGAAGCAGCTCGCCACGCACTACTTCGATCACCTCACGATCGATCCGATCGATATGACGGACCTGCCTGCGGCGTCGCGCGAGGCAACAGCTTCGGCGCTCTTTCCAACCCTCATGACCGAGGTGCGCTCGCTCGAGGCCGACAAGGGAGCCACGCGGAAGACGCTGTGGAATCTTCACGACGGCGTCAAGGTGGAGTCGGTGCTCATGAAGTACCCGGAGCGCGCCACCTTGTGCGTCACGAGCCAGGCAGGCTGCGGCATGGCCTGCCCGTTCTGCGCCACGGGCCAGATGGGGCTCACGCGGAACCTCAGTGCCGCCGAGATCATCGAGCAGGTACGGCTCGCGGCGCGCCAGGCTCGCGACGGCAAACTTGGGGGAGACCCGGTGCGGCTGTCGAACGTGGTCTTCATGGGCATGGGTGAGCCGCTCGCGAACTATCGCGCGGTGATGCAGACGGTGCGAACCCTGGTGGCCCCCGCCCCGCACGGATTTGGCCTCTCTGCCAGGCACGTCACCGTGTCGACGGTTGGTCTCGTGACCGGCATCGATCGCCTCGCCGGCGAAGGCATCCCCGTCACCCTTGCACTTTCGCTCCACGCGCCAGACGACGAGTTGCGCGATGAACTGGTGCCGATCAACACGCGCTGGAAGGTCGACGAGGCGCTCGACGCAGCCCATCGTTACTTCGGGGCCACCGGTCGCCGGGTGTCCATCGAGTACGCACTGATCCGCGACATCAATGATCACGCGTGGCGCGCGGACCTTCTGGGTCGCAAGCTCAAGGAGCGCGGCGAAGGCTGGGTGCACGTCAACCCCATCCCGCTGAACCCCACCCCCGGAAGCAAGTGGACGGCGTCCGACCCTCGAGTGGAGCGCGAGTTCGTCGACACTCTGCGGTCGCACGGCATCCCCACCACCATCCGTGACACTCGCGGCAGCGACATTGACGGGGCGTGCGGGCAGCTCGCGGTAGAGGAGCAGAATCGGCCGGTCGGCCCTGCCGCCCGCCTGCGCAGAGAAGGGCCTCGCATCGGGAATACTGGGGGCGACCCCGTCAAGGAGACCCAATGAGTGACCTGTTTCCGCGCACCTCTTCGCTTCGCCACGGCTACCGGCCGGAGCAGGTGGATGAGTTCTTCTCGCGCGCGCGCCAGGCATACGAGCGTGCAGGAGCGCCCGGCGCTGAACTGTCGCCGCTCGATGTCCGCCGGGCGTCCTTTGACCTCAAGCGCGCCGGCTACTCGACCGCCGCGGTCGACGCCGCTCTCGATCGCCTTGAGGTGGCATTTGCGAAGCGGACGCGTGAGACGTTTGTTCGCCAGCACGGCCAAGACGCGTGGATGCAGGATCTCGCCCAGCGCGCGCAGGTCCTCTACCCGCGCCTCCGCCGTCCCAAGGGGCAGCGCTTCGCGCATCCCAGCTTCATGAGCCGCGGCTATGACGCGCGCGAGGTCGACAAGGTGCTCGCGCGCGTCACCTCGTTCTTCGACAGGGGGGAGCCGCTCACGGCGCAGCAGGTGCGCATGGTCGCCTTTGCGCAGGCGACCGGCTCTCGCGCGTACGACGAGCGCACCGTCGACGCGTTCCTCGCGCGCACCGTCGACATCCTTCTCGGCGTCGGCGAGGGATGACCCGCACCGTCTCCCTTTTGGGCTCCACGGGCTCCATTGGCACCCAGGCGCTCGAGGTCATCGCGCGCCATCGCGATTCCTTCGACGTTGTCGCGTTGGCCGCTGGCGGTTCCCAGCCTGACCTCGTAATCGAGCAGGCGCTCGCTTTCCGCCCTCGATTGGTCGCCTTGGCCGACGGCCGTGGGGCCGAGTCGGTGCGCGCGGCTTTGCCTGGCGTCGAGGTTGCCATCGGGCCCGACGCGGTGGTCGCCGCGGCGGGGATCGGCGCCGACGTTGTACTGAACGGGGTGACGGGTTCCGTTGGCCTGCGGCCAACGCTCGCTGCGCTCGAGGCCGGCTCTACCCTCGCTCTTGCGAACAAAGAGTCCCTCGTGGCGGGCGGACCGCTCGTCAAGCGGGCGGCAACGCGTTCCGACCAGCTGGTGCCGGTGGACTCCGAGCACTCCGCCCTCGCCCAAGCCTTGCGCTCCGGGGCAAGAGGCGAAGTGCGGCGATTGGTTGTTACCGCGTCGGGCGGCGCCTTCCGGGGCCGGACGCGAGCGGAACTTGAAAGCGTCACCTACGCCGATGCCCTCAAGCACCCCACCTGGGACATGGGACCCGTCGTCACTGTGAACTCGGCGACGCTCGTGAACAAGGCGCTCGAGGTGATCGAGGCGCACCTGCTGTTCGATGTGCCCGTGGAGCGGATCCACGTGGTGGTGCATCCGCAATCGGTGGTGCATTCGATGGTCGAGTTCGTCGACGGATCCACCATTGCGCAGGCCTCGCCGCCAGACATGCGGCTGCCGATTGCGCTGGGGCTTAGCTGGCCGGATCGCCTGGACGGGGTGGCCTCGCCGCCCGACTGGAGCGCGCCCCAAGCCTGGACCTTCGAGCCGCTCGCCGAGGACGTGTTCCCTGCTATTCGCATCGCCCGCGACGCGCTGGCCGCATCCGAACTCCACCCCGCGGTGTTCAACGCCGCGAACGAGGAGTGCGTCGCCGCATTCGCGGTGTCGGATTTGTCATTTCTCGGGATCACGGACGTGGTGCGGGGCGTTGTGGAGGCGTACGAGGGCGCGGACGCGTCTTCGGTGGAGGCCGTTGAGGCCGCAGAGGCCTGGGCTCGCGCGAAGGCGCGTGAGTTCATTGCGAACGTAGGGTGAGGGAATGCTGAACGTGCTCGGAGTAGTCCTGTTCATGCTCGGTCTGTTGGTGTCGATCGGGCTGCACGAATTGGGGCACATGATTCCCGCCAAGAAGTTCGGCGTGCGTGTGAGCGAGTACTTCGTTGGCTTTGGGCCCACGCTGTGGTCGCGCAAGGGCAAGGAGACCGAGTACGGCGTCAAGGCGATCCCCCTTGGCGGCTACGTGAAACTCGTCGGCATGATCCCCCCTGAGGAGGCGGTCAAGCCGGTCAAGATGCGCGGCAAGGTGGGGCAGATCATCGCCGACGCGCGTTCGGCCTCTGTCGACGAGGTGCACGAGGGCGAGGATCACCGCGCTTTCTATCACCTGACGTGGTGGCGCAAGGTCATCGTCATGTTCGGCGGCCCGTTCGTGAACCTCGTGCTCGCGGTGGTCATCTTCACCGTGGTGCTCGTGGGCGTTGGCAAGCCGACGATCACGCCAACCGTGACGGACGTTGGCGCTTGCGTTCCCGCGTCCGGGCAGGTCGAGTGCGCGGCGGGCGATCCCGAGTCTCCGGCATCGATTGCTGGCCTGCAGGTGGGCGACACCATCACCGCGGTCAACGGCCAGCCGGTTGAAGAGTGGACCGACGTCACTTCCGTGGTGCAGCAGAGCGCGGGTCAGGAACTGACTCTGACCGTGACCCGCGACGGCCAAAGCATCGAGGTCCCCATCACCCCAGCGTCGTATGACAGGCCGAATGCCACCGGCGGCACCACCACCGTTGGGTATCTCGGCGTGACCCCAGGGTCCGAGGTCGTCAAGCAGTCCGTGACCTCGGGCGCGGCGCTCGCGTGGGAGTACACCACCGCCACGCTCAAGGTCATCGTCACCCTGCCCGCGCAGATCTATCACGCGTTCATGGCGACGATCGGCGTCGAGGAACGTTCGCAGTCCTCTGTGATGGGCATCGTCGGCGTTGGGCGCATCTCGGGCGAGATTGTGGCCGCCAACGCTGACGGCTATGGGATCAAGGAGAAGGGCGCCGACATGCTCATGCTGATCGGCTCGCTCAACGTGGCCCTGTTCGCCTTCAACATGATTCCGCTGGTGCCGCTCGATGGCGGTCACATTGCCTCAGCGCTGTGGCAGGGAATCAAGAACGGCTGGGCTCGCCTTCGCCGACTGCCAAGGCCGCGACCCGTGGACGTCGCTCGCATGATGCCTCTGGCCTATGGCGTATTCGGAGTGCTGCTGATCATGGGCGCCGTACTCATCCTCGCGGACATCTTCGCGCCCGTCAGCGTCTGAACGGGCGCCCAACCGCACCTTTCAACGCCAACCCGGCCACGGCGTCGGGCCGCCTTGTCGCCGCGATGCGCGCCCAGTGTCCCCGTGTGGGAGATACTGGAAGCGTGACTTCCATCGCTTTGGGGATGCCCGCTTTGCCCGCTCCTACGCTTGCGCCGCGCAGGCCAACGCGGAAGATCAAAGTGGGGTCGGTGTTCGTGGGCGGTGACGCGCCCATCTCGGTGCAGTCGATGTGCACCACCAAGACGGAGGACATCAACTCGACGCTGCAGCAGATCGCGGAACTGACCGCCGCCGGCTGTGACATCGTGCGGGTCGCGTGCCCAACCCAGGATGACGCCGACGCGCTTCCGGCCATCGCCAGGAAGTCGAACATCCCCGTGATCGCCGACATCCACTTTCAGCCCAAGTACGTCTTTGCCGCTATCGAGGCTGGCTGCGCGGCCGTGCGCGTGAACCCCGGCAACATCCGCAAGTTCGACGACCAGGTCAAGGAGATTGCGCAGTCCGCCAAGGACCACGGCACCTCGATCCGCATCGGTGTCAACGCCGGTTCGCTAGACCCGCGACTGCTGGAGAAGTACGGCAAGGCCACCCCGGAGGCGCTCGTCGAGTCCGCGGTGTGGGAGGCCAGCCTCTTCGAGGAGCACGACTTCCACGACTTCAAGATCTCCGTCAAGCACAACGACCCCGTCGTGATGGTGCGAGCGTACGAACTGCTGAGCGAGCGCGGCGACTGGCCGCTGCACCTCGGCGTCACCGAGGCCGGCCCCGCATTCCAGGGCACCATCAAGTCCGCCACTGCCTTTGGTGCGCTGCTGAGCAAGGGAATCGGCGATACGATTCGCGTGTCCCTGTCCGCCCCTCCCGTCGAGGAGGTCAAGGTGGGCATCCAGATCCTGCAGAGCCTCAACCTGCGCCCGCGCAAGCTCGAGATCGTGTCGTGCCCGTCGTGTGGCCGCGCGCAGGTGGACGTCTATGAGCTCGCGGAGAAGGTGACGGCCGGTCTCGAGGGCATGGAGGTTCCGCTGCGGGTCGCCGTCATGGGTTGCGTGGTGAACGGACCGGGCGAGGCGCGCGAGGCGGACCTCGGCGTCGCCTCTGGCAACGGCAAGGGCCAGATCTTCGTCAAGGGCGAGGTCATCAAGACGGTCGCGGAGAAGGACATCGTGGAGACCCTCATCGAGGAGGCCATGAAGCTCGCCGAGACGATGGAGCCCGTCGAGGGCTCGAGTCCGCAGGTGATGGCGGCAGGATGACGGACTCGCTGCTCAGGCGCGCGCAACACAGTCTCGCGCCCCTGCAGCGGCGCGAGATCGAGGCCGCGCTCGCGATCTGCGCGGCGGATCCCGTGGCGGCCGTTGTTCCGGCGATGCACCTGGAGTCAGCGCTTCGGTCCGGACATCTCTCCGCGGGCCTGTGGGCGGTCCGACGCCGTGCCGGCTTGGGTCGCGAACTCACCGGGGTGGTGTGGAACGGAGCGAATTTCACGGCGATACTGCCGCCTGCTGATGAGCTCAGCGAAGACGGCCAACGGGCCGACGTTGCGGCTGGCGCCGTCTCTCGTCTCGCCCGTCCTGCCGCCATGGTTGGGCCAGCGGAGATCACCTTGGACCTCTGGGGCAGGCTCGAGCCATGGTGGGGACCGGCGCGCGAGCTGCGGCCGCGACAGGTGTCGATGGCCATCAACGGCTCTGCCCGGCACGTGCGCCCGCTCGACGGCTCAGCGTTTGGTCTTGAGGCGGTGCGGCGCGCGACTCTTGACGACTACGACGACCTCCTTCCCGCGTGCGTGCATATGTTCATCGGCGAGGTCGGATACGACCCCATGCGCCACGGGAGAGTGGCCTACGAGGATCGGCTGCGCCAATTGGTGCGCACAGGAAGGGCCTTCCTTCAGTACGGAACTGTTGAGGGGCGTCGGGCCGTGGTCTTCAAGAGTGAGGTGGGCGCGCTTGGCGGGGGAGTAGCGCAGTTGCAGGGCGTGTGGGTGCATCCGTCGTTGCGGGGTCGTGGCCTTGCGAGAGCCGGGCTCGCGGCTGTCATCGAGGGCGTGCGCGCGACCCTTGCGCCCACGGTGTCGCTGTATGTGAACGACTTCAATGCCCCCGCTCTTGCAGCGTACGACGCGATCGGTTTTGAGCGAGTTGGGGAGTTCGCCACAGTCATGTTCTAGCGCGGATATGGCGCTTGTGGAGCGGTGTGCGATTGCTCGCATGGGTGCGCGTTTGATGCTTTCTCGCCGGTAACATGTGCGCACGGGCCACTGGGGGTCCTGAAGTGGCTGAGGGGTTCAAGGTGCGCGGTGGGCGTGTTGTAGCGGCGTTGGCCGCGTGTCTGCTGATGGTTGGAGGCATCGCGGTTCCGGCCGAGGCGGCGGCGACGGTGACGGCAACAATAACCCTGAAGACGAAGCATGGGGCGTTGCCCGCGGGTTGTGTGACCCTGAAGTCCACGACCAAGACCGTCAAGAACTGTGCGCCGAAGACGGGCGGCGTCTTTTCGTTTTCCTCCCTCCCCGTCGCCACCTACGTGGTGACCACCAGTGGATTCGCGCACTATTACACGTCGACTATCACGCTCTCTTCGAGTCACTTCTCGAGTGGATCGGCCAAGGCAACGATGACGCTGAAGCGGCATGGGCTCATGGCGGGCACGGTCAAGTCCACCACCAACGTGCCGCTGGCAGGTGCACACGTCCACCTAGTGGCCAACACCGTTTTCGGCACGCCTGCCGCAACCTTCGAGGCCACGACTGACGCGTCGGGACACTTCGAGTTCTACGTTTCGACGGCCGGTTACTACAAGCTCAGTGCGGGTCCGGTCGCGGGTCATGGGACATTCGCTGGCTTTGGAGGATACTCGGATGGTTTCAACGTCGTTGCGGACGCAGTGTATGACGAGACGATCTCACTCGAGCCATCGGGAAACGTGACCGGCATGCTCGTGGCGCCGCCTACCATCACGTCGGCCACCGTCTGTGCCTCGCTTCACGCTCGCGGAAACGGTTCGCTCGTTGACTCCGCGTGCGGTGCGCCCGGAACCCCGTTTAGCATCACCAACGTCAACCCAGGGTCCTACACCGTCTGCCTCACTGCGGAAGCGGCGCCTGCGACGTGTGCGTCTGGGTCGCACGGGACGTCCGAGATCGTCGGCGCGGATCATCTGACGGATGGCTCCCTCACGAACCCGCACGCTGCAACGATCACATCAGGCGAGACGACGGAGTACGACGTCGTCTGGGGTGGACACCTTTCGGTTGTTATTGAGCAGGACAACGGTGTGACGGTCACAGACGGGTGCCTGCGTCTCGCGAATGCTGCGCGAGCCGTTGACGTGCAGGATTGTGATCCAGTTGCAGGCGTGTTTTCGTTCGACGTTCCTTCGGATCTTGAGAACGGAGGGTTGGGAACGCTGATCGGATCGTCAAGCGCCGCGGACGCTACGTTCGGCGTCGGCTCGGTTGTTGGCGGAGCTTCGAACGACTTTGACACTCTGCCAATCCTGTCCAAGGGCACGGCCTCCATTGAAGTTCACGCACACGCGAACGGCGGCGCGGCCCTGACGTCGGGCTGCCTTGTCTTGTACGTCTGGCGAACCTCATTTTCGTCGACCCAGCGCGCGAAGGTGTGTGACCTTAGTCAGCCCGTTTCGTTCACCGGGCTAGCGGCAGGGACGTACAGCGTGGGCGTGACGGGAACCCAAGACTCGTTTGCCTCCTGGTGGGCGCCGGGCGCGAGCGCGACGCTCGCGGCTTCTCCGCGCGTAGCGCTGGCAGAAGGCGACTCGCAGGTACTCGACCTCGAGCCGCCGCTAACTCAGGTGATCAGTGGCACAGTCAAGGACGCCGATGGCAGTCCAATGACTGATGGGACCGTTGAGTTTGTCGTCAACGACGCGGTCGTGGCAAGCGCGTCACCGGCCGCCGACGGCTCATACTCGATCACGTCGCCCGTTCAGGTCGGCCGCCTCAGGCTGAATGGCTTCGGCAAAACCGTGACGCAGTGGCAGCCCAGCGTGCCACGCTCCGCGCTAGCTCGTACCTTTGGCGGTCCCACGGCACCTGCGACGACCACGGGTGCAGACTTCGTGGCCAAGCCAGACGCCTATTTCACCGGACCGCTGCAGTTCCCCTCAAAGTTCACTGGGACTTCGGGTTGCATCTACGCGATTCCGGCTGTCGGGATCACTCAGACTCCGCTTGCGGAGTGGTGCGGCACCGCCGCCGACAGCTTCTCGTTACCCGTGCTCGCAGGCAGCGCCTACAAACTGTGCATCCACGCGGTAGCGACCGCAACCCCGTGCGCTGGGGCGGACTCGGGTTGGGAAGACTTGGGTGGTCCCGATACCACCTTCGTCGCGAACCCCGACGGCGGACAATCTCCTGTAGACGTGTCGTACGGCGGGACCTACCGGATCGTGCCGCGCGACGACTCGGCGGCAGCAATTCCGGGCGGCTGCGCAGAGCTCACCGTCGACGGCGCGATCGCAGCTTCGTCTTGCGATAGGGTCGGCGGCGCGTTCGAGTTCACGCTCGCGGACGACGTGAAGCCCTCACAGCGGGTCGCGGTCGCCCTCTCTGGGTTCGACGGCTATCTTGAAACGTCCGCCTACCTCGACAGCGTCGCGGGGGGCGTGACGCTCCAGAGCTCGCCGCAGCTTCCGCCGTGGGGTCAAATCAAGGGAACGATTACGAGGCCCGCAGGATTCACCGACACGACCGTCTGCGCGTACGTCACCGACCTCGAGGACTTCGAAAAGGAGTCCTGCGCGGCTCCCGGCGGTTCGTCGTACGCAGTCTCCGTTCCACCTGGCACGTACCACATCCAGTTCTATTCGCAGGAGCCTGGCGTGGCGTTCGAGTGGTACTCCAACGCAACCGTGCTGCACGACGCGAGCGGTGTAGATATTGGCAACTGGAGCCAAGTTATCAATGCGACGCTCGCTCCGTCAGGAACTATTGCCGGTAGCGTCGTTGATCCGATCGGCGGACCGGCGACCGGCGGGTGCGTCGCGGTAGTCTCCGTGGCTGGATGGATGGTGGACGAGGCCTGCGTGGATGGCGATGGCGCGTACTCGCTCGGCAACCTGCCGGCCGGCGCATACCGCCTCAAGTTTGTGAACTTCGAGGGCCTCGGGAGCGAGTGGAGCGGCGGCACGAACTTCGGCAACGCCGCGACCTATACGGTCGTTGCCGGCAAGGTGCAGGCGGTCAACGCTCAGCTCGCTCCGGCCGCGCCGCTCAAGGGCCACGTCACCTACAACGGCGGGGCTGCGCTGGACGGCTGCGTTGACCTCATCGATGGCGAAGGCTACACGTTGAGCACCGCATGCGTGGACGACAACGGCGACTACTCATTCTCGGACGCGCCGAGTGGCTCGTTCCACCTCGAGTTCCGTGACTTCACTGGGGCGGCGAACACGTGGTCTGGGAACGCGACGTCGTTCGCCCGCTCTGGTGTCGTAGCGATCTCGATTGGAACGTTGACCACGTACAACATCAGTCTCGGGCGCGGTGGCTCTGTCTCGGGCACCCTTCCTGCCGGGTACCCCTATGGGGAGTGGTTCGATATCTCGCTACTTGACGCGTCCGGCTATGTGGTCGCGTGGCAGCACGTGTCGGTCACCACCGATGACTACGTCCCGTTGCCGTACGCGTTCACGAATGTGCCAGCGGGAACCTACAAGATTCGCGTGGACCAAGGCACCGACCTCCGCGCGTACTATTCCGCGTCCGGATCCCTTGCACCGACCGCGGTCAAGGTTCCATCGGGCACGAATTGGTCGCTCACGGGGCTCAAGGTCGCCATACCTTCCTCGGCGTACACTGCCGGGTTCGATGGCTACCTCAATGTTCCTTCCACATGGCACGCGACGGAGGTGTGCGCCGTTGCCCTGACGACCGGGGGAACCTTCGTGTCGTCCGACTGCGGACCGCGTGGCGGTTATTTTGACCTTCGCAAACTCTCGTCGCACCAGGCGTACCGCGTCATCTTCACCAACGGCACGGTGACGACCAAAGCCCAGTACACAGCGTTCAAGGGCGCCAAGCTCTATTACGGGAACACCACGTCGGCGTCGGCGGCGCCCGCCTACGTCGCACCGGAGGGCACCGGCGCGTACCTACCCGTCTGGTTCTACAGCGATGTGAGCTACAAGACGCCTGGCTTCTGGCAGATGAGCTGGATGGGCGACCACGGGCTCTCGACGGACACGAAGTACAGCCCCGCTGCGTCGATGACCCGGATGGCATTTGCGGTGTACATGTACAAGCTCGCCGGAAGCCCTAAGGTCACGCTGCTCGTGAAGTCGCCGTTCACGGACGTCAAAGCGGGAGCGACCGGCTACACCGCCATGGTGTGGATGTACCAGAAGAAGTACTGGACGGCGTCCACGTTCAGTCCGAGCGCACCGCTCACGCGCGCCACGGAGGCCGTGTGGCTGTACCGGCTCGCGGGCAGCCCCGCGGTGACGCTTCCGAGCAAGTCGCCGTACACGGACGTGACCAAGGGCACCACGGTTACCTACAAGGCGATCGTGTGGGCCAAGTCCAAGAAGGTCATGGGAGCCGCCTCGGGCACGTCCTTCAAGTCGACGGCCACGGTCACCAGGGCTGCAGGCGCCGTGGCGCTCTACAACTACTGGTGGTACGTCGGCTGAACGCGTCTCGGCCGTCTTGTCTGATTGCCGGTTGGCGCGGATCGGAGCCTTCTAGCGCGCTCGCGCGCACACACGTTCGAGAGCGCGTGTGATGTTGGCCTCACGGGACGCGGATCGACGCTGACACGTCAGTCAGCATCGCTACTGTTGGCATCGCATTGAGGGACGTGCCCAACGGGGGGCGCGCACAAAGCTGAGGGAGCTTGCTCGAATGACGATTAGTCATGCACGTATGCGCCGCGCCGTGAAGGCCGCCGCGGCAACCGTTGGGGCGGTGGCTGTATTCGCCACGGGTCTCGTCTCGACTGGGACGGCGGCGATCGCCGACGAGTCGCGATCAGAGACCGTATACAACTCAATTCCGGACTCGCAGCCCGGCGCTTACCCGAGCCTCGGGTACACCGCCACGAACACGCGCGAGTTCGGCGACCGGATCCACCTTGCCGGCGAGAACCGCAAGGCGCAGACCGTGACGGTGAGCCTCACTGACTGGGCGTGCCAGCGCGGCGGCGGCACCACATGTGACACCACGCCTGGGGCGACGTTCCCGCAGGAGATCACGGTGACCTTCTACGCGGTTGGCGATGGCACCGGTGTTGGCGCAGAGCTTGGCCACGTGACCAAGACGGTCGCCGTGCCGTACCGCCCGAGCGCTGACGCGGTCAACTGCACTGGCGGAAACGCCGGCAAGTGGTTCGATGGCACCTCGTGCTACAACGGGTTTGCCTTCGACGCGGAATTCGACTTCTCTTCGACGGGCCTCGTGCTGCCGAGCGACGTGATCGTCGGTGTCTCGTACCCCACGCACACGTACGGCCCCGGCTCGGCGGATCCCGCATCGGACAGCCTCAACGTGAGCCTGGTTTCGACGGATGCCTTGATCGGCGCAGATGTTGACCGCGACTCGATGTTCATCAATTCGTATTACGCGGGTTACGCCGGCGATGGCGGCGTGGGCGTGTTCAGCCACCAGTCCGACTGGTCGCCCTACGGCCTTGCTCTGACGATCACCGCCGCGCCCAACAACGACGCGGCGTACCCGTCGGCGTACCTTGAGGGCTTCGAGGGTGACGCCGATGGTCTCGGCCTCGTCACGCAGGTGCCGAGCGGCTCTGACGGTCTGCTGTCGGCGGCCGGTTGCTACTACGCGGAGGCCCCCATGACAAACGCGGAGCTCCAGGGTGACAACGGCTTCGTGTCGACGCATTACGCGGGCTACACGACGGCTTTCCCGGCCGACGGCTACTCCGCCTCTGCTGACTTCTACCTCGACGCAGACGCGGCCGAGGGTCAGTTCTCGTGGTCGGACGCCGTCAATGGGACCGACGGAAGCCACCAGCGCGACTTCATCTTCCACGCTGGCTCGGACGGTGACGGCACGTGGAGCGTCGGCGTGAGCAACAACGCCGCCAACTCGGCGCCGTACGTCACTTCCTACTCGGTGGAGCCTTTGAGCATCACCGAGTCCGGCTGGTACACCTTCAAGCACTCGTTCTTCGCCGAGGACGGCCTGTTGTACGCCGACCTCTCGGTACTGGACGCGTATGGCAACACCCTGGCGACCTGGACCCTCGGTGGCGACGCCGCGGACAAGGTGCCGTCAACCGTGGGGGGTAACCGCTACGGGTGGCTCGTGAACAACTCGTACGCGAACCTGCCGATCGACAACGTCCTGCTCGACTCAGAGCGACCCACGAACGCATGTGGCACCGACCCCGGCACGATTGCGGTTGAGGTTGCCTACGACGATGACCCCGCGACCGGTGGTTGTGTCGACCTGGTCGACGACTCCGCACAGACCGTGGACACCGTCTGCGATGTCGCGAACGGCGAGGCTGTGTTCGAGGATGTTGCGCCCGGCGACTACACCCTGTATTTCTCCGGCTTCGACGGCGTCGTGGCGGCTCAGTGGTACGAGTCCGGGACCACGTGGTCCGAGGCTGACGTCGTCACGGTGGAGCCCCGCCAGACGGCGTTCGTGGGCATGGAACTCCAGCGTGGGGGAACTATCTCTGGCTCGATTCACCAGTCCGGCACGCGGGTCTACGACGGAGACGCGCTGCTCATCACGCTCGATGGCGAGCTCGCCCAGTGGACGCCGATCCGGCCGGACGGCACCTACAAGTTCGTTGATGTGCCCAAGGGCAGGTACCACGTGTACATCGACGACAACAGCCTGAGCGGCAACTTCTGGGTCGTTGGCGTCGAGAACGGCGTGCCGACCACGGCCACCGTTCCCACCGCAAGCGGCGACTGGAACGCCCGCACGGGTGAGGCTCAGGTCAACCACGGCCCGCTGTCCATGCTCTACGGCGTGAACCGCACGCCAAAGGGATCTGGCGCCAACGCGCAGTGCGTCTCCGCGATCAAGGGCTCGACCCTCGTGAGCCAGTACTGCGGACCGGTGAACGAGCTCTTCTTCCTTGACCGGATTCCGAAGAACAGCAGCCTCAAGGTCTCGTTCCAGACGGCGGTTCAGGTTCCGACCACGAACGGCTACGCGGGCACGGGCAAGACGATCTACTGGCCGTCGGGCACGTCCTCCAAGAGCGCAGGCACGTTCAAGGTTGGGGGGCTGGGCTCCTACTGGCTCCCGGTGTACTGGTTCAAGGACGTCAGCACCAGCACCGCTGGCTACCAGGACATCATGTGGATGGGTGACACGGGTCTGAACACCGGCAACAAGGACGGCACGTTCCGGCCAAAGGCGACGGTGGCTCGCAGCTCGCTCGCGATCTACCTATGGAAGCTCTCGGGTTCGCCGAGCGTGAACCTCACCGGCGCGCCCACGTTCAAGGACATCAAGAAGACGTCCGCGGCGTACAAGCCAGCCGTCTGGATGGTGAAGAACGGCTTCGCGAAGGTCAACAAGGACGGCACGTTTGGTGCCAACGTCAGCGTCACGCGTGCACAACTGGCGCAGACGCTGTACAAGGCGGCTGGTTCGCCCAGCGTGGTCCTTCCGGCCAAGTCGCCGTTCAAGGACGTCAAGAAGACCGATCCCAATTACAAGGCGCTCGTGTGGTACGTGTCGTCCCACATTGGGGTGAAGTACGCCGACGGAACGTTCCGACCCAACAATGTTGTGTCGCGCGCATACGTCGCGTCGATTCTTCACCGGGCCACCTCGATCTAGCGACTGACAATGCGAGTGCCGGGCCGATGCGAATCGGCCCGGCACTTCGCCTGTCTGGGCGCGCATCGGTCACGTGTGGCGACGAACCCCCCGCGCCCTGACCTCGAGGGCGCAATCGCGTACGTCGGCTGATCGGCGCCGCTCCCGCCATTACGCTTGTCCCCATGCTTCGGATGTCCACGCTGTTCCTGCGCACTCTGCGCGAAGACCCCGCCGACGCCGAGGTCGCCTCGCACAAACTCCTTGTGCGCGCCGGCTACATCCGCCGCGCCGCCCCCGGCATCTACTCGTGGCTACCGCTGGGCCTCAAGGTGCTCGCCAAGGTAGAGCGCATCGTCCGAGAAGAGATGGACGCCGCGGGCGCACAAGAGGTGCACTTTCCCGCGCTGCTACCCAAAGACCCTTACGAAGCATCGGGCCGCTGGAGCGACTACGGGCCCAACATCTTCCGCCTCCAGGATCGCAAGGGCGGTGACTACCTACTCGCCCCCACGCACGAGGAGGTCTTCACACTGCTGGTGAAGGATCTCTACTCGTCCTACAAGGATCTTCCACTGACGATCTATCAGATCCAGACCAAGTACCGCGACGAAGCGCGCCCGCGCGCTGGCCTCCTGCGCGGCCGCGAGTTCATCATGAAGGACGCTTATTCCTTCGACGTCAGTGACGCCGGCCTTGACTCCTCCTACGCGGCCCAGCGCGCCGCGTACATCCGCATCTTTGATCGCCTTGGCCTTGACTACGTCATCGTCTCCGCCATGTCTGGCGCGATGGGCGGCTCCAAGTCGGAAGAGTTCCTCAGCCCCACGCCGATCGGCGAGGACACTTATGTTCGCTCGCCCGGCGGCTACGCGGCCAACGTCGAGGCGGTGACGACGCCCGTTCCCGCGAGCATCGACTGGGCCGACGCTCCTGCCGCACACGTCGAGGACACCCCAGATACCCCGACGATCGACACTCTCGTGGCCGTGGCAAATGAACGGTTCCCGCGACCCGACAGGGCGTGGACGGCCGCCGACACACTCAAGAACGTTGTCCTCGCGGTCACGAGCCCGGCAGGGGAGCGCTCGCTCCTCGTGGTCGGGCTCCCCGGTGACAGGGACGCGGACATGACTCGCCTCGAGGCTGCGCTCTCGCCCAACCAGGTGGAGCCCGCCACCGAGGACGATTTCAAGGCCCACCCACAGCTCGTCAAGGGCTACATAGGCCCTGGCGCGCTCGGCCCGCAGGCGGGGGAGGACGGCATCCGCTACCTGCTGGACCCTCGCGTCGTCCCTGGTACACGATGGATCACTGGAGCCGATGAACACGGTCGGCACGTCTTTGAACTCACGGCAGGCCGCGACTTTACGGCCAACGGCACCATCGAGGCGGCCACCGTGCGCGAGGGCGACGCGGCCCCCGACGGTTCCGGCCCGCTGCACTTGGCGCGCGGCGTCGAGATCGGGCACATCTTCCAACTTGGGCGCAAGTACGCCGAGGCCCTGGGGTTGCAAGTCCTCGACGAGAACGGCAAGCAGGTCACGGTGACAATGGGCTCCTACGGGGTCGGGGTCACGCGCGCTCTCGCCCTTCTTGCAGAGAACAACAACGACGACATCGGCCTCAAGTGGCCCATTCAGGTGGCCCCGTACCACGTCCACGTGGTCGCCACCGGCAAGGACGACTCTGTCTTCGAGGTGGGCGAGGCGCTTGCGGGCGGCCTCGAGGCGCTCGGGGTCGAGGTCTGCTACGACGATCGGCCCAAGGTGTCGCCGGGCGTCAAATTCAAGGATGCCGAACTCATCGGCGCGCCCTACATCCTCGTCGTGGGACGCGGCCTGGAAACCGGCGAGGTCGAACTCAAGACGCGCGCCACTGGCGACAGTGAAAACCTCCAGCTGGCCGACGCTGTGGCCGAGATTGCGCGACGGGTCGCCGACGGGCTCGCGGGCTAGTACCGTCGCGACGCTTGGGGGCCCGCGCGGCCGAACCATCGCCGCGCTTGTGACGAGATCGGTCCTGAGGGTGAGACGCTATGCACCATGAGGGACAGTGACGCGCGCGCGCACCGGCCGACGCTGGCGGACGTTGCGCGCCTAGCCGGGGTATCGAAGGCCACGGCCTCCTATGCATTTTCACAGCCCTCGCGCCTTGGCGACGCTTCCCTCGAGAAGGTGCTTGCCGCGGCGGACAAGCTCGGTTTTCACGGGCCGTCAGGCCTAGGGCGACAGTTAGCCTCGGGGCGGTCGCGAGTCATCGCGGTCGTGACGGCGATGCTTACCGACGCCGCCGAGGATGACCGCTTCTCCCTCGCGATACTCGAGGGCATGCTGCGAGAACTCGCCAACCTCGGATACGGCGCGCTCGTGGTACCGCCCGCATCGAACGAGCGGAATGCACGCTTGCTGCACGAACTCGCCTTCGATGGAGCGATCTGCATCCAGAGGCGCGGCTATCACGCAGAGACCGACGCGATTCTCGATGCCCGTGCGGTGCCCGTGCTGCGGCTCGACGGTAACTCCGAGGACGACACCGCGATGCAGCTCGGTGACGCGGAGGCGGTAGCGACTATTCTCCGGGCGCTGCGCGACGACGGCCACGAACACATCGCCACCGTCACCCTGTTCTTCGATCGGTTCGACCCCCACTCGCGCTTGCGGCAGTTTGACGACGTGTTTGGCGCTCGGCCAGCTCCTGTCCGGGCGCGGCTCGCGGGGTTTGCGCGCGCAGGCGTGGTTCCGGCTGGGGTGTACGAATGCGCGGAAGTGTCGAAGAGCGAGGGCATTGCCGCGGGTAGGGCCCTGCTATCGCTCGAGCCACGACCAACCGCGATCGTGTGTCAGGCGGACGTGCTCGCGATTGGTGTCATTGAGGCGGCGGAGCAGTTGGGGCTCCGGGTGCCAGATGACCTATCGGTCACAGGATTCGATGCTTTGACGGGACCGCAGGTGGGCGACACAAAGCTCACCACCGTCGATCACTCGCCGCTCGATCGTGGCGGTGCCGCGGCCAGGTGGGTGGTGGCGCGTGCGGAAGGACGCGACGAGCCCAAGGCGGTGATCCCCACCGAGGTGCGATGGGGTGCAACGACTGGCGCCGCGGCGACGGAATTGGGGTAGGAGGCCGCGACGCCAGCCGTTGGTCTTGGAAAGGGTCTTACGCTCTAGTCGTCTTCCCTCAGGTCGTCCGCGCCGGGTCCGCCGTCAACGGTGGTGTCGTCAGCATCGAAGTAGATCAGGTCGTTGTCTGCGTCGCCGAAGAGCTGGTCTGCGCCATCGTCGCCGAACAGCGTGTCGCCCCCTGCTCCGCCATGGATCACGTCATTGCCGGAGCCACCGTGCACGCCGAAGATCTTGCCCGCAGAGGGGCTGTCGCAGGAGAGGAACTCGTAGTCGCTGTCAGCCCCCGCGTCAATCGAGTCGTTGCCGCTCTCGCCGTCGATGCAGTCGGTGCCCGCACCGCCCAGGATGGTGTCGTTCCCTGAGCCGCCGAAGAGCTCATCGCGAGCGTCGCCGCCGTCGATGGTGTCGTTGCCGCCCCTGGCGTTGAGACGGTCCGACGATGCGCCGCCGTCGATCGTGTCTGTGCCGTTGCTGCCGGAGATCTTGTCGACACCTGCTTCGCCGTACAGTTTATTGACTCCCGAGCCGCCCACGCCGATCTGGTCGTTGCCCGCGCCACCTTTGATGGTGTTGTTGCCGCCACCATCGAGCAGGATGTCCGCGCCGCTGCCGCCGTAAATCGAATCGTTGCCGGTGCCGCTGTTGACCTGGTTGCCGCCGCTCTTGAGTTGCACGCTGTTGTTGCCGTTGTCGGTGTACACGTCAAGGCTTAGATCTGCGTTCCAGTTTCCTGTTGAGTTCAGGTAGTCGTCGCCGGTGCCGCTGCCGTTGGTCTCGTCGAGGTACACGATGCTGTGCTGTGGCTGCGTGTACTGCGTAGGTATCTGGAAGATCACCCGGTCGCCTCCGCCCTGGCCATAGATGACCACCGGCGCGACGGGGCCCATGATGCAGATTTTGTCGTTGCCCCCGCCCAGCCACACTCGGCTTGGGACGGTGTTCTTGTAGACCACAATGTCGGTCCCGTTCGATCCGAGCACGTCCGAGTTGCCGGTGCTGACAATTGTCGCGATGGACAGATCGCAGACCTCAACGGCGCTCGCCGTCGAGGCTGGTACCGCGAGCGCCGCGGCAAGCGTGATTGCGCCGAGGATTCCAACGGCGCGCTTCGGTGTTTTCATTGCTCCTCCTTGAGCTGCGCTGCCCGGGGCAGCCGGAGCGCCACAGCGGCACTCGCAACGGAGGCTAGCCGATCGCAGAGTCGCTGTAAACGGTTCACAACACTGTTTGCGTTCACAATCGGTTACTGACTCGAAACCTTTCGAAGGCGTGTAGACACAACGTTTCGATTGCCCTACTCTGCATCCCAGCACGCGCGTGAACGGTTCACGACGAGTCGTGCCCGATTGAAGGGGAAGTCAGTGAACTCCGTAACTCAATGGCGAGTGCGAGCCCAGGGTGACCGCATTCGCATCGTCGCGACCGTCGCGATGTTGATGGCGTTGGCAGGCGCCGTGCTGGTGCCGGCCACTCGCGCAGAAGCAGCGGATGCCACGCCGCTGGCGATGACGCTCTCAGAGTCCTCGTACACAGGCGGGCGCTACTTCACCGCCAAGATCAACACCACGGACACGTTGCGAAACACCGTGGGGCACAACAATGCGACGCTGCGCCTGCAGCTCCTCCGCGAAGACGCCGCGGGAGCAATCACGACCGTGGATCTGGTGAGCAGTACCACCGCCGACAAGCTGAGCACCTTCCTCATGCGCACAGGCAGCGCGGGCGCCTACGTGCACACCTTCGTCGTCTCGAACTACGAGTCGTACCATTCGACCTACGGTCAGACGCTGCGCATCTACGACAGCAGTAACAGCAAGGTCATCGCCGAGTCGCGTTGGTACTCGTACCGGATCCCGGTATCCGTCAACCAGATCGGCTACCGCCCCACGCAGAAGAAGACGGCGTACATCGTCACCCCTCAGCCGATCCTGACGTACGACGGGGCAACCGACTATGCCGCCGCCAATCGTTGGAACATCCATATCTACAAGCCCGTGACCGGGGGCAGAGTGTCGGTATGGGACCGGGAATACACGGACGCCCAACTGCTTACCGCGCTCAAGTCCACCGGCAGCGTGGACCAGGCCACCATGCGATACGTCTACGAGATCGACTTCTCTGACCTCACCGAAGAGGCTTCCGGGCTCTACTTTGGGATCTCCAACACGAATGGCAGCTCGCTTCCGTTCAACAGCTCCAAGTTCTCGATCGGCAACCAGGTTCTCAGCGACACCTATCGAGAGATGTCCCGGGATGCTCTGCGGTACTTCTACTTCCACCGCATGGGCACTGCCACGGAGGCCTCGTACCTGGCGCCGGGCGAGAACTACACGTCAACCGCGGATCAGAACACGGCCGCCGCCAAGCACGCCCACGCGGCGTTCAGCGGCTTCGCGGTTCCCTGCTTCAAGGGCCTCGCCTGCGAGGCCGGCACCACCACGATTCCGGCGACGAACGGTTGGGCCGACGCTGGCGACTTTGGCCTCTACCCGGTCAACACCGCCGCTGCTGCGTGGCAACTCATGAACATCGTCGAGTTTGACGAGAACAACTCGACCAAGGTCAACCCGAACCTGCCGAGCATCGCCAACCAGAACGTCGGCGTGAACGAGAGCTCCACCCCCAGCGCGATCATGCGGGAGGTCCTGTACGGCATCAACTACATGTACGCGGTGGATCCCGCAAAGGTGAAGAACATGCCGCACAAGATCCATAACCAGGCGTGGAGCGACGCGAACGGGTGGACTCCAGACGACGAGCTGGACGTTGCGCCGGCCACCGACAGCGACGAGGACTACTCGCAGCGCAGCGCCACTGTGGGCTCCACCGCGGCGTCCTACGCCGCGTGCCGCGTTCTCGCACAGGCCTCGCGCATCATGTTCATGAACTCCGCTGCCAACCAGGTTGCGGGAGTCTCCCAGTTGCGAACGGACTATCTGAACAAGGCGAACGCCTGGTATCAAGAGGCCAAGAACACTCCGGTGAGCCTGTATCCGTCGACCTACGCAGCCGCCGCGCAGAACACCTTCTCGATCGGTGGCGGGCCCTACGGTGACAAGGACATCTCCGACGATCAGTACGCCTGCCTCGTGGAGCTGTACCTCGCGAACTACGCGCGCAGCGCAACCGATGCGACCACCACCGGGCTGCGGGATGCGGTGAAGAACCACGCCAAGTTCGCCGACAACAACGTCAGGTACGACGTCGACTACTGGTCGAACCCGACCACCCTCGCGAACCTGTCACTGCTCACCACGGCGAACCACTTCTGGTCGCTCGATGGTGGGGTGAAGATGAACATGATCATCGGCTCGCTTGGGACGGCATCGACGTCGATCAAGACCAAGGTGATCGGCAGCACGACCGCTGCTGAGTACCCCGCAGTGCGTGGCAACGATAGTTGGCCGTGGGCGTCGAACGTCGAGGCGCTTAACGCCGTCATGCTGCTCAACTATTGGATCAAGTTCGGTGCGAGCGCCAACCAGAAGATCGACGCCGCGAACACCGCATACGAGATCCTTGGCTACGTGCTCGGAGCCAACGCGCAGAATAAGTCGTTCGTGACGGGCTACGGCGACAATGCCGAGACCGACACCCACGACCGCCTTGCGTGGTGGGCAAACCGCACGGCGGGCACCAAGTACCCGGCAGGTTGGCTCTCTGGCGGGCCAATGACGGACATCGCGAGCTGCATGAGCGGTGGAGAAGTCAACTATTCCGGTGGGCCTTCGTACGAGCGGGCAACCCCGTTCTGGCAGGGCACCGCCACCGGCGCCTCCGACGGCGCCGAGGACGATACGCCCAACAAGCGGCTCACGGACAAGCTGCTGTCCAGCCACGAGGCCTATGGCGCCAAGTTCCGGGTCAACGGCTCTGACAAGTCCGGACAGGACCTGACGAAGCTGCTGTCCCAGGCGGTGACCAAGTCGGATCCCTACCCAGGCTTCTCGATCCTGGGTGCCCCGGCTCCCGGCAAGGTGCCACCGGCGCTCGCGTACGCGAAGAACTACACGGCCCCGTGGGGCTGGTGCTCCAAGGAGAACGCGGTCAACTACAACGCGTCTCTCGTATGGACGGCGGCCGCCGCTTACGACTACATGTCGGACGGCCTGCAGCCCTAGCGGCGACGTGGTGCGGCTCCTTCGCGACGCGCGGAGGAGCCGCACTACGCGCACGCGCGTCGCGATTGCTTCGCTCACACCCCTATTGCCCGACGCTTGGGCGAGTCAGCGCTCGAGTCAGCTTTCGCTCGGGCTCGGCTGCGCGGCCCCAGGAAGTGCCGGAACCGCGGCTGCACCGAGGCCGTAGCGGATCGCGCCCTTGTAGGCGTCGAAGGCCGCATTGACGAGCCAGTCTCTGTCTTGAGGCGCCGCCGCAACGAGCAGCGCCGAGTACGCGTCTGCGAGGGACACCTGCGCCGCGCGAGCGGTCGCCTCTCGATCCGCCGCACCTGCCACGGACGACGCGGAAACGTCGTACTGCGGTTGCGTCAGGTCCTCGACGCCAGGCATCGCGAGCAGGGCCCGCACGCGCTCAAGGTGCGCCGCGGAATCGGCGAGTGCAGCCTTGCGCTCGGCGCCTTCCGAGCGTGCGGCGATCACCTCGAACAACGCTCTCGCCTGATCGTGCTCGAGAGCGAGTCGCGACAATTGGTCGGGCGTCACCGCCGTCCCATTTCCAGGAGTCAGTGCGGCGTCCACGATGAATGGGGTGGCGTCAACGAGGGAGGGGTTCGCCGCTGCGTCGATAGTGGCGTGAGAGAGAGCCATCGATGCGCAAAGGCCGCCGAGCGGGTCCAACTCCGCAGCCTGCATGCATGCGAGCGCTTGGCTCTGAGCGGTGGCGACGGCGTCCGCGAACACCGAGTCGGGACGCGGAGAACTCGTGGGCGACACCCCGCCGAGCGCCGACAGCCGAGCCGGCACCGCCGCCCCTTCTGCATCGGCCTGGTCCCCGGCGGCGCCGCGAGCGGAAGACTCCACCGCTGCCTCAGCTGCGGCAACCTGGTCGCGGAGGACGGTGATTGGAGAGGGCGTGCGGAAAGGCTCGGGAGCGGTCTCGAGGCGCCACGAACAGCCCGCGAGAGTGCCGGCCGCAACGACCACGAGGGCCCCCGCCAGCGAACGTCGCAGCACCATGGGCGCCATCATGACATGGGCAGCGGACCCCCCTAGACTGTCAGTCAACTTCAGCAACGGCTTATGGAGGCGATGACGTGGGTCTCGAGAACCGCATTGCCGATCTCGCCGCGCCCGGTGCGGCAAAGGCCGGCTTGATTGTTGACTCTGTCGAAGTGGATCAGGCTGGGTCGCGCCAGCGAGTCGTCGTATTCGTCGACCTTCCCGATGACGAGGTCGGTTCCGCCTCCCTTGACGCGATCGCGGAGGCGTCCAGGGCAATCGGTGCGGCCCTCGACGAGGCGAACGTGCCCCCGCAGGCCTACGTGCTCGAGGTCTCGACTCCGGGGATCTCTCGGCCGCTGACCGAACGCCGCCACTTCCTCCGCGCACGCACGCGCATGGTGAGCCTCGACCTCAACGACGGCACCGTCACAAAGGGCCGCCTCACTGACATCGATGGTGACGAGGCCGTGCTCGACGGCGAGCGTCGGATACCGCTCGCGAGCATCGTTGTCGGCAGCATCGAGGTCGATTTCAAGGGTGAGAGGTAGGGCGCATGGACATTGACATGCAGGCCCTCCGCGGGCTCGAGAAGGAGAAGGACATCCGCTTCGATGTCCTGATCGATGCGATCGAACAGGCGCTCCTTTCCGCCTATCACAAGACGCCCGGCGCCTACCGCCACGCGCGCGCCCACCTTGACCAAGCGTCGGGCATTGTCACGATCTTCGCCCGCGAGGAACTCGGCGTTGACGACGAGGGCACGGTCCAGTTGAGTGACGAGTTCGAGCACACGCCCGACGACTTTGGCCGCATTGCCACATCGACGGCACGCCAAGTGATTGTGCAGCGCCTTCGCCAAGCGGGCGATGACGCGGTCCTGGGCGAATACGCGGGCAAGGAGGGCCACCTTGTCTCCGGCGTGATCCAGCAGACGCAAGACATGCGCAACGTCCACGTCGACATCGGCGACATCGAGGCGGTGCTGCCCGCGCACGAGCAGGTGCCCACCGAGACGTATGTCCACGGCGAGCGCATCCGTGCTTACGTCCTCGACGTCAGCCGAGGCATGAAGGGCCCGTCGATTACCCTCTCGCGAACCCACCCCGGCCTGGTGCGGCGACTGTTTGAGCTCGAGGTGCCAGAGATCGCGGATGGCACCGTCGAGATCATGTCTCTCGCGCGAGAAGCGGGCCACCGCACCAAGATCGCTGTGCGCGCCACCGTCGCCGGAGTGAACCCCAAGGGAGCCTGCATTGGGCCCATGGGCGCCCGTGTGCGTGCGGTCATGAGCGAACTCCGCGGCGAGAAGATTGACATCGTCGACTGGGATGACGACCCCGCGACCTTCGTGGGCAACGCGCTGTCACCATCACGCGTGGTGTCGGTGACGGTGGTTGACGAAGAGGCGCGCGCGGCCCGAGTAGTGGTTCCGGACTTCCACCTCTCGCTCGCGATTGGCAAGGAGGGCCAGAACGCCCGCCTCGCCGCTCGCCTGACCGGTTGGCGAATCGACATCCGTTCCGACGAGGCGCCCGACACCCCAAGCGCCGCCGGTCCGGGTGCGTGAACAGGGCGCGTAGAATAGTGGAGCCGAGTTCGTCGACTCGCGATCCCAACGCTCCTGCCGCAGGGCCATCCGGCCCGGTTCGCACCTGCATTGGGTGCAGGGAGAAGGCGGCACGGTCGGACCTCGTGAGGGTCGTGCTCCAAGGTGGCGTTGTCGTCATCGATGAGGGGGCCACCCTCCCCGGGCGCGGTGCGTGGTTGCACCGCCGGTCGGAGTGTCTGGACTTGGGCATCCGCCGCAAGGCCTTCCCTCGCGCGCTGCGCGCGAGCGTGGCTGACGCGAGTTCGCTCAAGTTCGGATAACCTGGTTCGTGCCAAACCCATCGACAGAACGGGACGAAAGCCCATGAGCACCCGATGAGTACCTCGAAATGAGTGCCCAGCAGTAACGATGGTTCGACCCTGCCTCGGTCGGACCGAGACAGGAGTTTTTTGTGGCAATCGCTAAGCCTCGCGTTCACGAGATCGCGAAGGAACTCGGCATTCCGAGCAAGGACCTCATCACCAAGCTGAACGAGCTCGGTGAGTATGTGAAGGGTCCGTCCTCAACTTTGGAAGCACCCGTCGTGCGCAAGGCGCGCGAGGCCTTCCCTGTATCCGCCAAGCCGGCGGCCGAGCCCGCCCCTGCGGCGAAGGCTCCGGCCGCGCCCAAGCCTGCGGCGCCAAAGCCCGCGGCACCGGCCCCGCAGGCCGACGCCGTGGTCGCCGAGCCCACCCCCGCACCTTCCGCGCCGGTTGAGTCGGCGCCCCCTGCCGCATCAGGTGAGGGAGCGTCGGACATGCCCCGCCCGCGTCCGCGTCCGGGCGGCAACAACCCGTTCGCGACCCCCTCCGCTGGTCCGCGTCCGCGCCCGCGTCCGGGCGGCAACAACCCATTCCAGGCACCTCGCACGCCAGGGCCGCGCCCCGGTGGCGCACCGGGTGCCGCTGGCGCCCCCCGCCCCGGTGGGGCTCCGCGTCCCGGCGGCACGGGCGCACCGCGTCCGGGTGGCTTCGCGCCTCGGCCTGGTGGCGCTCCCCGTCCCGGCGGCGGCGCTCCCGGTGCCCCTGGTGCCGGTGCTCCCGGTGGCCGTCCAGCCCCCGGCGGTCGCGGCCGTGGCGGTGGCACCGCCGGCGCCTTCGGTCGCCAGGGCGGCAAGCCCGCGCGCTCGCGCAAGAGCAAGCGCGCCAAGCGGCAAGAGTACGAACAGCAGCAGGCGCCGGCAATCGGAGGCGTGCAGATCCCTCGCGGCGACGGCTCCACGCCCATCCGCTTGCGCCGGGGTGCCACGCTCAGCGACTTCGCCGAGAAGATTGATGTCAATCCCGCTTCGCTCGTGACCGTTCTCTTCCACTTGGGCGAGATGGCCACCGCGACGCAGTCGCTGGACGAGGACACGTTCCAGGCGCTTGGAGCCGAGCTCGGATACACGATTCAGATCGTGTCGCCCGAGGACGAGGACAAGGAGCTGCTTGAGGACTTCGGGCTCGACCTTGAGGCCGAACTCGCAGCCGAGACTGACGAGGACCTCGAGGCGAGGCCGCCTGTCGTGACCGTCATGGGTCACGTTGACCACGGTAAGACGCGCCTTCTCGATGCGATCCGCAAGTCCGACGTGCAGTCCGGCGAGGCCGGTGGCATCACGCAGCACATCGGTGCTTACCAGGTGTGGCATGAGCACGAGGGCGTCGAGCGCGCCATCACCTTCATCGACACCCCTGGTCACGAGGCGTTCACCGCCATGCGTGCCCGCGGTGCGCAGGTGACGGACATCGCGATCCTGGTGGTGGCAGCCGACGACGGCGTCATGCCGCAGACCATTGAGGCGCTCAACCACGCCCAGGCTGCGAACGTGCCGATCGTCGTCGCCGTCAACAAGGTGGACAAGGAGGGTGCCAACCCCGCCAAGATCCGCCAGCAGCTCACCGAGTACAACCTCGTCGCCGAGGAGTACGGCGGCGACACGATGTTCGTCGACGTCTCCGCGCTCAAGGGTGTGGGCATCGACGACCTTCTCGAGGCCGTGCTGCTCACCGCCGACGCCGGGCTCGACCTGCGTGCCAACCCCAACAAGGACGCCCGCGGTGTGGCCGTTGAGGCGCACCTCGACAAGGGTCGCGGTGCCGTGGCGACGGTGCTCGTGAACTCCGGAACGCTCCGCGTTGGTGACTCGATCGTCGCTGGAACCGCCCATGGCCGCGTGCGTGCGATGTTCGACGAGCACGACCAGCAGGTGGCGGAGGCCTTCCCGGCACGTCCGGTGCTCGTGATCGGCCTCACGTCGGTACCGCGAGCAGGCGACACCTTCCTGGTTGCCGACGACGACCGCACTGCGCGTCAGATCGCCGAGAAGCGCGAGGCCGCGGAACGTGCTGCTCAGCTCGCTCGTCGCCGCAAGCGCATCAGCCTCGAGGACTTCAACCAGGCCCTCGAGGAGGGCAAGGTCGAGACCCTCAACCTCATCATCAAGGGTGACGTCTCCGGTGCCGTCGAGGCACTCGAGGACGCGCTCCTGCAGATCGATGTGGGCAAGGAAGTCGACCTGCGCATCATCCACCGCGGTGTGGGCGCCGTCACTCAGAACGACGTCAACCTCGCCACGGTCGACAACGCCATCATCATCGGCTTCAACGTGCGCCCTGCGGAGCGCGTCCAGGAGCTCGCAGACCGCGAGGGCGTCGACATGCGCTTCTACTCGGTCATCTACCGCGCTCTCGAGGACGTCGAGGCTTCGCTCAAGGGCATGCTCAAGCCGGAATTCGAGGAGCGTTCCACCGGTGCTGCGGAGATCATGGAGATCTTCCGCTCGTCGAAGTTCGGCAACATCGCCGGCTGCCTCGTTCGCGACGGCGTCATCAAGCGCAACGCAACGGCACGTGTGTCCCGCAACGGTGTCGTCATCGGCGAGCCGTCGATCGACACCTTGCGTCGATTCAAGGACGACGTCACCGAGGTCCGCGACGGCTTCGAGTGCGGCATCGGCCTTGGCAAGTTCAACGACATCCAGGTGGGCGACATCATCGAGACCTTCGAGATGGTGGAGATTCCGAGGGACTGATGAGCGACAAGCCTCGCGCTCTCAAGCTCGCCGGCACGATCAAGAAGATCGTTGCCGGCGCGCTTGAGACCGACATCAAGGATCCGCGGCTTGGATTCGTCACGGTGACCGACGTTCGCGTCACCGGTGACCTGCAACAGGCCTCGGTCTTCTACACGGTTCTCGGCGGCGAGGAGGAGCGCGCTGGCACGGCCGCCGCGCTCGCCTCCGCCAAGGGTCGGCTGCGTTCGCTCGTCGGCTCGCAGCTCGGCATCCGCCTGACTCCTTCGCTCGAGTTCCATCTGGACGCCGTCCCGGAGACCGCCGCGACCCTCGACAAGGCCCTGCACGAGGCTGCCTTGCGCGACGCCGAGCTCGCGAAGCTCCGCGAAGGCGCCACGTACGCGGGCGATGCAGACCCTTACAAGCATCCGGAAGAGGATGTCTAGGTCGTCAAACGGCACCGAGCCATCCGGGCTCGTCGTCGTCGACAAGCCAGCCGGCTGGACGTCGCACGACGTCGTAGCCCGCATGCGCCGACTGCTGGGCACCCGGAAGGTGGGCCACGGCGGCACCCTCGACCCCATGGCCACTGGCGTTCTCGTTGTCGCATGCGGCAAGGCGACAAGGCTGCTCCAGTACATCTCCGCGCACGACAAGGGCTACGAGGCGACAATTCGGCTCGGTCAGGCCACCGTCTCTGACGACGCGGAGGGCGAGATCGTCTCGGAAGTGGACGCGACCTCAGTCACCGACGACGCCATCATCGCTGGTATTCGGGCGCTGACGGGAGACATTCAGCAGCGGCCAAGCTCCGTCAGCGCCATCAAGGTGAACGGGGAGCGCTCCTACGCGCGCGTGCGAGCTGGCGAGGACGTCGAGCTTGAGGCACGGCCCGTCACCGTGTCTCGATTTGAGCTGCTCACTGCCCGACGCTCCGGTCACGTTGTCGACATCGACGTGGCCGTGGATGTCAGTTCCGGCACGTACGTTCGCGCGCTCGCGCGCGACTTGGGGGCCAGTTTGGGCGTGGGAGGTCACCTGACCGCTCTGCGACGCACGCGGGTCGGCGACGTCTCGCTTGCCGAGGCCGCAACCCTAGATGAACTTGAAAGCACTGGCGTCCTTGCTCGCCTCGTCCCGCTCACCGAGGCAGCGACGCGAACCCTTCCTGTCGTGACTATCGACGCGAAGGCGGCCACAGCGCTCGGCTACGGTCAACGCATCCCCGCCGATGGCGTCGGGCCGGCTGTGGCCGTCCACGAAGGCGAGGCCATCGCTATTGTTGAGCGCGATGCGGGTGTTGCGAAGCCCGCTGTCGTATTCGTGACAAGCACCTGAGGGACCGAATGGCGCGCACGCGGCTCGAGTGGATCGACGTCGCGCGCGGCTTTGCTCTGTTCTTGGTTGTGCTGCTGCACGTGGCACCCATGCTTGCGCTGCGGGGCTTTCCCATGTCCTCGCACATCACCCAGGCGGATCAGATCCTCGACTGCTTTCGCATGCCGACCCTCGTCATGATTTCCGGGATCCTCGCGGCCGGCGTGCGCGAGTGGAGTTGGCGGGACGCGCTGCGGCGCAGGATCGGCCCACTGATGCTGCTCTATGTGGTGTGGGGCGCGATCATCGCTGTGGCGATGGCGCTTCTGCTGGCGGGCACCTTTGGTGACGCGGCGCGCGACATGTTGCTGATGGCCGTGCGGCCGTACATCCGCGTCTGGTATCTCTTCGCGCTCGCCGCGTACATCGCGCTCGCTCGTGCGCTGCGATCCGTCCCAACTGCCGTGGTGATTCCGGTGGCGGCCGTCATCAGCGTCGCGGCCTACGCGGCGTGGCCCGCTCAGGGTTGGCCGCAAGGTGCCGAGTCCTGGCTCACCGTCCCGCAGCACTGGATCTTCTTTGTGTGCGCCGAGCGCGGCGTGAAGTTCTATCGAGCGCTCGCGGCACACACGCGCCCGTTGCTTGCGGTGGGGATGTGCGCGCTGTTTGCATCGGCGGGGCTCCTGCTGTGGAGTCTCGGACTTCTTGAGGGAGCGAGCCACCCCCGTTCAGCCGTGCCTGCGCTCGTGCTCTCGTTGGTGGGCACGCTCGTCACCGTAACCGTGTTCCCGCTCATCGGGCACTGGAGGGCCATGGGTTGGGCGCGCGCCATGGGGCGCTACTCCCTCGGGATCTACGCGACGCACTACGTGGTGGGGGTAGCGGGTGTGCTTGCCGTCGCGCCGCACGTGCGAGAGATTCGTGGACCCGGCGTGGGGCTCATCGTGCCGCTCGCAGTGGTCGTGGCAGTCGCGGCGGCCTCGTACTGGCTCACGCGTGCGATTGATCGCTGGGCACCGGTGCCGCTATTGCGACCGTGGTGGGACACGACCGCGCAAGCGGCCGAACCTCGCGGCGCTGTTGCTCAGGCACAATAAACACCATGCTTGTGTGGCGATCGCTCGCGGAGGTTCCGCGTGGCCTGGGCCCCGCCGTAGTCACGATCGGCAACTTCGACGGCGTGCACCGTGGGCACCAGGCGGTTCTCGAACGGATGGTGGCGGACGCGCGAGCGCGCGGTCAGGTTGCCATCGCCGTCACCTTTGACCCGCACCCAAAGGCCGTACACGATCCCGCCCATCAGCCGGAACTTGTGACTGGCGTTGTGGACCGGCTCGATCGCCTTGCTGCGACGGGACTCGACGGCGTGCTGGTCGTGGAGTACACGCTCGCCTTTGCGTCGCAAACGGCAGAGCAGTTTGTGCGCGACTACCTCGTCAATGGCCTCGGCGCTGCGTGCGTCGTCGTGGGCCACGACACCCGGTTTGGCCGCGGCAACGCGGGCGACGTCGGGACCATGCGAGCACTGGGAGAGCAGTACGGCTTCGCGGTCGAGGTGGTTGACGATGCCTGTGCGATCTCCGAGTCCGGTCGCCGGTGGTCATCGACGTGGGTGCGAGAACTCCTAGAACGCGGTGATCTGCCGGGTGCCGCGGAGGTGCTCGGCCGCCCTCATCGCCTGCGGGGTCGCGTGGTGCATGGAGACAAGCTTGGCCGCGAGATAGGCTTCCCTACCGCAAACATCCAGGTAGAGGCCGGCATGATCCCTCGTCATGGCGTGTACGCGGGCTGGCTGGCCGTCGCGGATCCTCGTGACAACCATGGCGCCGCTTCTCTCGTGGGCCAGCCCTTGCCGTCGGCCGTCAGCCTTGGCCACAACTACACCGTTGGGGGTACCGACCTTCGCGTCGAGGCATTTGTCATCGACCACGCTGGCCTGGACCTCTACGACACAGAGGTGACCCTCGACCTCGTCGCGTGGCGCAGGCCGATGCTCGATTTCGGCTCGCTCGATGCGCTCATCGTCGCCCTTGGCGAGGACGTCGAGTGGTGCCGATCCGTGCTCGCCTGAACGGGCGTCGGCTGGTACTATTGATCTTCGCCGTATAACGGCCGCGGTTTGTAGTGCCCCGGTGAACAGGCCCGGGTGCGCCGCGCAACAACCTTGAAGAAGGAGACACAGTGCCGCTCGAAGCATCAGTCAAGCAGTCCATCATGACCGAGTACGCCACCCACGAGGGCGACACCGGTTCTCCCGAGGTGCAGGTGGCCATGCTCACCAAGCGCATCGCCGACCTCACCGAGCACCTCAAGGAGCACAAGCACGACCACCACAGCCGCCGCGGTCTGCTGCTGCTCGTTGGCCGTCGCCGCAACCTGCTGAACTACCTTCAGCGCGTGGACATCGAGCGCTACCGCTCGCTTATTGAGCGCCTGGGACTGCGTCGCTAACGACGCTACCCGCGCTCACGCGGCCCGGTCAGTTCGCCCCATCTGGGAGCAGAGCGACCGGGCCGTTGTCTTGTCCGCGTAGCCGCATGGCCGTCAGTCCTCTGGCGACGGGATGAAGGGCTCCTGCTCGCGATTGGCGCGGGCGGCGAAGCGGGCCTCCATCGCGTAGAACCAGCATCCGACTCCGCACAGAGCCGCCACCGCGAAGCTCGCAATCACGACGACCGGTCGATCCCACGTGAGCGCGCGGAAGGCAACGGCGCACACGATGAGAGCGGCAAAGCCCACGGCAACCGCGCCGATCACCGCAGGCGTCGAGTTGCCCGAACGGCCCCACTGTGACCCGAGCCACGTGAAGCCTTCGTATTGGGACTGCGGTGAGGGGGGCGTCGGCTGGGCCTTTGGCATGCGCTCAGGGTACTTGGCGGCTGGTGCTGGTAGACTGGTCGCGGCCATTCGGGCCACACACAACACACCAGCAGGCTGGTTGAACGCTGATCATCGGTGGTGATGAGCGGGGCATAGGACCCGCGCATTTCGACTGACGATCAGTGGCGAGGCGAGAGCCCCCTGTTCGGCCTGCCTGCTCCATCACGAAGAGGAGCCACCTTTCACATGGAAGGTCCCGAAATCAAGTCTGCCGAGGCCGTTATCGATAACGGTAGCTTCGGCACCCGTACGGTCCGTTTCGAAACGGGCCGTCTCGCACAGCAGGCCGCGGGCACCGTTGCCGCGTACCTCGACGGCGACACGATGTTGCTGTCGGCCACGACCGCCGGCAAGAGCCCGCGCGATGGCTTTGACTTCTTCCCCCTGACGGTCGACGTCGAGGAGCGGTCCTACGCCGCCGGCAAGATCCCCGGTTCGTTCTTCCGTCGGGAGGGCCGCCCCTCGACCGACGCGATTCTCACGTGCCGCCTGATTGACCGCCCGCTGCGCCCCACGTTCGTCTCGGGCCTCCGCAACGAGGTTCAGGTCGTCATCACGGTGCTCGCGATCAACCCCGACGACGCCTACGACACCCTCGCGATCAACGCGGCCTCCGCGTCCACCCAGATCGCGGGTCTGCCGTTCTCTGGCCCCATCGCCGGTGTGCGCATTGCGCTCATCGACGGCCAGTGGGTCGCGTTCCCCAAGTACTCGCAGAAGGAGCGCGCGGTCTTCGACATGGTTGTTGCCGGCCGCATTGCCGGTGACGACGTCGCCATCATGATGGTCGAGGCCGAGGCAACCGACGACGCGTTCCAGCTCATCGCAGAAGGCGCCACCGCCCCCACCGAGTCCGTCGTTGCAGAGGGCCTCGAGGCGGCAAAGCCGTTCCTCCGCGCGCTGTGCGAGGCGCAGATTCGCCTGGCAGAGCAGTCCTCGAAGGAGACGCGCGAGTTCCCGCGCTTCCTCGACTACCAGGACGACGTCCTCTCCGCGGTGTCTGGCGCCATCGAGGGTGACCTCGCCGCCGCGCTTACCATCGCCGACAAGCAGGAGCGCGAGAACCGCCTCGACGAGCTCAAGGCTGCGGCCCACGCTCAGCTCGATGAGCAGTTCGCGGGCCGCGAGGGCGAGATCAGCGCCGCGGTGCGTTCGCTCACCAAGAAGCAGGTCCGCCAGCGCATCCTCAAGGACGGCGTTCGCATCGACGGCCGTGGGCTCAAGGACATCCGTCCGCTGAGCGCCGAGGTCGCGGTCATCCCGCGCGTGCACGGTTCTGCGCTGTTCGAGCGTGGCGAGACCCAGATTCTGGGCGTCACCACCCTCAACATGCTCAAGATGGAGCAGCAGATCGACTCGTTCTCCCCGGAGACGCACAAGCGCTACATGCACCACTACAACTTCCCGCCGTTCTCGACGGGTGAGACCGGTCGCGTGGGTAGCCCCAAGCGTCGCGAGATCGGCCACGGTGCACTCGCAGAGCGCGCGCTCGTTCCGGTTCTCCCCAGCCGCGAGGACTTCCCCTACGCGATTCGTCAGGTGTCCGAGGCCCTCGGCTCCAACGGCTCCACCTCCATGGGTTCTGTGTGCGCCTCGACGCTCGCGCTGCTCAACGCCGGTGTGCCGCTCAAGGCGCCCGTCGCCGGAATCGCTATGGGCCTCGTGTCCGACACCGTTGACGGCGAGACCCGCTACGCGGCGCTCACCGACATCCTCGGTGCCGAGGACGCGTTCGGCGACATGGACTTCAAGGTCGCCGGTACGTCCGAGTTCGTCACGGCCATCCAGCTCGACACCAAGCTCGACGGCATCCCTGCGTCCGTGCTTGCCGGCGCGCTGTCGCAGGCTCACGACGCCCGCATCCACATCCTCGGTGTGATGGAGCAGGCGATCAACACGCCAGACGAGATGAGCCCGTTCGCTCCTCGCGTCATCGCCGTGAAGATCCCCGTCGACAAGATCGGCGAGGTCATTGGCCCCAAGGGCAAGATGATCAACCAGATCCAGGACGACACGGGCGCCGACATCTCCATCGAGGACGACGGCACCGTGTACATCGGCGCCACCGACGGTCCGTCGGCGGAGGCCGCGCGCGCGGCGGTCAACGCGATCGCCAACCCGCACGTCCCCGAGATCGGCGAGCGCTTTGTCGGCACCGTCGTCAAGACGGTCGCGTTCGGCGCGTTCATCTCGCTCACCCCCGGCAAGGACGGGCTGCTGCACATCTCGCAGATCCGCAAGCTTGTGGGCGGCGCGCGCGTCGAGAACGTCGAGGACGTCCTCTCCGTCGGCCAGAAGATCCAGGTCGAGATCACCGAGGTTGACCCGCGCGGCAAGCTCTCGCTCGGCGTTGTCGAAGAGGGCGACGGCGCGTCCGACGCCCCCGCGACGGAGTCCGTAGAGGCGTAAGTCTCGCTCAAAGCGCAAGGGCGGTCCTGGGAAACCAGGGCCGCCCTTTCGCGCATTAGGCTCCCATTCATGCCCCACCCGCTCCCGCTGACTCCTGGCACCCTTACCTTCGAGCAGGATCACGGTGCGGTGATCCGTCGCAGCGTCCTTCCGGGCGGAGTGCGGGTTTTCACGGAAACCATCCCGGGCATGCGCTCGGCCACGATCGGCGCGTGGGTGGGCGTCGGCTCTCGCGACGAGGCTCCGCAGCACGGCGGGTCCACCCACTTCCTAGAGCACCTGCTCTTCAAAGGCACCGCCCGACGCTCCGCTCTCGACATCGCGGAGGCTTTCGATCGCGTTGGCGGAGATACCAACGCCCTGACGGGCAAGGAACACACCTGCTATTACGCGCGGGTCTTGGATTCCGACGTCCCCATGGCCATCGACGTCATCCTCGACATGGTGACCTCGGCCCGACTTGACGACGACGACTTCGAGCTTGAACGCGGCGTGATCCTCGAAGAGATCGCGATGAACGAGGACGACCCCGGCGACGTCGCCCAGGAACGCCTCACCGAATCCCTCTTTCTTGGACACCCCCTCGGCCGTCCTATCGGTGGCACCCCGCAACTCATCGAGGCCGTGAGCCGCGGCGCCGTGTGGGAGCACTACGGCCAGCACTATGTCGCCGCGGGCCTCATTGTCACCGCGGCCGGCGGAGTGGACCACGACGTCGTCTGTGCCCTCGTGTCCGACGCTTTGGCTGGGGGTGGCTGGACCCTCGCCGAGGGCGCCTCTCCGCTTCCGCGCCGTGATTCGGGCACGGCTTTCGAGGCCGGTTTCCGCGAAGAGGTCAACATCTCTCGGCCCGCCCTCGAGCAGACGCAGCTCATGTTCGGTGTGAGGAGCCTCAAGGCCACTGACGACCGCCGCGCGGCCCTTGGCGTCTACTCGGCGATTCTCGGCGGGGGCATGAGTTCCCGCCTCTTCCAGGAGATTCGTGAGAAGCGGGGCCTGACATACGCGGTCGGTTCGTACGGCGCGCCGAGCACCGAAACGGGCGTCTACGCGCTGTACGCGGCGTGCGCGCCGTCGAAGGCGAGCGAGGTCGAGCGCCTGATGCTCGCCGAGTTTGAGCGCATGGCAGAGGGCGTCACGCAGAGCGAGCTTGATCGCGCCAAAGGCCAGATCGCGGGCTCCACGGTGTTGCGTCTCGAAGACTCGTACTCGCGCATGTCGCGGCTGGGAAAGGCCGAACTTGTCTTCGGAGAATTGTGGAGCATCGGCGAATCCCTCGACGAGGTACGCAAGGTGACGATCGACGACGTCCGCGCCATAGCGTCGGACCTTGCGAGCCAGCCGCGCGCGACGGTGCGCGTGGGGCCCCGCGCCTAGGCGCGCCGGTAGGCTCGGCCCATGATCAACGTCGCTGTGCTGGGTGCGTCGGGACGCATGGGCACCACGGTGTCACGCGCCATCGACGCTACCGACGACCTCAAGCTCGTCGACTCTGTGTCGCAAGCGCTGGTCGCCGTGGAATTCACGGTTCCGTCCGCCACTGAGGCCAACGTCCACTCGCTCATCGATGCGGGAGTTCACGCCGTCGTCGGCACGTCGGGCTGGACGGACGTCGCTCTCGCCAGGGTGCGCGACCACCTCGCCTCGGCGCCCGGCGTCGGGGTTCTCATCGCGCCCAATTTTGCCCTCAGTGCCGTGCTTTCGATGCGGTTTGCAGCCATGGCCGCTCCGTACTTCGAGTCGGTTGAGATCATCGAGCTTCACCACCCAGACAAGATCGATGCCCCTTCGGGCACCGCGGTCCACACCGCGAAAGGCGTCGCCGCCGCGAGAGCCGCCAAGGGCGTCGGCCAGTCTCCGGACGCCACCACCCACGATCCCGACGGCGCTCGCGGCGCGATGGTGGACGGCATCAACGTGCACGCTGTGCGCCTGCGCGGGCTCACCGCCCACGAAGAGGTGCTGCTCGGCAATCCAGGGGAGCAGCTCACGATCCGCACGGATTCGTTTGACCGCTCGAGCTTCGTTCCCGGCGTGCTGCTCGGAATTCGCGAGGTTGCGAACCACCCTGGTCTCACCGTCGGGCTCGACGCCTACCTCGCGCTGTGAGAGTCTTCCGCAACCCTGCGTTCCTCGCGGCCGTCGCGATGACGGTGCTGCTCGCCATCTACCTTGGCCTCGTGGCCCAACGCGCGATTCTGCTCGTCAACTCCGACGCGTGGGCTGGAAAGCTCATGGGGACAGCGCTCCTGGTATTACCCGCGATTGGCCTGTGGTACCTCGGCAAAGAGTGGCGGCTGGGAACCACGGTGCAGCGCATGTCCTCGCGGCTCGAACAGGAGGGTCGGCTGCCGGCCTTCGCAGGCGAGGCGTCGCCGTCTGGTCGCCTGCCCGACGCCGCGGCTGAGGAGGCCGTGGAGCTCGCCTCCCGCGAGGTGGAGTTGGCGCCGCAAGATTGGGTGGCGTGGTTTCACGTTGCGTGGGCCTACGACGCAGCGGGAGATCGTTCTCAAGCGCGCAAGTGCCTGAGATACGCCGCCGAACTGTTCAGGCGAGCCGGCCGCTAGAGCGAGGCGACCCACAAGCGCTCGGCGAGGTCACCGTCGGGCCCTTCAAGGACGCGGCGCACGCCGCCTACGCCCAAACCGGCCCCGCTCAGGAACGTCTCGCGAACCAGATCACCCTCGAGCGCCCAAGCGCGTACTTCCGTTGCGTTCGCGAGCCGCAAAGTGTCGACGCACGCCGCGAGCAGGCGCGATCCGTGACCTTGGCGACGGTGCTCCGGCGCAACCTCCAGAGCGATGACTTCCGTGGGCGCGAGCGCGGCAAAACCGACCACACGGGGCCCGTCTGTGGCCACGAACACCCGGTGTTGACGGCTGGGCGGCGAGCTGATCGCTGCCGCCCACTGCTCCTCAATATCCGCCGCGGGGAGCGCGTCAACGGCGTCGTTCATCCATGAACGCCACGCGGCTAGCTGAATGGCGGCGATCGCCGCCTCGTCACCCGGCACGGCGGGACGAGCGGAGACGTCGGCGGTAGGCACGGCCCCCAAGCCTACGGGAGGCCCAAGGCTCTCAGGCCTGCCGCCGTGACCGCGGCCGCCAGCACCACAACCCAGAATGGCGCCTTCCGCCACAGCAGAGCTACCGCGACGAGCACGGCGGAGAGTCGGGAGTCCAGAGCCAGTTCGCCCTTGGTCGTGAACCCCTGCACAGCGAAGAGCGCCGCGAGCATCGCCACCGTGATGTAGCCCGCGATGCGGTGCACGCGCTTGTTCGCAAGCCAGCTCTCGGGCACCGAGTGGCCAGCGAACTTGATGCCCCACGCGAGCGCGGCGGCTGCCGCGATCGCGATCCAGGTCCACGCGTAGGCGCTCACAGTGTCGTCTCCACTATTCCGGCACCCCTTCGGAGGCGGGTGGAGCGCTCCAGCCGGCGACGATCGCCACCACCGCTGCCGCGAGAATGGGTATTCCCGCCGGTAGAACCGGGGTGAGCGCTAGAGCGACGGTCGCCGCCACGGCGGCGACCACCTTGGCCCGGTGTGGGCCGAGCCGAGGCCACAGCAACGCAAGGAACGCGGCCGCAGCTGCCGCATCGAGTCCATAGCGGCCGGGGTCGCCCAGGGCGCTGCCGAGAAGCGCGCCAAACACCGTGAACGCATTCCAGAACACGAAAACGCCAACGCCTGCCCACCAGAACCCCTGGCGGCGCGCCACTACGTCCTCGTGGGGCTGGGCGAGTGCCACGGCGGTGGATTCGTCGATCGTCACCTGGGAGGCCCACGCCTTGCGCGGGCCGCGCATTGGGCGCAGCACCGGCGCCAGCGCCACGCCGTAGAAGCCGTTGCGGATTCCAAGGAAGGTGGAGGTGAGAACGGCGGCGATGGGGGAGCCGCCGGCGCCGATCACGCCGATGAACGCAAACTGCGAGCCGCCGGTGAACAACAGCAGGCTGAGCGCCATCGTCTGCCACACGTCCAGGCCAGCGGCGACCGACAGCGCGCCAAAACTGACTCCGTAAGCGCCCGTGGCGATCGATACGGAGACCGCCTGCTCGCGGGCGGGCGAGCCCAGGCTCACTCGGGCCATGCGAGCTGTGACGCCGTGGCGTCGAAAATAGTGGGGCGCGGCGCCGCGCTCGCCGCCGAGTCGGGGAAGGTCGTGGTGGTGAGCGCCCACACCTGGTTGTCATCCTCGATCCGGTCGAGAGCGAATCCCAGTCGCTGTGCAACATTCCCTGACCGTATGTTGGGCAGCTCGCAGCGGATTTCGACCCGCTCGGCATGGGCGTACGAGAACCCGACGCGCGTCAGCGCCGCCGCGGCCTCCGACATCAGCCCTAGACCCTGGCGGTCCTCCGCGAGCCAGTAGCCGATCTCGAGGATCCCTGGCCCCTGGCGCGTGTGGAACCCGGTGCCACCGATGTACTCGCCGGTTGCGCGGTCGAAGATCCCCATCGTGAAGTCTTCGCGCGCGCGGTACTTCGCGATGAACTCTTCGACCAGTTCGGTGCGCCTTTCGGTGCCGACAGGTTCCTCGAGAGCCCACGGCAAGAAGGTCTCGAGGTGCGTCTTGTTCGCAGGAATGACCTGGTCCATCGCCGCAACATCGTCGATCGAGTAGCAACGCAGCACGAGCCGCTGCGTCTCGATGCGGAACGGGACTCGCCAAGCCATGCCGCCAATCCTGGCACGCGCCCTAGGTGCCGCTGCGCACCCGGCTGGCCCCAGCGTCGGGCCGCGAACGCCCCCGCATCATGTAGGTACAACCGCGCCGCTTCGCGCGCGGAAACGACACGTATGTACCGACAGCGAGCCAGGGGAGAGGGGTGGGCGGCAGGCACTAGGCTGGCGGGCGTGACCGACGCCATTGAGTTCCGTACGGACATGACAGTGGAGCTGGTGCGGGCGAACGCGGCCGACGCCGATGTCCTGTTCGCCGCACGCGTTTCCACGAAAGGTGAGCAGTCGCTCGAGGACGTGAACGCCGACGCGAGCAAGAGTGCTGGCCTCATCAACTACCTCATGCGCGACCGCCACGGCAGCCCTTTCGAGCACAACTCAATGACGTTCTACGTGCAGGCGCCCATCTTCGTGTTTCGTGAGTTCATGCGGCACCGCATCGCGAGTTACAACGAGGAATCGGGCCGCTACCGCGAGTTGCGTCCCGTCTTCTACTACCCGGGGCCCGAGCGCAACCTGATCCAGCAGGGGAAGCCCGGCGCGTATGAGTTCGTGCCCGGCACCCCGGAGCAGACGGCGCTCGTCGAGAGCGAGATCAAGGCGTCGTGCACCGCCGCCTATGAGTCGTACCAGCGCATGCTTGAGGCTGGCATCGCCCGCGAGGTCGCGCGCGCCGTGCTTCCGGTGACCACGTATTCGTCGATGTACGTGACCATGAACGCCCGCTCGCTGATGAACTTCCTGAGCCTTCGCACCAAGCGCGAGGGCACGCACTTCCCCTCGTTCCCGCAGCGGGAGATCGAGATGGTCGCCGAGAAGATGGAAGACTTCTGGGCAGGACTTATGCCTCTGACGTACGAGGCCTTCAACAAGAACGGACGCGTTGCCCCATGACCGAGTTTCAAGCACCCCGCAAGGGGATGCGCCTCACCGCCTGGATCGTCATCATCGCGCTCGTCGTGGGAATCGGTGGTGGCTGGCTGCTGAGCGCGCTCACGGGCGGCGGCTCCTCAACGCCCAACTCGGTGTGGGTGACGACGGCTAACGCGGGTTCGATCATCACCGACGGCAACGGCACCCTGCTCACGCTCAAGGCTGTGGGCAACTCGATCGTCAAGGTGGACACCGCCACGCGCGCGGCCGAGCCGAGCGACGCTGCCGAGTTCTTCTCCTCCTGGAACGACACCTTCGGCGACGACGCTCGCAACGCGGTGGTCACCGCCACGGGGCCCGACGGAGACGTTCAGTTGGTCTTGGAGATCTCCAACGCCACGTTCAGTGAGATCGGCTACGTGGTCGAGTTCGACGCGAAGGTCGTTTCCGGCCCTGAGACGGTTCGCGACCTCAGCGACGTCACGCTCATCATTGACGCGGATTGATCCTGCGTACTGCGGCCGCGCGCAACATGACTCGCGCAGGATGACTCCGCGGCGCAGCGCGATAGGTTAGGCGCATGACCCACACCAACCGCCCCTTCGGCGCGCTTCTGACCGCGATGGTCACGCCGATGCACGAGGACGGCGAGATCGACTTTGCCGCCACCCAGGCGCTTGCGAAGTTCCTGGTAGACCAGGGAAACGACGGCCTGGTTCTCAGCGGCACCACGGGCGAGGCGCCTACCACTCACGCCCCGGAGAAGGTGGAACTCATCGAGGCCGTTCGCGAAGCTGTTGGGCCAGCCATCAAGATCGTCGCCGGTGCTGGCTCCAATGACACCGCTCACGCGGTTCGCATGGCGGAGCAGGCCGCGGAGGCTGGCGCGGACGGTGTGCTGGCTCTTGTGCCGTACTACTCCAAGCCCCAGCAGGCGGGGATCGTCGCGCACATCCAGGCCATCGCGTCGGCCAGCGACCTGCCGGTGATGCTCTACGACATCCCAGGCCGCACGGGCATCGCTCTCAGTGACGCGAGCTACGACGCGCTCGCAGACGTAAGCAACATCGTCGCCAACAAGGATGCGACCGGCCAGGTTGAGGCTGCGAAGGATCGCATCGCACGCACGGGACTTGCCTGGTATTCGGGCGACGACCCGCTCACGCTCGAGTTCCTGCGAGCTGGCGGCGTTGGCGTTGTGTCGGTCATCAGCCACGTCGCAAGCCCGTGGATCCGCGCGATGATCGACGCGCACAGCGCGAACGACGCCGGCCTCGCCGATGCGTGGCACGAGAAGCTGCTTCCCGTGGTCGACGCCATCATGGGCCGCGGCCCAGGCGGCGTGATGTCCAAGGCCGCCCTTCAGGCAGCGGGGGTCATTCCCAGCCGCGCCACCAGACTTCCGTATGTGCCCGCTACCGACGAGGAGTACGTCGCGATCGCGACCTTCCTCCGGGACGCGGGCCTACCCGTTCAGGAGTAGCCCATGCATTTCCACCCGGAACTTCCGCTCCCCGAGCCCCTGGAGCCCGGAACGCTTCGCCTTGTGCCGCTCGGCGGCCTCGGCGAAGTGGGCCGCAACATGCACGTCCTCGAATACGACGGCCGCCTGCTCATCATCGACTGCGGCGTGCTGTTCCCCGAGGACAACCAGCCGGGCGTGGACCTCATCCTCCCCGACTTCTCGTACATAGAGGACCGCCTTCAGGACGTCGAGGCGATCGTGCTCACCCACGGCCATGAGGATCACATCGGCGCGGTGCCGTTCCTGCTGCGCCTTCGCCCGGACATCCCGCTCCTGGGCTCGCAACTCACCCTCGCGTTCATCGAGGCCAAGCTGCGCGAGTACCGCATCACGCCCATCACGCTCGCGGTCAAGGAAGGTCAGCGCGAGAAGTTGGGCGCCTTCGATCTCGAGTTTCTGGCGGTGAACCACAGCATTCCCGACGCTCTTGCCGTGTTTGTGCGCACGCCAGCTGGCACGGTGCTCAACACGGGCGACTTCAAGATGGACCAGCTGCCGCTGGACGGCCGCGTCACCGACTTGCGCGCGTTCGCGCGCCTTGGCGAGGAGGGTGTGGACCTTTTCCAGGTTGACTCCACCAACGCCGAGGTGCCGGGATTCACGACCGCCGAGGTGGAGATCGGACCGGTCATCGACAGGCTGTTCGCCCAGACGAAGGGCCGCATCGTGGTGGCATCGTTCAGCTCCCACGTGCACCGCGTCCAGCAGGTGATCGACGCCGCAGAGGCTCACGGCCGTCGCGTCGCCTTCGTTGGCCGCTCGATGGTCCGCAACATGGGCATCGCATCGGACCTTGGCTTCCTGCGCGTCCCTGAAGGCATCCTCGTGGACGCTCGCCAGGCCGACGACCTGCCCCACGACAAGATCGTGTTCATGTCCACCGGCTCCCAGGGCGAGCCCATGGCCGCGTTGTCCCGCATCGCCAGCCTTGACCACAAGGTCAGGGTGAGCGAGGGGGATCTCGTGATCTTGGCGTCGTCCCTGATACCCGGCAATGAGAACGCGGTGTTCCGCGTGATCAACGGCCTCATGCGGTTGGGCGCAAACGTGGTGCACCAGGGGAGCGCGCGCGTCCACGTCTCTGGTCACGCGAGCGCTGGTGAGCTGCTGTACTGCTACAACATCCTGCGCCCCAAGAACGTGATGCCCATCCACGGCGAGGTGCGCCACCTGCTCGCGAACGGTCGCCTGGCGATCCGCACGGGAATCTCGCAAGAGAACGTGATATTTGCCGAGAACGGCGTGGTGGTGGACCTCAGGGACGGCGTAGCCCGGGTTGCCGGAGCCGTCGAGGTGCACAACGTCTACGTGGACGGATCTTCGGTTGGTGAGATCACGGATTCCGAACTCAAGGACCGCCGCATCCTCTCGGAGGAGGGCTTCGTGTCCGTATTCGCGGTGATTGACTCGAGCAACGGCCGGGTGGTCTCCGGCCCCGAAGTGCACGCTCGCGGCATCGCCGAGGACGACAGCGTCTTTGACGCGATCCTCCCCGAGATCAAGAAGGCGCTTGAAGAGGCCGCTCGCGCGGGCAATGCCGATTCGCATCAGTTGCAGCAGGTGGCCCGGCGCATCCTTGGCCGCTATGTGGGGACCAAACTGCGCCGTCGGCCCATGATCATCCCGGTGGTCGTCGAGGCCTAGCCGATACGGGGTGGCTCCCGCTACAGACGGACCGTGCGGGGTACCGTGCTGAGTTATGGCTCAGACCCGTCAGTCGCGCCCTGCCCGGCGACCCCCCGCCAAGGGCAGGGCGCCCGCGCGCAAGGCTCCCGCGAAGAAGCAGGCGCCGGCGGTTGTGCGCGGGGCGAAGGCGGTAGGGCACGGAACGTCGGCCGCAGTCGGCGGCGCCGTGCGCTCGGTCGGCACCGGAGCCAAAGCGGTGAGCCCAGACGTTCGCCGCGACGGCGCCGCGGTGCTCCTCCTGATCGGCGCGGTGCTGGTAGCCGCGACGGAATGGTTCGGCGTCGGCTCGTGGGCGGGAACCGTCATCCACGGCATTGCCGCGGGACTGTTTGGCGTCCTCGCGAAGCTGCTCCCGATCGCCCTGCTGTTCCTCTCGCTCCGCCTCTTCCGCGAACCCCAAGAGGGCCACACCAATCACCGCATCATGGTGGGGCTGCTGTTCCTCGCGTTGACGGTCGACGGCATCATTCACATCGCCAGAGACCAGCCTTCGCCCACCGCGGGTTGGGAGGCGGTGATGGCCGCCGGTGGCCTGCTCGGCTTCCTCGTTGGTACGCCGCTCGCCTCGCTTCTGACGGCCGGTTTGGCAGTGTTTGTGCTGGTAATGCTCGGATTGCTTGCCATTTTGGTGACACTCGGCATCCCTTTCCGCGAGTTGGTTTCGCGGATCAAGGGCCTGGTCACACGGCCCGACGCCGATGGCGAGTTCGGCGAGGACGACGACCTCGACCTGCCTGAGCACGGCACGCTGCGTCGCCGCGGAAAGCGCGGAAAGGCGGACATTCTCGATAGCTACGAGGCCGACGAGGCCTTCGCAACCGCGGTGCAGCGCACAGAGTTCGACGACATCATCGCGCCCCACGACGGTGACGAAACGCCCGCCTACGGCATTCCGCAACACGCAACCCCAGCGTCGGGCATCCCACTGAGCCCGTACGTGCCCGGAACCGACTACGTGCCCGCCGGCGAGGACGTGGATACCCAGCCCACAACCGTGCTGCCCGCGCCCGCTGCGCCGCCCACGTCGATCGTGCCGCAAGGCGTGCAGGGGCAACTTGAGAACTCCAACCCTTACGAGCTGCCTAATCCCGACCTGCTGGTCAAGGGCACCCCCCATAAGGCGCGATCGGCTGCGAACGACCGTGTGGTCGCCGCGCTCACGTCAGTGCTCGAGCAATTCGGCGTGGACGCTGAGGTCACGGGTTTCACTCGCGGGCCCACCGTGACCCGCTACGAGGTCGAGTTGGGCGCGGGAGTCAAGGTGGAGAAGATCACCCAGCTCTCGCGCAACATCGCCTACGCGGTGGCGAGCGCGGACGTGCGCATCCTCTCGCCCATCCCCGGCAAGAGCGCCATCGGCATCGAGATCCCCAACGTCGACCGAGAGACCGTTGCGCTTGGCGACGTGCTGCGGTCCACCACGGCGCTCAAGAACGACCACCCCATGGCGATCGGTATCGGCAAGGACGTCGAGGGCGGCTACGTCATGGCGAACCTCGCCAAGATGCCGCACCTGCTGGTTGCGGGAGCGACGGGTGCGGGCAAGTCGAGCTTCGTGAACTCAATGATTACCTCGATCCTCATGCGTGCCACGCCCAACGAGGTGCGCATGGTGCTCGTGGACCCCAAGCGCGTGGAACTGAGCATTTACGAGGGGATTCCTCACCTCATCACCCCCATCATCACCGACCCCAAGAAGGCCGCACAGGCCCTCGAGTGGGTGGTGAAGGAGATGGACATGAGGTACGACGACCTCGCGCTCTTCGGCTACAAGCACGTCGACGACTTCAACAAGGCTGTGCGCGCGGGGAAAGTCAAGCCGCTGCCGGGCTCCGAGCGGCAGATTCGCACCTACCCGTACCTCCTGGTCATCGTTGACGAGCTCGCCGACCTCATGATGGTGGCACCGCGCGACGTCGAGGAGTCGATCCAGCGCATTACGCAGCTGGCGCGCGCGGCCGGCATCCACTTGGTGCTCGCGACCCAGCGTCCGTCCGTCGACATCGTCACGGGAACAATCAAGGCAAACGTGCCATCGCGGCTCGCCTTCGCCACATCATCCCTGGCAGACAGCCGCGTCGTGATTGATATGCCGGGAGCCGAGAAGCTCATCGGCCAGGGCGACGCTCTGTTCCTGCCCATGGGGGAGTCAAAGCCGATGCGCGTGCAAGGCGCCTGGGTCTCCGAGAGCGAGATCCACGCCGCCGTCAACCACGTGAAGCGCCAGGCAGACCCCGAGTACCGCAACGACGTCATCCAGGCGAGCTCGTCCGCGATCGTCAGCGAGGACATCGGGGACGACCTCGACGACCTCTTGCAGGCCGCAGAGCTCGTCATCACCACCCAGCTCGGCTCCACCTCCATGCTCCAGCGGAAGCTCAAAATGGGCTTCGCCAAGGCGGGGAGACTGATGGATCTGCTCGAGAGCCGCGACATCGTCGGGCCTTCTCAGGGCTCCAAGGCTCGTGACGTATTGGTCACTCCGGACGAATTAGCGTCCACTTTGGCTATTCTTCGCGGCTTTTCGGCCGATACCGTAAGTACGCCCACCTTTCCCGACGACGCTGAGGACGATGCATGGGGGAATTCGTAGACCTCTTCTCGCAGTCCACGTTCGTCGTCATCGCCACGGCGCTCTTCGTAATCTTGGCGGCCTGCGCGTTCTTCTACTTCTGGCGATCTAGCCGCGCACGCAAGGCGTGGGCGGAGACTTCTGAGCGCGAGCGCGAGCTGCGGCGCCAGTTCGAGGCGGTGGTCTCGTCCACGCGCGACGGCATCATCGTCATCACCGCCTCTCACGAGGTCGCGATGATCTCCGACGTTGCGGCGCGCATGGTGGGCGTCACGCGCGATGAGGCGATCGGCAAGCTCATCTACAGGCTCCCGGTGCGCATCGTCGATGCGAACGTGCAGCCCATTGGACTGTCTGACGCGTTTGAGACCACCGCGGAGGCCCCGCGCACGATCGGCGTTCCCGGCCGACGCGGCGTGGACGACATTCGCTGGATTCACGTGCGCTCGGCCGTGGTGACGGACGGCCCTGACGGCGCGCCCATCACGGTCATCACGCTCGCCGACCCCACGGGGCTTCGCGAGGCGGCGGAGGCGATCTCGCGCTCCGACGCCCAGTTCCGCAAGGCGATGGAGAACGCGCCAACCGGAATGGCGCTCGTTGACCTCGAGTGGCGCCTCATGGAGGTGAACAGGGCCTTCGCGGAGATGATGGGGTCAACGGTTGCGGCGCTGCGCGGCACGCCGTTCTCCGCGCTGTCGCACCCGCAAGATCTTGCGGCCGAGCGCGATCAGTTGCAGCGACTATACGCGGGCCACCAGAACCGGTTCTCGGTGGAGAAGCGTTACGTTCGCGCGGACGGCAACGTGGTGTGGGCGGTGCTGGACGTTGGCCTGGTGCGCTATCCGGGAGGCGCCCCCGACCACTACATCGTTCAGGTGCGCGACTCCACGGACGACCGCATGCACTCCGAGCTGCTCGCACACCGCGCGATGCACGACCCCCTCACGGGCCTCGCGAACCGGACCCTGCTCCAGGACGTGCTGCAGCAGGTGCTCGAGCAGCCTGACGCCGAGAGCCGCGTTGGCGTCATCGCGGTAGACCTCGACGGCTTCAAGGGCCTCAACGACCGCTTTGGCCACGCGACCGGCGACTCGGCCCTTGTCTACGTGGCAGGGGTGTTGCGCTCCGCGACAGCGGGCCGCGGCACGGTGGCGCGAATCGGCGGCGACGAGTTCGTGATCGTGGTGCAGGACCCCGACTGCTCAAAGGCGCTGTTCGACATCGCCGGCTCTATCCACGCCGGTCTCAAGCGGCCGTTGCAGGTCAAGCGCCACCAGATCCACCTTGGGGCCTCGCTGGGAATTGCGATGGCCGATGAGGAGACGATCGCGGGCGGCGCGCCCGGGCTCTTGAGTGCGGCCGATGCCGCGATGTACAGGGCGAAGGCGACGGGCAAGTCTCGCACCGAGGTGTTCGATCCCACGATGCGCACCTCTCGCGACTCCCAGACGGCGCTTGCCGCGGATCTCGCTCGCGCGATCGAGCACGGAGACCTGGTGCTGCACTATCAGCCCATCCTCGAACTCGCGACCCGCGCGGTCGTCGGCTACGAGGCGCTCGTGCGGTGGCAGCATCCCACTCGCGGGCTGCTGCTGCCAGGCGCGTTCCTGCCGCTCATCGATGATCGCAACCTCGCGACCGTGCTCGGCACGGCGCTCGTGGAGCAGGCGGCGAACTTCCTCACCCTGAGCCCCACGGACTCCACCTGGGTGTCGATCAACGTGTCCGCTGACCAGCTCGGCGACTCGGAGTTTGCCGATCGCGTGCTCGGAGCGATCGGCGGCCACCACTTGAGTCCGCAGCGGATCGTCGTCGAGCTCACTGAGGCGTCGCTCGTCGCCCCCAATACGCGCATCCGCCACGAGCTCACCGAGTTGCGCAACGCTGGGGTGCCGATCCTGCTCGACGACTTCGGCACGGGCGTCTCTCCGCTGTCGTACCTGCGCGACCTGCCCGTGTCCGGCGTGAAGCTCGACATGTCCTTCGTTGCCGGCATCCCCGAGGACCCGGCCGGCGCGCGCGTCTCGCGCGCGCTTGGCGCCCTCGCGCGCGAGCTGGGCCTCGCGACGATCGCCGAGGGCATCGAGACCGAGGCGCAGGCGCAGTTCCTCAGCGCGTGCGGCTGGCGCTACGGCCAGGGCTGGCTGTTCGGTGTCGCCCAGCCGGCGGCCGCGGTCCTCGACGCCAAGCCGCACTACGTGGCGAGCCTGATCGATCCTCGTCCTCAAGAGCACGACGACCCGCTCGACGTTTCCGGCGCCAGCTTCAGCGCGTAGGCACTTCAACCCCCGGCCCGCTTAGAGGGTTTAGGCACGTCAGGCCACGTTCTTGGGGCTCAGCGCACTCTCTTGGGCACGCCACGTCCCCTTTTGATCGAACTATCCCGCCGCCATGCGCGAAGTGGCTGGGTCGGCGTCGGCGCGGTGTCCCCCCACAAAACGTGACCTGACATGCCTACAGGATGCGTACGCGGCGGAAAAGGTGACCTGACGTGCCTAAACCGGAACAGGGGCCCGGATGAGTTGAGGCGGCGTGCGCCGGCGCTAGCGGCTACGGCGTCCGCACGCTCGCGGTCACCGAGTCGGCATAGGGCGTCCCTGGTGAGGTGAGTTCAGGCGCTGCATCGCCAACGGCGCCAGAGACGAGCTTCCATCGCGCATGCACCGTCGATGCGCTGAGCTTGCCAACGGCGCCCGTATCCTCCGTGATCGGATACACCTTGTGCCCGCCTGTGCGGTCTACCGTGACCGCGGTCCACGCCACGTCTACGCTCACATCGTCCTCGGGTGTGACGGTGAACGTCGCCGTCATGAGCACGCCGCTAGCGCTCTGTTTGACGCCGACCGTTGACGCGTCCTGGTTCGAGACAAAGTTGCCCAGTCCGTAGGCGACCCACATCCCCTTTCCGTCCGGCCCGCCGTCGAGTCGCACGATCGGCTGTGGGACATGCGCGTGGTGACCAATGTAAAGGTCAACGAGACCAGAGTCGGCGATCTTCTGCGCGATCTGCTTCTGTATAGCCCCTGGTTGCGTGACGTATTCGACGCAGCAGTGCACGGACGCCACCACTACGTCCGCGCCCGCCTCGCGCGCGCCCTTGGCGGACGCGATGATCGGCGCGACATCCGCCTCGGACATGTTGAACGTGTTGACGGACCACGGCTTGCCCGCGGGCTTTGACAGACCGTTCAGCCCGTAGGCCCACGAAATGTGCGCCACGCGCACGGTGCGGCCGTTCTCGGTGACGTCGTAGAACTGCACCTGGGTGGACTCGTCTTTGCTGCGCGCCGTTCCCGCGTGTCCCAGGCCGGCCGCCTCGAACGCGTCCAGGGTCGCGACGATGCCATTGAAGCCCCTGTCCACACTGTGATTTGACGCGGTGGAGCAGCCGTCCCAGCCAACGGTCGCAAGATCCGGAACCAGCTGCTTTGGCGCACCGAACATCGGATAGCCCGACGGCTTGGTGCCCTTGGGCGCTACCGGCACCTCCATGTGGCACAGCGCGATGTCGGCACCGTTGATGAAGTCCTCAGAGGGCGCCATGAGCTTGGTGAAGTCATAGCCATCAGCGGTTTTCGCGGACGAAATCACACCCATATGCGGAAGGATGTCGCCGCCCGCGATGAGCGAGAACACGACGTCGGGCTCCACGGTGGGGGTGGGGGAGGGGGACGGCGAGGAGAGCGTGGGTGTGGGCGTCGGCTGTGGGGTGCCCGACGCCGGAGGCGAGTTCTGCGCTCCGGTTTCCGCAGCGTCGGGCGTGCCAGTGCCGGCTACCGCGATCGCCCCGCCAACCCCCACGACAGCGGCAACTACCAGCGCAAGTGCGAACCCGAGGGTTCTGCGCGGGTGCGCGGCGTGGGCGGGGCGGGGTTGAGCCATGGCGCCATTATCCAGGGCGCCCGGAGGGGTGCGCGGACGCCGCTAGGGTGAAGCCATGGATCGGCTTCCGAACTGGCTGACGTGGGCCAGGCTCGTATGCGTTCCCGTGGTGATGGTGCTGATCGCCGTCGACAACGGGCGCGAAGGCGCAGCTCGTTGGTGGGCCGTTGTGTTCTACACCATTGCCGGGCTGACCGACTTCCTCGACGGTTATCTCGCGCGCCGCTGGCATGTCATCACGTCGTTCGGCAAACTCGCGGATCCGATCGCCGACAAGGCCCTCGTGCTCGGCACCCTGCTCATGCTGTGCATCATCGACGGACTCGCCTGGTGGCCGTTCGTGATCCTGCTCATCCGCGAAGTTGCTGTGACGGTTGGGCGCTTGCGCGTGGCGAACGCGGTCGTGGTGCCCGCGTCGCGTGGCGGCAAGGTGAAGACCATCCTTCAATTGGTGTCGATCGGGCTCTTCCTGCTTCCCGGCATGCCTGACGTAGTCGACACCGTCGCGTGGTGGCTCCTGATCGCTTCGGTAGCGCTCGCGGTCGTGACGTGGGTCGACTACGAGGCGCGGCTTTCGCGCGCTCGCAAGGCCGCCGCAGATGCGGCCTGACGAGATCATCGCCAAGGCCGTCGCGCGCGGCCTCAAAATTGCGTGCGCCGAGTCGGTCACGGGAGGCGCGGTTTCGTCCGCCCTCATCTCCGTGCCCGGTTCGTCCGACGCGGTGGCCGGGGGAGTGGTGGCGTACACGATTGCGGCCAAGGAGCGGGTGCTGGGCGTAGACGGCGGCCTGATCGAACGTCATGGTGTCGTCAGCGAAGAGGTCGCGATCGCGATGGCGCGTTGCGTGCGCGAACTGTTCGGCGCGGACGTCGGCGTCGCGACAACCGGTGTCGCCGGGCCCGCCAGCCACGGCGGAAAGCCAGCCGGAACGGTGTGCGTTGCCAGCGTCGGCCCTCGCGGAGAGCACGCCGTGACTGTCTTCCACGAGGGCGACCGCGAGGCCGTGCGGAGCGCCGCGGTCGCCGACGCGCTCAGCGCGCTCGATATCGCCCTGTGAGAAACCCATCAATATCGGGTAACAATGCTGGAACATACGTGAGGTAATGTGCGTTGCGTAGGTCATGATGAATGGCCAGAAGATGAGGGGAGGGCGAATGCCTGTTCTGCGCAATGAGATCGGCGATGTCCTCCGTGACGCGCGCCTGCTCCAGGGCAAGACTCTCCGCGACATCTCCTCGGACGCGCGCGTCTCTCTCGGGTACTTGAGTGAGGTTGAGCGCGGCCAGAAGGAGGCTTCGTCGGAGCTCCTCGCGTCGATCTGCGATGCGCTCGACGTCCCCATGTCCGCGATCCTGCGTGAGGTATCCGACCGCTTCGCCGAGGCGGAGACCCTGCGCAACGTCCCCGTCATGCCGACCATCCCGGACACCGTTCCGGAGCTGCTGAGCACCTTCCGCGGTCGCTGATGCGACACAGCGAGTTCTGGCAACTCGCTTCCGAGATATTCGGAGAGACGTACGCACCCACGCTCGCGCGCGAGCTTTCGCTGACATCCCTTGGTTCGCTGACCCCCGCCGCGGCTCTTGATGCTGGGGTGCCTGCTCGCGACGTCTGGCACGCATGGTGCGACGAGATGCAGGTGCCCGCCGGCTTGCGTGATGGGCAGGATCCGCACCGCGCAGTCCCGCGTCGCCGCTAGTTCTCGTTGCCTGTCCGACGCTCGGGCTAGGTTCGGCGTGTCGCTTCCGTTCGAACAGACGTTCGATTAGAGTTGCGTGCACAGGGAGGCGCTCCCGGGCCGTTTTCCACAGGCTAAGGGCGGTGCGAGTTCCCATGTCAGTGGTCGTGACTAGCGTCATAGCCATCGACACAATCGGCAGTGATGCCACGAACGATGGGACAGGACATGGCGAACGCGGCGGACCGCTCCAAGGCGCTAGAGGCGGCACTCGGTCAGATCGACAGGCAGTTCGGCAAGGGCTCGGTGATGCGGCTCGGCGAGCACGAGCGCGTCGCGGTAGAGGCGATTCCCACCGGCTCGGTGGCGCTCGATATCGCCCTGGGCATCGGCGGGCTCCCGCGCGGCCGCATCGTCGAGATCTACGGACCTGAGTCGTCCGGAAAGACCACGGTTGCGCTGCACGCGGTGGCGAACGCTCAGAAGGCGGGCGGAACTGCCGCGTTCATCGACGCTGAGCACGCGCTCGACCCCGAATACGCGAAGAAGCTCGGTGTGGATACCGACAACCTGATCGTGTCGCAGCCCGACACGGGCGAGCAGGCGCTCGAGATCGCGGACATCCTCATTCGCTCTGGTGGCGTCGACATCCTCGTGATCGACTCGGTAGCGGCGCTTGTGCCCAAGGCCGAGATCGAAGGCGAGATGGGCGACAGCCACGTCGGCCTCCAGGCGCGCCTCATGTCGCAGGCGCTGCGCAAGATCACCGGCGCGCTCAACCAGACGGGCACCACCGCGATCTTCATCAACCAGCTGCGCGAGAAGATCGGCGTGTTCTTCGGCTCCCCAGAGACCACGACGGGTGGAAAGGCGCTCAAGTTCTACGCCTCCGTGCGCCTCGACGTTCGCCGCATCGAGACACTCAAGGAGGGAACGGAGCCGGTCGGCAACCGCACCCGCGTGAAGGTGGTCAAGAACAAGATGGCCCCGCCCTTCAAGCAGGCCGAATTCGACATCCTGTACGGCCAGGGAATCTCGAGCGAAGGCGGGATCATCGACCTCGGCGTCGAGGCAGGCTTCGTCAAGAAGTCGGGATCCTGGTACACATACGAGGGCGACCAACTGGGTCAGGGCAAGGAGAACGCCCGCCAGTTCCTGAAGGACAACCCACAGCTCGCCCAAGAGATCGAGGCCAAGATCAAGGCCAAGCTTGGCGTTGGTGCGGCGGAGCCAGGCGAGGAGTCGCAGGAAGTCCCGGCTGTCGACGAGGTCGCCCAGGCGATCGCCAAGGAAGACGCGCCCTTCTAGGGACTGCGCAACGTATGACTCGCGCTCGGCGGGAGGACGCCACCACGACCCCGGCGGACCCCGCCGAGCGCGCACGCGAGATCGCCCTGAGGTCACTGACCCACTCACCGCGCTCACGCGCGCAACTGCGAGAGAAGCTCATCTCCCGCGACGTGGATCCGGCGCTAGCGGACTCTCTCATTGCCAGATACGTCGAGGTAGGGCTTCTGGACGATGCTTCTCTCGCGGCGCAGATAGCGCGAACTCGTCACAACGAGCGCGGCCTAGCCCCGCGGGCGATCCGTCTTGAGTTGCAGCGCAAGGGCTTTGAGCAGCCGGACATCGACGCGGCCCTAGAACCGATTCCGGATTCGATCGACGACAGGGCTCTCGAACTCGCTCGCAAACGGTGGGACTCGCTTGCCAGCGCGCCGCCAGGGGCGCGAGTACGGCGCGTCGTCGGCCTGCTCGCGAGGCGCGGATACTCACCGTCCAGCGCGTTTGCAGTCGTGAAAGACTGGCAACGTGCCGATAAGGCAGGTGTCGACTAGCTAAGCGAGGGAGCGCGGTGGAACCCTTTGCAGTGATCCTGCTGCTCCTTGGCGCGTCCTTGGTGGCGCTTCTGCTCGTTTTCTTTGCCCGTCGCGAGGCCCAAGCCGTTCGTCAGGCAGCGCGCGACGAGGTGGAAGGGTTGCGCGAAGACGCTCGCGCCATGATGGCTGAGGCGCAGCGTCGCGAGGAGCGCGTAGCGCAACGGGAGAAGGACACAGCCGCCGATCAGCGCGCGCACCAACAGTACTCACGGCAGCTCGACGAGCGCGTCTCTGTGGTGTCCCGCGACGAGCGGAGGCTTGCGGACGAGCGCGCCACGATGGAGAAGGAACTCACGCGCAGGATCGCCGAGGTCGCGGGTCTATCTGCCGACGAGGCCCGCGCGGAGCTCACTGCGCGATTGCGTTCCGAAGCCGAGGCCGATGCGGTGATCGCTCGCAGGAAGCTCGAGCGTGAGGTCAAGCGCGAGGTCGACGCGAAGGCACGCGAACTGCTCGTGGAGGCCATGCAGCGCCAGGTTGGGGCGACAACGGCGCAGTCTTCCGTGACCTGGATCGACCTACCCTCGGAAGAGATGAAGGGCCGCATCATCGGCCGCGAGGGGCGCAATATCAGGGCGTTCGAGGCGCTCACCGGGGTCAACGTCATCGTGGAGGAAGGCGTGGACGCGGTTCAGCTCTCGTCCTTTGACGTGGAGCGGAGGGAGATCGCCGAGGTGACGCTGCGCGCACTTGTCGAGGATGGACGCATCCAGCCCCACCGGGTGGAACTCGAGTACGCGAAGGCGGTTGCGGGGGCGCATCAGCGAAACATTGACGCCGGGCTCGACGCGATCACCGCAGTAGGCATTCGCGGGGTGGATCAGGAGCTCATCGAGACCCTCGGCCGCCTGCGGATGCGAAGCTCTTACGGGCAGAACGTGCTTGCGCACCTTGTCGAGGCGGCTCAGGTGGCGGAGTCCCTCGCTGAACTCGTAGGAGCAGACGTCGAGGTGGCGACGCGCGCGGCGTTCTTGCACGACCTTGGAAAGGCGTTCACGGGGGAGCGCGACGGCACTCACGCCGCTATTGGTGCCGAGCTGGCCAAGGCGCACGGAGAGGACGACGCCGTGGTGCACGCCATTGCCGCGCACCACGACGAAGTGCCACCGGCGACCGTCGAGGCTGTCATCGTGCAGATCGCGGACGCGGTTTCGGCGTCGCGGCCGGGCGCGCGCAGGGAGGATCTCGATGGATACCTCGAGCGCATGGAGTCGCTTGAGAAGTTCGTGGCAGAGCACACCGGGGTCACTAAGGCCCTAGCGATGTCCGCGGGTCGAGAGGTACGGGTGGTGGTGGAGCCGAGCGAAGTTGACGATGACGGCGCTCAAGCGCTGGCACGTACAATTGCCGAGCACATCAGCAAGGAATTCAACGTCCCCGGAGAGATCAAGGTGACCGTCATCCGCGAACTGCGCGCGGAGGCCGTCGCCCACTAGTTTGCGATGACCACTACCCCTACCTACGTCGTCAAGACGCTCGGCTGTCAGATGAACGTCCACGACTCCGAGCGCATGGCCGGGCTCCTCGAGGGCGCCGGCTACTCGGCCGCACCAGCGGGCACCGAGATCGCTGACGTCGTGGTCATCAACACGTGCGCGGTTCGCGAGAACGCGGCGAACAAGCTCTACGGCAACCTTGGCCAACTTGCGCACGCCAAAGAGCAGCGCCCGGGCATGCAGATCGCTGTAGGGGGCTGCCTCGCGCAGAAGGACCGCGGCGAGATCGTCTCCAAGGCGCCGTGGGTAGACGTGGTCTTCGGAACCCACAACATCGACGTGCTCCCGGTTCTCCTGGAGCGGGCCCGCCACAACGCCGAGGCCCAGGTGGAGATCGAGGAATCGCTCAAGACCTTCCCTTCCACGCTCCCAAGCCGGCGAGACGCGATCGCCTCGGGCTGGGTCTCCATCTCGGTTGGCTGCAACAACACCTGCACCTTCTGCATAGTGCCGTCGCTCAGGGGCAAGGAGCGCGACCGCCGCCCTGGCGAGATCCTGGCCGAAGCGTCGGCGCTCGTTGCCCAGGGCGCAGTAGAAGTCACGCTGCTTGGACAGAACGTCAACTCCTATGGCGTCGGCTTTGGCGACCGCGGCGCGTTCGCCAAGCTGTTGCGCGCGTGTGGCGATATCGAGGGGCTTGAGCGCGTGCGTTTCACGTCGCCTCACCCGGCCGCGTTCACCGATGACGTGATTGCGGCAATGGCCGAGACCCGCAACGTCATGCCGAGTTTGCACATGCCGCTGCAGAGCGGGTCGGACGCGGTGCTGCGCGCCATGCGCCGCTCTTACCGCTCTGACAAGTTCCTCGGAATTCTCGAGCGAGTGCGCGCGGCAATGCCCGACGCTGCGATCACCACGGACATCATCGTCGGCTTCCCTGGCGAGACAGAGGACGACTTCGAAGAGACGTTGCGCGTTGTCGAGGCATCGCGCTTCGCGAGCGCGTTCACCTTCCAGTACAGTCCGCGGCCGGGCACCCCGGCCTACGAGCTGCCCGTCATCCCCAAGGCGATCGTCCAGGAGCGATTCGAGCGGCTGCTCGCGCTGCAGGAGCGGGTCGGTCTCGAGGAGAACCGCGCGCAGGTTGGGCGCACGCTAGAGCTGCTGGTGTTGGACTCGTCGGGCAAGGAGGTCGGTGGGCGCAAGGACGCCGTCCACGAGCGCCTGTCTGGCCGAGCACCCGACAATCGCCTGGTGCACTTCAGCGTTCCCGACTCAGGCGAAACGCCCCGTCCGGGAGACCTCGTCACCGTAGATGTGACGTACGCGGCCCCACACCACCTCGTTGCCGACGGCACCCTCGAAGGCGGCACGTACGCGGTGCGACGCACGCGGGCCGGGGACGTGTGGGATCAGGTGCAGGCCGGCGACCACGCGCACGGTGTGAATGGGCACAGTTCTGGCGGTTGTGGCGACTCGTGCGGAACCGGTGGCGGAGTTGGTGGCGGCACCGTGGGGCTCGGCATTCCGACGCTGCGCGTCGGCTCGTGAACACAACGCCCCACGTCATCGCGATCGTTGGCGCGACGGCGTCAGGCAAGTCCGCGGTGGCCCTTGAAGTCGCGGAGCGCCTGAACGGCGAGATCGTCAACGCCGACTCGATGCAGTTCTACCGCGGCATGGACATCGGCACCGCGAAGCTGTCGATGGCCGAAAGGCGCGGAATCCCACACCATCAGCTCGACACGCTCGACGTTCACGAAGACGCCTCGGTGGCGCGCTATCAGGAGGGTGCGCGCGCGGACATCGATGCGATTCACGCTCGCGGTCACCGTCCGATCGTCGTCGGCGGATCCGGGCTGTACATCCGCGCTCTGTTTGACCTGTTCGAGTTCCCGGGAACGGACCCCGTCCTGCGCGCGCGGCTCGAAGCCCGCGCCGCGAGCGAGGGCCCGGGGATCCTCCACCGCGAACTCGCCGCGGTCGCTCCAGAGGCCGCTGCGAAGATCCCCGTGCAGAACGTGAAGCGGATTGTGCGTGCACTCGAGGTGATCGAGTTGACCGGCGGTCACGAGAGCTCCCTGCCGCGGCACACCTACGCGATCCCGGCCGTGCAGGTGGGGCTGGAGATCGCATACCAAGACCTGGATCCTCGAATCGAGGCGCGCGTGGAGCACATGTGGGACGGCGGGCTGGTGGACGAGGTATCAGTGCTCGCTGAACGCGGCCTCAGAGACGGGGTCACGGCGCGCAGAGCGGTGGGCTACGCGGAGACGCTGCGCCACCTGGACGGCGAACTCACGGCCACCGAGACCCGGGACCTCATCAAGCAGCACACCCGCCGCCTCGCCCGCAAGCAGGCCCAGTGGTTCCGGCCCGACCCAAGGGTGACGTGGGTGGATGCCCCAACCACAGCGTCGGGCATCGCTGAGGCAGCCGACGCTGTCGTTGCCGCGGCAAACGCCCACGTAATGTAGGCGCATGGACTTGCGCTTCACCAAGGGACACGGCACCAAGAACGACTTTGTGCTGCTGTTCGACGAGCGCGGTGAGATCCCCGTGGGTCCGGAGTTGGCGCGCTTCCTGTGCGACAGGCGAGGTGGCATCGGCGGCGACGGCGTGATCCGCGCGGTGCGCGCCGGCGCGATCGCGGACGGGCGCGGCTTCGACGCGAACACGTGGTTCATGGACTACTGGAACTCGGATGGATCCACGTCCGAGATGTGCGGCAATGGCGCGCGCGTGTTCGCGGCTCTGCTGGAGCGCGACGCAGGGCTGGATCTGCGCGGAGGGCTCACCTTTGGGACGCGCGGGGGCGCGCGAACCGCGACGGCGCTAGGCGGCGGCTACTACGCGGTTGGCATGGGCGAATTCCGGCTCGGCAAGGCACCAGACGGCTTCGACTCGGAAGTGGCCGCTCGCGGCCTGGAGCCGGTGCGCCCGGCCCTGAGCGTGGACGTGGGAAACCCTCACCATGTCGTGGCGCTTGCGCACGCCGGCGAACTGGCCGCGCTTGACCTATCGGTGGCACCGCTTGTGCACCCCACTCCTCCAAACGGCTCAAACGTCGAGTTCGTCGTGACGCTTGGCGGCGAGATTCGCGACGGCGTGGAGCGCGGCCGGATCCGCATGCGCGTCCACGAGCGCGGTTCCGGCGAGACGATGTCATGCGGCACGGGCGCTTGCGCGGCGGCGCTCGCTGTTCGGTTCTGGGCGGGGCCCGAGGCTCCCGATGTATGGGACGTTGAGGTTCCCGGCGGGATGGTGACCGCGCGAGTTCGCGGTACTCATGTCACGCTCGAGGGGCCAGCCGTTCTCGTCGCCGACGGCACAGTGACCGTTCCCGCATAGCCGGGGGGTGATCACGCTGCGCGAAGTCGCAGCACCGCTGTCACGCTGCGCGAAGTCGCAGAACCCGGAATCCCTTGGCGCTCGCTACCTTGTCCACTGCGCCCCACCCTTGGTCGGCGAGCCACGTGGCCAGTGAGTCCGCGCCGAGGTTCCTCTGCACCACGAGCCACGCCTCGCCGCCGGGGCTCAGGCGCGGCAGCCACTCGCCAAGGAGCTCGTGGAGCGCGGCCTTGCCTATACGAATGGGAGGGTTGGACCAGATCGTGTCAAATGTCTCGGTAGCAGGGACGACGCTGGGGAGGCCGACGCTGACGCGGTCGCCTACGCCTGCGATGGCGGCGTTGCGGCGGGCGAGGTCGAGCGCCCGTTCGTTGACGTCGATCGCGACGACGGAGACGTCGGGCGACATGAGCGCCGCCGCGATTGAGATAGGTCCCCAGCCGCAGCCGATATCCAGTACGCGGCCCCGCGGCTCCGGCACGGTGCGGAGCAGCACTCGCGTGCCTAGGTCAACGTGGTCCGGAGAGAAGATGCCAGATGCGACCTCGAGCGACAACGATCGGCCCGCGAGTTCCACTGAGATACGCCGGCGTTCGTCGGCGGATGCCGGCTTGGCCGTGAAGTAATGCTCCTCGCTCACGGCTAGAGCGTATCTGTGGACGAGCGAAGCCATGTCTCACGCGGGTGAGAGAATGGAGGGTCATGACTGATCCACTCCTCGAAGACGAGATCCCACCGAGCAGGGCCGACGCCGTGCTTGAGCGGGTGCTTTCGCGCGCCGGAACGGCGGTCGCCGAGGGCGCCACCGCGGCCACCGATTACGACGGTGAGCAGCTAGAGCGTGAGGAGCGCGCGGCTCTTCGCCGCGTTGGCAGCCTGTCGACCGAGCTCGAGGACGTTTCCGAGGTCGAGTACCGGCAATTGCGGCTCGAGAAGGTCGTGTTGGTTGGCCAGTACGCGCACGGCAGCGTCACGGACGCCGAGATCTCGCTCCGCGAGCTGGCCGCGCTCGCGGAGACCGCCGGCTCCGAGGTGCTCGACGGCGTATTGCAGCGTCGTCCCCACCCCGATCCGGCGACTTATATCGGTAAGGGCAAGGCCCAGGAGGTCAAGGAGATCGTGGCCGCTGTGGGCGCGGACACCGTTGTCGTCAACGACGACCTCGCTCCCAGCCAACGCCGCGCGCTCGAAGACGTCGTCAAGGTCAAGGTCATCGATCGCACGGCGCTCATCCTCGACATCTTCGCGCAGCATGCGAAGTCGAAGGAGGGCAAGGCGCAGGTCGAGCTGGCCCAACTCGAATACCTGCTTCCGCGCCTTCGTGGTTGGGGAGAGTCGATGTCCCGCCAGGCCGGTGGCCAGGTGGGTGGTGCGGCCGCCGGAATGGGCTCGCGTGGTCCGGGAGAGACCAAGATCGAACTCGACCGCCGCCGCATCCGCAATCGCATGGCGCAGCTGCGTCGGGAGATCAAGGGCATGGCACCGGCGCGAGCGGTTCGCCGCGACAAGCGCCTGGCGCTGCCGAACGTTGCGATCGTCGGGTACACCAACGCCGGCAAGTCTTCGCTCCTGAACCGCATCACGGGAGCCGGCGTGCTCGTGGAGAACGCGCTGTTCGCCACCCTCGATCCCACCGTGCGGCGTTCACAGACCCCCGACGGTCGCGAGTTCACGGTTTCCGACACTGTGGGGTTTGTGCGGAACCTCCCGCACCAGCTCGTCGCCGCGTTCGCGTCGACCCTCGAAGAAGTTGCCTTCGCGGACCTTGTGCTGCACGTGGTGGACGCATCGCATCCGGATCCGGAGGGCCAGATCCGCGCGGTACGCGAGGTGCTGGCCGACGTGCCGGGCGCGGCTCAGGTGCCTGAGATCCTCGTGCTCAACAAGTGCGACGTGGCCGAACACGAAGTGCTGCTGCGCCTTCGCGCGCGCCCCGAGCCAACGGTCGAGGTCTCCGCACTCACGGGCGAAGGGATGGACGAGCTTCTCGCGCTCGTCGCGCAAGAGCTCCCGCGTCCAGAGGTGCGCGTTGAGGTTCTGCTGCCATATACCAGGGGCGATCTTGTTGCCGAGGCCCACTCAAAGGGCGAGGTGCTCTCCGAGCACCACGTCGCAGAGGGCTACGAGCTGACCGCCCTGGTCAACGAAGCACTCGCCGCGCGCATGAACCAGGCTTCGGACAAGCACGCCGCCGCCCGTGGCTGACGACCTCACGCCTCAGCGCGTCGAGGAGCTGCTCGGAACGGCCGTCGAAAGCCTTGGGGGCGAGACGCGAGAGGGCCAGCAGCACATGGCGGCGGCCGTCGCCAATGCACTCAGCAATGGGGAACACGCGCTCATCCAGGCGGGAACCGGCACCGGAAAGTCGCTCGGATACCTGGTCCCTGCCGTGGCCCACGCCGCCGCTACCGGCGAGCGAATCGTCATCTCCACCGCCACGCTCGCGCTCCAACGGCAGATCTACACAAAGGACCTCCCGCTGGTGCTTGACGCCCTGGAGGCCGAGATCGGAAGCCGCCCCGCCGTCGGGCTGTTCAAGGGCCGCTCAAACTACCTGTGCGTGCACAAGATGGACGGCGGTTACCCCCAAGACGAGGACACGCTGCCGATAAATGTGGGGCCCGCGAGCGAGCTTGGCAAGCAGGTGGCGCGCCTCCATGACTGGGCGGCGGTCACCGACTCCGGGGACCGTGACGACCTTGTGCCGGGCGTGCCCGGCCGCGCATGGGCGCAGGTGTCGGTGAGTGGCCGAGAGTGCCTCGAGAGCCGATGCCCGGCGCTCGAGCGCTGCTTCGCTCAGCGGGCGAGGAACGAGGCCGCGGAGGCCAAGATCGTCGTCACCAACCACGCTGTGCTTGGTGTGCAGGCGACGAGCCACGACATGATCGGCGACCACGAGGTGCTCATCGTCGACGAGGCGCACGAGCTCGTTCAGCGGATCACGTCGTCGGCGACGCATGAGCTCACGGTGCTTGCGGTCGACAGGGCGGCGCGCAACGCGCGCCGGGTTGGCATCGCCACCGAGCAGCTGGATCGAGCCGCGAGGTCGCTAGACGCGGCGCTCGGCGAGGCGCGCGTTGGGCGGGTACGCGGTGAACTGCCCGACGCTGTGGCTGACGCTCTCGAACTGGTCAGGTCGAGCATTCGGCAGGTTCTGACAGGCCTGGGCAAGACGGACGCGGGCGCTGAGCTGCAGGGCCATGCCAAGGTGGCCACGGCGTCGTGCACCGAAGTCTTTGACGTGTGTGAAGAGCTGCTCGGCACCTCCGGTCGCCACGTCATCTGGTTCGCGCCGCGGGACGGCGACTACGGCTCAAACGTGCCGGAGCGCATCGTCGCGGCACCGCTCGATGTTGCCTCGACCATTCATGACAAGCTCCTCGCGGAACGCGCGAGCGTGATGACGTCGGCGACGCTTGCACTTGGCGGGACGTTTGACGCGATTGCCAGGCATCTTGGCGTCGAAGATCCCGTGACACTCGATGCTGGCAGCCCCTTCGACTACGGCCGTCAAGGCATGCTCTACGTCGCCGCGCATCTCCCGCGGCCGGGGGCCGGTGGCATTGGCGAAGAGGCGCTCGACGAGCTCGCCGCGCTCATCGAGGCGGCAGGTGGTCGCACGCTGGGCCTGTTCTCGTCGCACAAAGCGGCGGTGACGGCGGCCGACGCAATCCGCGCTCGACTCGATGTGCCGGTGCTCTATCAGCTCGACGACCAGCTGCCCACGCTCATGAAGGAGTTCGCGGCCCAACCGCGAGCGTGCCTCTTCGGTTCAACCGCGCTGTGGCAGGGCATCGACGTGCCTGGGCCCACGTGCTCGCTCGTGGTGATCGACCGGATCCCGTTCCCGCGTCCCGACGACCCCATCACACAGGCGCGCTCGGAGGCCGTCGAAGAGTACGGAGGCAACGGCTTCATGGCGGTCAGCGCCACCCACGCCGCTCTGCTACTCGCTCAAGGCGCTGGCCGGCTGATCCGCTCGGTCACCGACAGGGGAGTGGTCGCCGTGCTCGATCCTCGGATGGCGACCGCAAGGTACGGCGGGTTCCTGGCCCGTTCGATGCCGCCGCTGTGGCCAACCGACGACCGCGAGATCGTCCTCGCCGCGTTGCGCCGCCTCGACGCCGAGTCGCGTGACGCCGAAGCCGCCGCGTCCCAATAGGCTGGGCGCATTATGTTCCGCCTGAGGAGGCACGCAATGGCCGATGCGCCGTCCGAAGAGTACGCCCGGGGCCAGCGCGAAGAGCGCGAGCGGTTTGCCGAGTACCTTGAGCACTTCGAGAAGAGCTCGCGAGAGCTAGCCGAGAAGGCGGACACCGACGCGTCGCGCGTGTATCAGACGACCATCGCCAACGCGATGCAGGCGATGCGCCAGGCCATCACGGGCGGCTTCCACTGGAAGGACGGCTGGCGGGGCTAGACCTTCCGCAGCACCGACACGACCTTGCCCATGATGCGGGCGTGCGTGCCGTCGATCGGCGTGTAGTTGGGGTTGTGCGGCATGAGCCACACCTGACCATCCTTGTTGCGGAACGTCTTGACGGTTGCCTCGTCGTCGAGGAGCGCGGCCACAATGTCGCCGTTCTCAGCGGTGTTCTGCCGGCGCACCACCACGAGGTCGCCGTCGCAGATCGCGGCATCGATCATCGAGTCTCCGCTCACCGTGAGCATAAACAACTCACCCTGGCCGGTGAGCTGTCGCGGCAGCGTGACAACATCCTCGACTGACTGTTCGGCGAGGATCGGGCCACCAGCGGCGATGCGCCCAACGAGGGGCACGTCCACGGTCCGCTCGCTGCCGCCCGACGCGGGGGCCGGCAGAGCGACAACGCTGGGTTCGACGACGGGAGAGGTGGGCACGGCGTCGGGCAAGACCACTTCGATGGCGCGAGGGCGGTGAGGGTCGCGGCGAAGGTAGCCCTTGGCCTCTAGTGCCGAGAGCTGGTGCGTTACTGATGACGTCGAGGTGAGGCCCACGGCCTCGCCGATCTCACGCATTGAGGGCGGGTAGCCGCGATCCGTGACCGAGGCGCGGATCGTCTCGAGGATGAGACGCTGGCGCGTCGTGAGTCCGTCGCCGTTATCGACTTCGGGGAACTCGTGGACGGTTGAGTCGCTCATGTCCGCTCCTTCGTGATCCGCGCGAGCTCCATGTCAGACCTCGCTGGTGTCCTATAGCCATGACGGTAGGGCAATCGCAGGTGCAAATCAAACATGTGTTCGATTTTTTCTTGCGCGTGTCGCACCTGAGTGGTAGAAATAGAACAGATGTTCGAACGAACACACGTTCGAACTGGTGCGGAAGAAGGTGAGCGACATGGCGGTTTACGCGCCGAACACTCGGATCGCGGTCGCGCGGCGTGCGCGCACCCGCCGAGTAGTGATTCTTGCCATGTTCCTCGCCGCAGCCGCGGTGTTCGGTCCAAGAGTTTTCTCAACTTCCGCGTTCGCCACGGAGGGCACCGAGGCGCCGGTTCAGCTGGACACCTACACCGTTGGCTCCGGTGAGACCCTGTGGTCCATCGCGGCGAACCTGACGCCAGAGGGCAGGGACGTGCGCGACACCATGGCCGAGATCCAGGCGCTCAACGCGATGTCAGACTCTCAGTTGCAGGCTGGCGAGCAGATCCTTCTCCCGCAACAGGGCTGATCAGGAGTAACGCGGCCAGCCTGTCGCGTGCCAGAGTAGGGGCATGCATTGCCCCTTCTGTCGGCACGCCGACACTCGCGTAGTAGATTCTCGCACGGCCGACGACGGCTCGTCGATCCGCCGCCGACGCGAGTGCCCCGAGTGTGGCCGCCGCTTCACCACGGTTGAGACGGCGAGCCTCACTGTGCTCAAGCGCTCCGGGGTCTCAGAGCCGTTCAGCCGCGAAAAGGTTGTCTCCGGGGTGAAGAAGGCCTGCCAGGGGAGGCCAGTTTCGGAGGACGACTTGGCCGTGCTCGCGCAACGAGTCGAGGAGGCGGTTCGCGCGAATGGCCAGGCCGAGATCAACGCCCTCGATATCGGCCTCGCGATCCTCCCGCCACTCCGGGAGCTCGACGAGATTGCGTACCTGCGCTTCGCGAGCGTCTATCGCGCCTACGACTCGCTCGATGACTTCGAGACAGAGATCTCTCGGCTGCGTGAGGAAGACGCCGCCAACGGCTCTCGAGCCGAACGCTCCGCCACGTAACTGTCCTCGCCCTCGCCGTAGTTGTGGATCCCGCCTACCTTTGCGGCGAACATCGGGCAGGATCCACCACTAGCGGGTGGATCTGGGCCGCGATTTGCCTGACTTGGTCTGTTTGGCGCCCTGCTCGCGAGCCTCCAGTTGCCGCTCGCGCTCGGCGAGTGCGCGCTCCCGGGCCACAATCTCACGTTCTCGCTTGGTGAGTTGGCTCATCAACGAATCGGAGTCGCTCTGAGACCGACGCGACGGCCGCTGAGCGCCACGCGCTCGTTTACCCTTGCTTCGGCGAGGTTCCCAGCGGTCCTCGCGGGCCGAACGGGGAAGCGCCGGTGCGGAAACGGGCACGCCCGACGGCTCCGACCCACCTGTGAGGCGATCTACCAGGGCGAGCGACTCCGCGTCGTCTCCCTGCACCTTGCGGAACTTGGGAGTCACCCCAGTCCCCTCGAACATCCTGTCTGTGGACTTGCGTTGGTGGGGCAGCACGAGCGTCACGATCAACCCGTCCTCGCCCGCGCGCGCCGTGCGGCCGGCGCGATGCGTGTAGTCCTTGGGGTCGGTGGGCGGATCGATCTGCAGCACTAGGTCCACGTGGTCAACATGGATCCCGCGAGCGGCCACATCTGTCGCGACCAGCACCGGGATCTGCCCCGCTCGGAAAGCGGTGATCGCGGCGGTCCGTTCCGGCTGCGGCTTGTCTCCGTGCAGAGCCACCGCGAGCACGCCTGCGGCCCGCATCTGGTCGGCGATCCGGTCGGCTGCGAGTTTGGTCCGTACAAACGCGATGGTGCGGCCGGGTCGGTTCGCGATGCGGGTCGCCAATTGGTACTTGAGGTGAGGTGGCACGTTCAGCCCAATGTGCTCCATGCGCGCGGGCGCTTCACCAGCGGTGACATCGTGGAGAACCGGCGAGTGCATCCACTCCTCGATAAGCGCCTCAACGTCGCCGTCGAGGGTCGCGGAGAACAACAGGCGCTGGCCATCCCGAGGGGTGGCCCGGAGCAGCTCGGTGATCTCGTCCATGAACCCCATCTGGGCCATGTGATCGGCCTCATCGAGCACCGTGATCTTTACCGAACGAAGCTCGGCGTGCCCACGGCGCGCGAGGTCCGCGAGCCTCCCGGGCGTCGCGATCACCAGGTGGACGCCGCGATCGAGCGCCGCGATCTGCTTGGCCATCGACAGCCCGCCGGCCACGAGCCGCAGCGACACCCCGAGCGCATGTGCGTGCGGCTCGAGCGCGTCGTTGACCTGCATCGCCAGTTCACGTGTCGGAACGAGCACCACGCCAAGGGGGCGGCGGGGAGAGACGGCATCGGCGTCGGCCAGGCGAGACAGCACCGGGAGCCCGAACGCGAGCGTCTTTCCCGACCCCGTGCGTGCCTTGCCCAGTACGTCGCGCCCTGCGAGGGCGTCGGCGATGGTCGCGGCCTGAATGGGGAAGGCGTCCACGAGCCCCGCGCGCGTCAATGACGAGACGAGCGGGCCCGGCAGCCCCAGGTCAGCGAATCGGGCGGACCCAGTGGCTATGACAGCACCCGCAGGCGCACTGTCTCCGGCATCGACGCCAAAGCGTCCACGGCGTCGGCGGTGAGGCCCGACGCGATGTCGGAGACCACGTAGCCCAGCTCGCCACGCGTCGCGAGCTGCTGGCCGTCGATATTCACCCCGTGCTCCGCGAACACGCGGTTCACCGTGGCGAGCACGCCCGGAACGTTGAGGTGCAGGTGCGCCACGCGGTGTGAACCAGATGCGGCATCCGCGGAAAGGTTCGGCAGGTTCACCGACAGGCCCGTGGAGCCATTGTTGACGTAGTCGCGAAGGCGAGTGGCGACGAAGATGCCGATGTCGCGCTGCGCCTCCTCTGTGGAGCCGCCGATGTGCGGCGTGAGGATCGTGTTCGGGAGGTTCTGCAGCGCGGAGACGAAGGGGTCGCCCTTTTTCTTTGGCTCCTCGGGGAATACGTCTACGGCCGCGCCGCCGATCGCGCCGGAGAGCAGACCCTCGCGCAGCGCCTCGACGTCCACGATGAATCCTCGCGAGAGGTTCAGGAACAGCGCGCCGGGCTTCATTGCCTCAAACTGCGCGCGGTTGAAAAAGCCGGAGTTACCAGGGCGTCCGTCCACGTGAAGCGTGACGATGTCGGCCTCGCGCAGCAGCGCGTCAAGAGACTCCATCTTGCGCGCGTTTCCAAGCGCGAGCTTCTCGGCCGCGTCGAAGAAGATGACGTTCATGCCGAGCGCCTCGGCGATCACCGACAGCTGCGAGCCGATGTTGCCGTAGCCGACGATGCCGAGCGTGCGGCCGCGGATCTCGTGCGCGCCCTCCGCTGACTTGTTCCAGATGCCCTGGTGCATTGCTTTGTTCGCGTCGGGAAGGCGACGCGTGAGCGAGATCATCTCGGACACCGCCATCTCCACCACCGAGCGGGTGTTGGAGAAGGGCGCGTTGAACGCGGCGACGCCAAGGCGAGCAGCGGCCGCGAGATCGATCTGATTGGTGCCGATCGAGAACGCCCCAACGGCGATCAACGACGGCGACTCCTGCAGCACGCGCTCGGTCACCTGGGTCTTGGAGCGGATGCCGATGAGCTCCACGTCCTTGAGCGCCGCGATGAGCTCGTCCTCGTCCATCGCGCCAACGTGGTTCTCGACCTCGATGCCGGAGGCCTCGAGGATCTCGGTGGCGCGGGGGGACAGGTTCTCAAGAAGGAGTGCTCGCACGCGCATATCCTCCCGTACGGGCGCCCCGTTTCCCAAACTCGGTTGCTCGCGCTGCTTGGGCTAGGAGATGCCCGACGGCAGGTCGCCTTCGTGCACGAGCAGCAACTTCTGCGTCGGTCGGGTCATGGCGACGTAGAGATCGCCCGGGCGGGCGGCGATCTGCGCGGGCTCGACCACCACGACGACGTCGAACTCGAGGCCCTTCGATTCGAGCGGATTGATGAGCGTCACGTCGGCACCGCCTAGCCCGCCGGCGATCGCCGCGTGCCGAGAGTCATCGGCGATGACGGCCATGAGGCCACCACCGGTCGCGGCAAGCTCGCTCGCGATACGTCGCGCCTCTGAAGCCGCGCGTCCGTTCGCGTCGGCATCGCGCACCGTGACGACCGCGTCGTCCACCTCGCGCGCCGCGCTCAACTCGCTCACAGGAAGGGCATGCGCTGCGGCAAACGCCTGCGCCGCGCGCGCAACCGCCGCGGGGATCCGGTACGAGATCGTCAACTCGCGAAGCGCCCACGACTGACCAAACAGCGGGTCCATCGTCTCCGGCCACCATCGTGTGCCAGCGGGCGCGGACACCTGTGCAACGTCGCCGACGATCGTGAACGAGCGCGTTGGGCAACGGCGCAACAGCATCCGCCAAGCCATGGGGGACAGCTCCTGCGCCTCGTCGACCACCACGTGCCCGTAGGTCCAGGTGCGGTCGGCCCACGCCCGCTCCGCAACAGACAGGCGTGAAACGCCGCCCTGCATGCGCTGCGCGAGAGTCTCGGCGTCGACCTTGATCATGGAGTGCGCACCGAAGGTCTCGAGGACCTCCTTGGCGTACTGAATCTCCTCCTTGGTCGGCTTCGCGGGCCGCGCCGGACCTCCACCGGGCATGTCGCCGAGCAGCTCGGCGGCCTCGTCGAGTAGAGGCACGTCGGCGTCGGTGAACGGCGAGTCGGCGGCACGGAACAACAGCCGACGCTCGACGTCAGTGAGCGCGCGCGTCGCCGCCGCAAGCAGGTGGGGCTTGGAAAAGAGGTCGCGAAGCAGCGTCTCTGGCGTCACCGGAAGCCAACACAGATTGATGGCGATGCGGATGTTCCGCTCCTCGCGGATGTCGCGTTCGAGCTCGCGCCTGTCGTCGGCATCGATGGACTCGCCTAGCTGCTCGGCGAGCTGCGCGGTCAGCCGCGAGATCATCTCCTTCGCGAAGACCTGGCGAGCTTCGTTGTGCGGCCGACCATCGCGTCGGGCCCGCGCTTGGGCCTCACGCACGTCGTGGCGACGCAACACGACAACGCGGCCGTCAATCCGGAACTCCTGATCGGCGCGCGGCACTCGCTGGCGCTCGCGGACGGCCGCTCTCACAACGTCGGCCATCGCGAGGCGGCCCTTGAGTTCGGCGACCTCGTCGCTCTCGTGAGCCGAGGTGTCCGTGCCGCGCACCAGGCCGCCGAGCGTCGTCGACACGGCACCCGTCTCGCCGAGCGAGGGCAGCACGTGATCGATGTAGCGCAGGAAGGACTGCGAGGGGCCTATGAGCAGTACGCCGCGACTCTCGAGCAGATCGCGGTGGTGGTAGAGCAGGTATGCCGCTCGGTGCAGCGCCACGGCCGTCTTGCCCGTGCCAGGCCCGCCCTGCACCACGAGCGCGCCGGTCATCGGCGCTCGGATGACCGCGTCCTGTTCGGCCTGAATCGTCGCGACGATGTCACCCATGCGGCCGGTGCGGCGGGCACCCAGCGCAGCGAGCAGCGCGCCCTCTCCCTGCAGGGGCTCGCCGAGGTCGGAGGCTTCCAGCGCGTCGACGTCGAGTACGTCATCCTCAACCGCCGTGACGACCCGGCCCTGCGTGGTGAGGTGGCGGCGCTTGACGACGCCAGAGGGGTTCGCGGCGGTGGCGCTGTAGAACGCGCGCGCTGCTGGAGCGCGCCAGTCGGTCAGCAGGGGAGCGTGCTCGGCGTCGGAAAGGCCGATGCGTCCCACGTAGAGGCGGTCGCCGGCGACGAGGTCCAGCCTGCCAAAGCACAGGCGGTCCTCGACGGCGTCGAGCTGCGCGATGCGGTCCTCGTAGAGCGTGGCGAATGCGTCGCGCTCCGAACGGTTCTGGGGAGAACCGGACGGCCCGACGCGCCGGACATCTGCGAGGCGCTCGCCAGCCTCGTCCCGCAATGTGTCCAAACGTGCGTAGAGCACGTCAACCACGCGTTGCTCGGCCTCAAGGCCGGAGTGCTGCGCCGTAGCGCCGCGATCGTCCTGCATGTACCTATCCCTCGCCCGCCTTGGTCTTCCTCGTCAAGGCAGTCATCAATTATCGCAGTATTCAGCCCTTCGTGTGCACCATCTGTTCGCGGGGCGCGAGAACGGGCGGCGAGCGGAATACCGCGTGACACACTGGCCTTGGAGGTGTCATGAGCAAGTTGGTGAGTTGGAACCCCGACGGGGTGGCCCAGTGGGCGGCAGAGGCGCCTTCGGAGGGCGCTGTTCTGGTGCACGCCTTGCGGGGGTTCCTCGACGCCGGCAAGGCGGGCGCGATCGTCGCCGAGCACTTGCGTAGCTTCGAGGCCATCAACATCGCCACGTTCGACATCGACGCGCTGCTGGACTACCGCTCGCGGCGGCCCGAGATGACCTTCTCGATCAACGAGTGGACGGCCTACGACGAGCCGTACCTCGACCTCGACATGGTGCGCGACGGCGCCGGGACCCCCTTCCTGCTCCTCCACGGATTCGAACCCGACGTGAAGTGGGAGCGCTACATCCGCTCGGTACGGGACATCGTGGACCGCCTTGGGGTGGGCCTCACCCTTGGAACCCACGGCATCCCCATGGCTGCTCCGCACACGCGACCCATCTCGATGACGGTGCACGGCACGCGTCAGGAACTCTTGCCAGACACTCCAGCTCTGTTCGGCACCGTGACGGTGCCGGCCTCGGCGCAGAACCTGATGGAATACCGGTTTGGCCAGTGGGACCTCGCCGCCCTCAATGTGGCCGTCCACGTTCCGCACTACCTAGCGCAGTCCGCCTATCCGCAGGCCGCGCAACGCGCACTGCTTGGCATCGAGGACATCTCTGGCCTCGAGCTCAAGCCGGACGAGCTCGATGAGGCGGCCGCGCGAGCCCAAGAGGAAATCGATCGTCAGATGGCGGATTCTGAAGAGATTCAGTCCCTCGTCGGCGTCCTTGAGGAGCAGTACGACGCCTTCGTAGAGGCGCGCGGAGCGGGCCTTTCGGCTGACGGCGGCCTTCCGTCGGCGGACGAATTGGGCGAAGAATTCGAGAAGTTCCTCGCTCAGCAGAGGTGGGATCAGCCACCTAGCCCCTAATTTGTGCCATGCTTGTACCTGGTTGAACGTAGTGTGCAAGAACCGGTCTTTACTTGACCTGGGACGCGGCATTGCTGAAACGGGCTCCAACGCAGTGTTGAAGCCTCCCGTCCCGGGCAGTACAGATTAAGGAAAGTTCATGGCACAGGGTTCTGTGAAGTGGTTCAACGCTGAGAAGGGCTACGGCTTCATCGCGCAGGACGGCGGCGGCGCCGACGTCTTCGTTCACTACTCGGCGATCATCACCGATGGCTACAAGTCCCTCGAAGAGGCGCAGCGCGTCGAGTTCGAGGTCACCCAGGGTCCCAAGGGCCCCCAGGCCGAGTCGGTTCGCCCTCTCTAAGTCTCTAGACTTCGCGGCCGCTCCTCCTTCGGGAGGGGCGGCCGTTGTCATGTCCAGTCGGTACTGACGCCCGTTGGCAACGGGGCCGACGCCGCGTATCGCACGAGCGCCCGCGTCAGTTCCGCGTCGGGCTCGGTTCGAGCGACGAGCACGACGTTGCCGCGTCGCTTTCGCTTGAGTACGGCGTGCTCGCCGACCGCCACTATCTGGGCGAACGCCGACCTCGCTGCCACACCCTCGGCGCTCGCCGTGCCTGGGGCTACGGCGAGGTTCGCCACCACCATGCCGCCAGTTCGCAGCACTCTGCGAGCCTGACTCCACCACGTCGCGTCCGCTAGGTGCGCCGGCACGGAGTCATTGGCGAACGCATCGCGCACGATGAGATCTAGGCTCGCGTCCTGGCGCTCGGCGAGCGCCGCAAGGCCATCCTGAGCCCGCACCCTGAGGCGAGGCGCGCGCGGGAGGTCCCACCAGCGTCGGGCCAATTCTGCAAGCGTCACGTCGACGTCCACGGCAATGTGGCGCGACAGCGGACAGGCATCCGCCAGATGACGCGGAAGCGTGCATGCGGCCGCGCCGACGTGCAGTGCCAACCACGCGTGCTCCTGACGCGCGCCGTCCCACGCCGCCACCGCTGCGGCAGCGTGGCGCATGTACTCGAAGTCCAGCTCGAAGTCCGCACGCAGTGTGGAGGATGGCACCCCGTTGACGTAGACGGTCACGGCGCCATCGGCCTCGTCTCGAAGCTCCGCGACGCCCGTGGCGATCGGGATAGGGGTGCCTCGGGGAACGCCGGGAGCCAACTCTGCCGGCGATGAGGAACGACGCGCGGGGGTCACCCGTTGACGATAGCGGGGAGGGGTGGCACCACCGCCTCTCGACAATCTAGACTGAAGCCACGTACCGAAGGGAGGTCCGCATGCCACTGTCGGAGTATGAACAGCGCGTTCTCGAGCAGATGGAGCGCGACCTCGGTGCGGATGCGAAGCTCAATACCGCGATGCAGAAGTCGGCTCGACCGCGCGGTCGCTGGACCTTCGCCTTCATCGGCATCGTCGCCGGGCTAGGCGTGCTCATCTGGGGCGTCATCGCGCAGTTGACGCTCGTAGGCGTTCTTGGGTTCGCGATCATGCTTGGCGCCGCGCTTTGGGGGATGCTCGCCCCGGCAAAGAACGCAGCCAAGGGAGCCTCCTCTGGCGGTCCCAAGGGCGGTGCCGCTCCGCGCAAGGCCAAGCGTCAGGGCTTCATGAATCGCGTGGAGGAGCGCTTCGAGCGCCGACGCGATCAGAACGACTTCTGAGCGACTCACTCGCCCTCGTAGCCACCGCATTCACCCTGCTAGACAGCCACTCTTGAGATGGCGTCGCATCGTCATCTAGTGGCGGTGCGTACCTCAGGTCGCTCACGGCGTCGCGGAGTTCATGCAGAGCGGCCGAGCCTTCATCATCGAGTGGACTGTCCGCGGCGGCGAGGTCGTGCTCGAGCCGAGCGGCGGCTTCGATTGGAGTGAGGCTGCGCGCCCAGCGCAACTGATCGGGGAGCTTCTCGCGCAGCGCTTCCCAGGCTGCCTCTGGCCCGTGAGCGGCCGCGTGCGCAACCGAGCGCCGGCGGAAGGCCCACACCGCGTACACCGCGCCTGCGGCCACCAGCACGAGTGCCACGAGCGCCCACCACGGAACCCCGGCGTCGGCGTTTCCGTCGCTAGTGCTGGAGGTGGGGTTGGGATTCGATGTCTGCGGACCCGTGGTCGGGACATTGGTTGGGATCGGCACGTTGGAGGGAATCGGCGCGTTGCCCGGGTTGCTCGCCTCAACCGTGTACGACGGCGGCGAGCCCGTCTGCACGGCGGGCGTGGGCTCGAACCGCACCCAGCCCTCGCCGGGGAAGTACAGTTCGGGCCACGTGTGCGCATCGCCGCCGAGAACCTCCCACACTCCGTCGTCTGAGAGTTGCCCGCCCAAGTAGCCGAGCCCCATGCGGGACGGGATGCCAAGGGACCTCGCCATCATCACCATGGTGGTGGCGAAGTGAACGCAGTATCCGGTCTTGGTGTCGAGGAACTGGGAGACGGCATCGCCGCTCCGCACGGGCTCCACCGAGGTGTCATAGGTGAAGTTCGACGCGTCGCGAAGGTAGGCCTGAATGGCCACGGCCTGCTCGTATTGGGTGGTCGCGCCGGCGGTGACTTGACGAGCGAGTTCGCTCACCCGGCCGATGTCGATCGAGGTGGGGATCTCGTTGTACGCGGCGCTCACGGGGTCGACGCCCGCGTCAATCGCGTCCTGTGACGCCTGCAAGTTGTCTTCGGTGAAGTAGTCGAGCGCGGTGACAACCGAGTACTGCAGACCCTTGGAGCTGCCGTCTGCCGTTGACACCTCATCGCGAGACGGCGAGTACATCCAGTTGTCGGGCGCGTCGACGCTGCGAGGGAACGTGGGCAGCGGCAGGTTCCGCTCGGCGCTGTTGGACAGGTCGATGGAGAGGATCACGTGTTCGAGGTCGTTCCAGCCTTCCAGCCCGCCCGGCCACAGCACGCCCGACGAGGCCGCGGGCACGGTGTCGGTGGCGTCGTCCTTCTCGCGGGTCCACGTAGTGCCGTCGAACTCACGCAACGTGTAGAGCCGCAGAGCGTCGGGGTGCCGACCCGTGGAGACGTAGCTGAAGACCACCTGTGCCGAGTTGACGGTAAGCGACTTGCGGAGGTCGAGCGCAAGGTTGAGGCGCGTTGACGTCTCGAGTGCCGAGGGCGCGTTGAAGCGCGGAATCGCTCCCCAGCCGTTCCCACCCACAGCCGCAGGTGCCACCAGCGCGGCGACGACGAGCGCCGTGGTGCTCGCGATGATCGCTCCCGTGAGCGGCACCGATCGACTGGACGCCGCCTGGGATCGCGCGGCCCCCATTGCGATCATCCAGCACGCCGCGGTCGCGAAGAGCGCCCACATCGGCACTTGGTACTGCAGGAAGATCGCGGGCGTCCACGGGAGCATGAGCACGATCCCCGACAGCGCCACCGCCTTCCACGACGCCGCGAGATGATCGGCAACGACGAAGATGGCAACCGCGAAGGCGGTGATGAGGGCCGACAGTTCCACCGTAACCGTCGCGGGCGCGGGAGTCTCGGCTGCGTAGGTCGCGCCGGCGGCGACGGCGTGCCAGAGATCGGCAATGGCCGACGGTGTGGGCAGCAGGTGCTTGGTGCCGTCCTCTCGCGTGGCGAAGAGGGGCACCATGGCGAGCACCGCCGCTCCGAGCGCCGCAAGGCTGGGCAGGAATTTTGACCGGCTCGCCGCGCGCACGGCGAGGTCAGCGCCGCACGACAGCGCGAGCACAAAGGAAACAGTGCGCATCCACCCTGCTCCTTCGAGCAGGGTGCTGAGCGCGAGCATCGCGACGACAGTCGCAATCGCCATGAGCGCGGTCACGGTCCACGGGGTGCGGGTTGCCGTCATTCGATATCACCCGCGGAGAGCAGCGCCGTCCACACGGCGGCCAGATCGCTTGCCGTGGAAACCGTCGCAACGCGCCACCCGGACCGGCGCAGCGCCCGCGCCGTGTCGCGGGCGGCCTCTTCCGTCGAGGCGGTGGTGCGCACGAGAGCCCAGGCCCGGCCCGTATCGCCGATCGGCACGAGAGCGTCGAGCGCCTCGCGCTCGAGCGGCTCGATGATTGCGACGATGACCTCGCCGTGGAGGGCATCATGCTGGGCTTGGCGAGCTGCTCGGGTGATGTGGTGGGTCGCGGCGGCCTGCGACACCGGCGCCGCGAGGTCCACCGTCTGGTCGAGCAGCGCGGCGCGGCCCGCCTCGGAGCCGTGCTCGCCGAGGTGCCGGGAGACATCGGGATTGAGGCCCGCTCCCAGGATCCGCACTGGGTGCCCGGAGTTCAGCACCGAGAGCGCGATTGACGCCGACGCTGACACCGCCCACTCGAGAGCGGCACCCTCTCGCGGCAAGTCCATGAGGACGGTCGCAGGGCGACGACCGGCGCGCTCGTCCGACCGCACGAGCATCGTGCCGCGTCGAGCCGACGACGCCCAGTGGACCCTTCGAAGATCGTCGCCTTCGCGATAGTCGCGCAGCGAGGCGTCGTCGGGGGAGGGCGTGCGCGCACCGAGCACAATCCGGTCGGCGAGGCCCATGAGAGCGCCGGCTGTGCCGCTGAGGTCCACGACAGTTGGCCACACGGGGATGAGCTCCGCGTCGCCGACGGCAGTGTCGGCCCACAGCACGCCGAACGGGTCCGCAGAATGCACGAGCGCGGGCCCAAGGGGCCAGCGGCCGCGTCGGGACGGCAGCAAGGAATAGGTGAGGGTGAGGGTTGTCTCGTCGCGCGACACCGAAGCTTTGGTGGCCATGCCGCCAGTGAGCTCGGCGGCGGCCTGCTCGCGAATATCGAGCGATTGCGTGACCGCACGCCGCCAACTCGAGGCACGAGAGCCGTCGGACTTGATGGTGACCGTCACGACGCCGGGCACGCCTGCGGTGAGCGGGTGCGGCACCACCTCTCTGCGCGCGTAGGGGAAGCGCGTCACAAAGGTGTTGACGGACAGCAGCATCCAAATGCACGAGACCATGAAGACGGCGAGCATGAAGATGCCGCAATAGACCAGGATCGGGGTCGCCAGCCCAACGCCGAGACCGCCGAAGACGAGCCCTGCGCTGCCGAGTCCAACGCCGCGCGCGCTGAACGCGGTGGCTGTGCGCTTGGCTTCGTCGGGACTGCTCACGTGCGTGCCGCTACTGCGAAACCGTGGAGTGCTCTACTGCGCGCTCGCGGACGTGGGGAGCGTCGCGGGCCTCAGTCGGTACGGCGGTGCGTCCCACGATCTCGCGCATGATCTGCTGGGTTGAGCGGCCAGCGAGCCGCGACTCCGTGCTCGCGATCAGGCGATGCGAGAGCACGGCGACTCCGAGAGCCTTGACGTCGTCCGGGAGCACGTGATTGCGGCCCGCCATGGCGGCTCTGGCCTTGGCCGCGGCGAGCAGCTGCAACGCCGCCCGGGGAGACGCGCCAAGGCGAAGCGCGGAGTCGGAGCGGGTGGCCGAGACCACGTCCACGATGTACTGCTTGATCGCGGGAGCCGCGTACACGCGGCGCGCGACGGTGATCGCGTTCGTCAGATCCTCGAGGCTCGCGACCGGGCGGATCTCGCTGAGCGGGTCCACGCCGTCGTGACTAGCGAGCATCGCCATCTCGTCGCGAGCGCTCGGATAACCGACAGAGACCTGAGTCATGAAGCGGTCGCGTTGCGCTTCTGGGAGGGGATAGGTCCCCTCCATCTCGATGGGGTTCTGCGTCGCAATGACGACGAAGGGCTTCGGCAGTCCGCGCGTAACCCCGTCGACAGTGACGGCGCTTTCCTGCATTGACTCGAGCAACGCCGCCTGCGTCTTCGGGGACGCGCGGTTGATCTCGTCGGCGATCACGACGTTGGCGAAGATGGGGCCCGGTCGGAACTCGAAGCGGTGGTCGTCGCTGCGGAAGATGGAGACGCCGGTGACATCGCTGGGGAGCAGGTCCGGCGTGAACTGAATGCGCCCCACGGAGCCGCCGACGCTCGCCGCGAGCGCCCTCGCGAGCGTGGTCTTGCCCACACCCGGAACGTCTTCGACGAGAACGTGTCCCTCGGCCAGCACGGTGGCGAGAGTTGCGGTGATCGCATTGTCGAGCCCCGAGAGCACGGTCGAGATCGAGTCCCGCACGCGCGTAGTGAGGTTCGCGACGTGGGTGAGGTCTTCGGTTGTCGGGACCGGATTCGTCATGACGCTCCTTCGCTGTCGGGTCGAGCCTATGCGACCCAACCCATGACCTCCCAACCCGCGCGGGAGCGCGGCGCCAGAGCGTCGGGAAAAAGAACGAAGTAAGTGGAGGAATCGTTGTGAAATCGATGACGAAGTGGGGAGAAGTGGAGTAAAGTGGGGACATCTGGCGAGTCGTGGCGCTGAAAGGGGGTCCGTGGTGGCTGAACACGGACTGGGACCCACTGGGGTCTTCCTCGGCACGTTCACGCCCAAACTCGACGACAAGGGGCGGCTGATCCTCCCCGCAAAGTTCCGCGGGCGGCTGTCTTCCGGGGTTGTCATGACGCGAGGGCTCGACCGCTGCATCTTCGTATTCCCGATCGACGAGTTCAACGCCGTGCACGACCGGTTGCGCAGGGCTCCGCTCGAGAACAAGAACGCCCGCGACTATCTCCGCAACTTCCTCGGATTTGCCAGTGACGAGGTCCCAGACAAGCAGGGCCGAGTTCTGCTCAGCGCCCCGCTTCGCGCGTACGCGGGCATTGACAGGGAAGTCGCGGTGGTCGGCCTTGGATCTCGAGTCGAGATCTGGGACGTGACCGCATGGAACGAGTATCTCGGCAGAGGCGAAGACGACTACGCGGCAACTGCCGCAGAAGTTTTTCAAGACATGTGACGTGAGTCGCGGCCTCCTCCCGCGCAGCTCTGACGGACTTCCCCCCGCCAGAGAGCCGGAGGGAGACCGGGACCCACGGCACCGAAGCCAGTAAGGGAAGCGCATGGACGCAGCAGCACCGCGGCACACGCCGGTGATGCTCGAGCGCTGCGTCGACTTGCTCGCCCCCGCGCTGGACCGCCCTGGCGCCGTCGCCATCGATGGCACTCTCGGCATGGGCGGTCACACCGAGGCGATCCTCATACGCTGCCCGCAGGCCGTAGTTGTGGGGATCGACCGCGACCCGCAGGCGATCGCCTTGGCGAGCGCCCGGCTGGCGGGCTTCGGGGACCGCTTCCGTGCGCACCACTCGGAATACGACGACATTTCTGGGGCGCTCGCCGCCGCACGGTCCGACGCTGCGGCCGGGATACTCCTAGATCTTGGGGTGAGCTCGCTTCAGATCGACGAGGCCGAGCGTGGGTTCAGCTACGCGCAAGACGCGCCGCTGGACATGCGGATGAACCCGGGTGACCCCGTCACGGCGGCGGACATCGTCAACTCCTGGGACGCGCAGGCACTCACGCGCATCCTGCGGGACTACGGCGAGGAGCGGTTCGCCGCGCGGATTGCCGAGTCGATCGTGCGCCAGCGGGAGGCCGCTCCGTTCACGCGCACCGCGGAACTTGTGGACCTGGTCCGTGCCTGCATTCCGGCGGCCAGCCGGACGCCCGGTTCGAACCCGGCGAAGCGCACCTTCCAGGCCCTGCGGATCGCCGTGAACCGCGAGCTCGAGGTATTGGAACGAGCACTGCCGCGCGCGATCGAGGCCACTGAAGTGGGCGGCCGCGTGGTGGTCATGTCCTACCACTCGCTCGAGGACAGGCTCGTGAAGCGTGCGTTCGCGGCCGGAGCGGAAAGTACGGCTCCCGTTGGCCTGCCGGTTGTTCCGGAAGACGATAAGCCCTACCTGAGACTCATTACGCGCGGCGCAGAGAAGGCAAGCGCAGCGGAGGCCGAGGCGAACCCGCGGTCCAAGCCCGTTCGGTTGCGCGCCGTCGAGCGCATTCGCGAGACTCCCGCTTCCAGGAGGGCCGCATGAGCGCCGCACCGGCGCGCCACCCGCGCCCTATCGCTCCCACGCCCGGCCCGCGGCCGGCGGTGCGGCCACACCGTTCGAGCCAGCCACAGCGCTCGAGCCAGCCACAGCGCTCGGGCCAGCCACAGCGCTCGGGCCAGCCACAGCGTCGGGCCCCCCAGGGCGCTCCGGGGCGTCGCGATCATCTGCGGGCAGTGGCCGCTCCGGAGCAGGCACGCTCCCTGGTGCCGTTCGCGTGGACGTGCGCGCTGATCATCATCGGCGCGCTCACCGCGGTGCTGTTCATCAACACGTCTATGGCGCGCGGAGCGTACGAGCGGCGAGACCTCAAGATCGAAATTGCCGCTCTGCACGAGCAGAAGGCGACTCTCGTCACGAAGCTTGAGCAGAAGTCCTCGCCAGACGAACTGGGGGCCGACGCGCGGGGGCTTGGAATGCTGCCTGCGGACCGCTTTGGGTTCATATCCTTGGCCGACACGCTCGTCATCGAGTCAGGGAGCAAGTAATGCCGGCACCACAGCGCGCGCGCATCGGCAACCCCGTGGTGCGCCAGCGCGCGGTGTCGTTGCTCGCGATGGTGTTCCTGCTGGTGTTCGCCGGCAGGCTCGTGATGATCCAAGGCGTGGAGTCCAAGGGGCTGTCGGAAGAAGCGCTCAAGCAGCGTCTAGTGACAAAGAGCGTCTCGACGCCTCGCGCCGACATCGTCGACCGCAACGGCGTGGTGCTCGCCACCACGGTCGACCGCTACAACATCGGCGTGAACCAGCAGATGCTCGCCGGCTGGAAGCGCGTCGAGGACAAGACCGTGACGGCTCAGGGAGCGCTGGACGCCGCGACGATCCTCGCTCCCATCCTTGGACTCGACCGCGACGAACTCGCGGCAAAGCTGGTTGGCGACTCCACCTGGGTGTACATCGCCAAGGACGTGACGCCGGAGACCTGGGACCTCGTCAACGCCGAGGGTATCGCCGGCGTCCAGCCGGAGCCTGTCAGCGAGCGCATCTATCCCAACGGCGACATCGCAGGAAACATCATCGGCTTCGTGGGCGGCTCCGAGGAAGGCCCCGGCACCACCGGGCTCGCCGGACTCGAGCTCTCGTTCCAAGACGTGCTCACGGGAAAGCCAGGGTCGATCACCTACGAGAGTGGCGGCAGCGGCACGCTCATCCCCACCGGTGTGCACGAGGAGACGGCGCCCGTGCCGGGCAAGACGGTCGTCTCGACATTTGATCGCGACATGCAGTGGTACGCGCAAGACCGGGTTGCCCAGGCGATCAGGGAGACAGGGGCGTCGCGCGCCACGGTAGTGATTCAGGACGTCAAGACCGGCGAGATCTACGTGCTCGTCGATTCGCACAGCGTCGATCCCAATGACCCTGGAGCGTCGTTACAAGATGACCGCGGCTCGCGTGCGGTGTCTACGGTGTTCGAGCCGGGCTCCACTGCGAAGGTCATCACGATGGCCGCCGCGATCGAGGAGGGCCTCGTGACGCCGACGACTCACATCGTTGCGCCGTACGCCTACACCACGGAGAACGACCAGACCTTCCGCGACGCACACAAGCACCCCAAGCAGAAACTCACGGTGGCTGGCGTTCTCGCGGAATCCTCCAACACGGGCACGGTGCAGATCGGCGAGCGGCTCTCGACCAAGCAGCGATACGAGTACCTCACCGCGTTTGGGCTTGGCCAGAAGACGAACGTGGGCATGCCCGGCGAGGAGCCTGGCCTCCTCAAGAACTACAAGAAGTGGGACGGCCGGTCCAAGTACGCGGTCCTCTTCGGCCAGGCGCTCTCCGTCACCGCAATCCAGACCTCGCAGGTCTACCAGACCATCGCGAATGGCGGCGTGCAGGTGCAGCCCACGCTCGTCAAGGGTTACCTCGACGCGAACGGCGACTTCACGCCTCGCGAGACCGAGGAGCCCAAGCGAGTGGTCTCGGAGAAGACGGCTTCCGAAGTGATGACGATGCTCGAGTCGGTGACCACGGACGGCACCGGTACCCTCGCCAAGATCAAGGGCTATCGCGTGGCCGGCAAGACGGGAACGGCTCAGGCCTCGTCCGGAAATGGTCACCTCAACCGCATCGTCGCCTCGTTCGTGGGCGTCGCTCCCGCCGATGACCCGCGTATCGTCGTGACGGTGATCCTCTACGACCCTAAGACCTCGATCTACGGTGGCGAGGTTGCCGCCCCGGTCTTCAAGGATGTGGCGACCTTCGCGTTGCAGGAGTTGCGTGTGCCTCCGTCGGACACCAAGCCAACCCTGTACCCCCTCACCTGGAAGTGACGGAGCCGCAGATGGCGCCTGAGATGGACCTGCGCCCAACTCATGTTCTTGCGCAGTCGCTCGCGGCCGTGGCCGCACGTGCCGGCGCCGTGCTTGAAATGCCCGACGCCGCGGAGACCTCGATCTCCGGTGTCACCGTCGACTCTCGAGAGGTGCGCTCCGGCGACCTCTTCGGGGCGCTCCCAGGGCTTCAGGTGCACGGCGCCGAGTTTGCCGCCGCCGCGGTGGCGAGCGGGGCGTCGGCGGTGCTCACGGACCGGGAGGGTGCCACGCGGCTCGCTGGCCTCGGCGCGCCGATCCTCGTCGCCGAATACCCGCGCCACGCCATCGGCGAGGCCGCCGCGCTCGTCTACGGCGATCCATCGTCGCGCCTGGTATTCGTGGGAGTGACGGGAACCAACGGCAAGACGACCACGAGTTACTTCATCGACAACGCTCTCGCGCAGGTGCATCAGCGCCGCGGCATCTTGGGCACCGTGGAACTTCGCGTTCGCGACGAGGCGATCGAGTCGCCCCGCACCACGGTGGAGGCTCCGGTGCTCCATGCGCTGCTGAGCCGGATGCTCGAGGAGGGCGTCACGGCGGCCGTCACGGAGGTCAGTTCGCATGCCGCGGCGCTGGATCGCATCAGCGGCATCGACTTCTCGGTGGCCGTGTTCACCAACCTGCAGTGGGATCACCTCGACTTCCACAAGACCATGGAGGGTTACCTCGCGGCGAAGGCACGGCTCTTCGAGCCGGGTCGCGCTCGCAGGGGCGTGATCAACATCGACGACGAGTGGGGAAAGAAGCTCGCTTCTCGCGTGACGATTCCCGTAGAGACGGTCTCCACCCTGCTTGTTGACGGAAGGCCCGACGCCGCGGTTACCGCGGATTGGACAGTCACCTCGGCGGACATCGGGCTGGACGGGGTGGGTTCTACCTTCACGTTCCGTGCGCCAGACGGCGCCGAGCACACGGCCGCGAGCCCTCTCCCTGGTCTCGTGAACGTATCGAATTCGATGGTTGCCATCGTGACGGCTCACGCTGCCGGGGTGCCGCTCGACCTGGCGATCGCGGGGGTTGCAACCGCCCATGCGGTACCAGGGCGCATGGAGCGAGTCATCGAGCGCAGCGAGGTGGACCCGCTCGCGATCGTCGACTACGCGCACACCCCGGACGCGCTGGAGCTTGCGCTGCGCGGGGTGCGCCCCATCACGCCAGGGCGATTGATCCTCATCTTCGGCTCCGACGGCGACAGGGACCGCGGCAAGCGACCCGTGATGGGCGAGATTGCTGCGCGACTCGCGGATGTCATCGTGCTGACGGACGAGAACCCGCGCTCCGAGGAACCGGGCGCGATCCGCGCCGCGATTCGCGAGGGCATTGAGAAGGTGCGCCCAGGGCTCGCCGATGTGCACGAGGTGGAGCCGCGAGTGGCCGCCGTCGAGTACGGCCTCCGACTTGGTGGGCCAGGGGACACGGTCATCGTGACGGGCAAGGGTCACGAGCCAACCCAGGAGATAGCAGGGGTCTTCTATCGATACAACGACCGCGACGCCTACCTCGCGGCCCACGCCAAACTCCTTGCCGAGCGCAACCGCGAGGAGCAGGCATGAGGGCCCTCACAGCCCAATGGGTGGCGAACGCGGTTGAGGGCACGCTTGCCGCAGACGTAGACGCGACCGTCACGTCGGTGGTCAAGGACTCTCGAGACGCCGTCGCCGGTTCCCTTTACGTCGCCTTCGTGGGGGAGCGCGCCGATGGCCACGACTTTGTGGACGCTGCGGTCTCCGCGGGCTCCACCCTGTGCCTCGTCTCGCAGCCGGTGGCGGCGCCGCACGTGCTCGTTGACGATGTTGAGGCGGCCCTGGGCGCCCTTGCGCGCGCGTACCTTGCGCTGTTGCGAACCGAGGGCGACATCACGGTCATCGGCATCACAGGTTCGAACGGCAAAACGACCACCAAGGACCTCCTCGCCCAGGTGCTTCCCAATGCGGTGGCACCGGTTGGCAGCTACAACAACGAGATCGGCATGCCAATCACGGTGCTCGCGGCCGACAGTTCCACGCGGTACCTGGTGCTGGAGATGGGTGCGAGCGGACCGGGCCACATTGCCTACCTGACCTCTATCGCTCCGCCCGACATCGCCGTCGTCCTCATGGTGGGCACGGCGCACTCCGGCGGGTACGCGGGGCCAGACGGCATCGCGAAGGCCAAGTCGGAGATCGTCTCCGGCCTCCGACCTGGAGGTGTCGCGATTCTCAATCTCGACGACCCCGCGGTGGCGGCCATGGCGCCGCTAGCGGGACGCGTGGTCACGTTTGGCTTCGCCGCCGGCGCTCGGGTGAGGGCGGCGGATGCCAACCTGGACCACGGAAGGGCGAGCTTTGTGCCCGTGGTGAGCGGAGCGTCGGGCCAGCGTGTGACGCTCACGCTGGTGGGCGAGCATCACGTGTGGAACGCGCTCGCCGCGCTCGCGGTGGCCGTCGAATGCGGGATGGATCCGAACGATGCCGCGGCGAAGGTGGCCGCGGCGGGCCCAGTGAGCGAGCACCGAATGGCGATCACAGAGCGAGCCGACGGCGTCACGATCATCGATGACAGTTACAACGCGAGCCCGGAGTCCATGCGCGCTGCGATGCGAGCGCTGCTGGACGTCGCGGATGGCGGCCGCACCATTGCGGTGGTGGGGGAGATGCTTGAGATGGGCGATGCCTCGAGGGATGCGCATTGGGACGTTGGCTACAACGCTGTGAGGCTGGGGATCGACTACTTGCTCGTCGTCGGAGAGGGTGCGAAGCCCGCGTTTGACGCCGCGGTGCGCGAGGGATCGTGGGGCGACGAGGCCGCCTTCGTCGGTACCATTGGCGAGGCCCGCACCTACCTGACGCAGAGGCTCGCCGCTGGCGATACGGTGCTTGTCAAGGGTTCGCACGGCTCAGGGCTGTACGAGCTTGCGAATGAACTGGTGAGGGAGGACGCATGAGAGCGGTTGTCTTCGCGGGTGCGATCTCCCTGTTCATCTCGCTTTTCGCCACGCCCCTCTACATCCGCTTCCTCACCAAGCGTCAGTACGGCCAGTTCATCCGCCAGGACGGGCCCGAATCGCACCACGTGAAGCGCGGCACCCCGACCATGGGTGGCGTCGTGATCATCGTCGCGACGGTCATCGGCTGGATAGTGGCGAACCTCGGCACGGATCGCACACCCAACGTGTCGTCGCTGCTGGTGCTGTTCCTCATGTGCGGATTGGGCCTCGTGGGGTTCCTCGACGACTTCATCAAGATCTCGCGAGAGCGTTCGTTGGGGCTGCGCGCGCGGTACAAGATCTTGGGCCAGGCGGTCGTTGGCATCGCCTTTGGTGTCATGGCGCTGCAGTTCCCGGACGAAGGCGGCGTGACTCCCGCCTCGACCGCCATCTCGTTCTTGCGCGACACCGCACTTGACTTCGCCGTCTTCGGCCCGGCCGTGACGCTGGTCCTGTTCATCATCTGGGCGAACTTCCTCATCACCGCCTGGTCCAATGCGGTGAACCTGACGGACGGGCTCGACGGCCTCGCTACCGGAGCGGCCGTCATCTTCTTTGGCGCATACGTGCTCGTTTGCCTGTGGCAGGCCCAGCAGAAGTGCGGCTTCACGGACAACGTGGCCCAGTGCTACGAGGTGCGAGACCCTCGCGATCTTGCGATCCTGTGCTCGGCAATCGCCGGCGCGTGCGTGGGCTTCCTGTGGTGGAATGCGAGCCCTGCGAAGATCTTCATGGGCGACACCGGGTCGCTCGCCCTAGGCGGGGCGATTGCAGGCATCACCCTCATGACCCGCACCGAACTGCTCGGCGTGATCATCGGCGGCCTGTTTGTGATCGTGATCGCGAGCTCCGTGATCCAGATCGGGTACTTCAAGATCAGCGGCGGAAAACGCGTGTTCAAGATGGCGCCCCTTCATCATCACTTTGAGATGTTGGGATGGGGCGAGGTGACGATCGTCACGCGCTTCTGGATCTTCGCTGGACTTGCGGCCGGCCTGGGCATGGCGATCTTCTACCAGGAGTTCGTCTCGCAGTTGCCCGTGTCATGATCGAGGGCCTTCGCGTCCTCGTGCTCGGCGTAGGAGTAGCCGGAACCTCCACCGTCGCCGCCTGCCGGGAACTGGGCGCCACCGCAGTGACCGTGGACGCCAACGGAGAGGCCGACCACCAATCCGTGGATTCGGTCGACCTTTCGCAGTTCGACGTTGTCATGGCGTCGGCCGCGTTCGCTCCGCATAGTGAAGCGATCCGCGCCTGCGAGGCCGCGGGCCTCGAGATCTGGTCGGAGATGGAGTTCGCGTGGCGAGTTCGCCGCGAAGGCGTCCCCTGGGTACTTGTCACCGGAACCAACGGCAAGACGACCACCACTCAGATGGTGGGGGCGATCGCCGCGGCGGGCGGCCTGGACGTTCGCGTGTGCGGAAACATGGGCATTCCCGTGATCGAGGCCGCGCGCGCCGAGTGCGATCTTGTCGCCGTCGAGATCGCGAGCCTCCAGCTGCACTTCACCCACACGCTCTCGCCACACGCGGCCGTGTGCCTCAACGCCGATGACGACCACACGGATTGGCACGGCTCGCTTGAGGCGTATCACGCGGACAAGGCCAGGGTGTATCAGCATGTCCAGGTCGCGTGCGTCTACCCGGCAGCCGATCGCGCCATCGAGGAGATGGTCGAAGAGGCCGACGTCGTTGACGGCTGCCGCGCAATCGGCGTGACCACAGGGATCCCGTCGGTCTCCCAGCTCGGCGTCGTCGAGGGCCACCTCGTCGATCGCGCGTTTCACGACCAGCGGCGCACCCACGCACTGGAGATCGGCCACATCGACGACCTAAAGCACCTCGTTGCGGGTGACATCCCTCCCTATCTCGCCATTAACGCGCTGAGCGCGGCCGCACTGGCGCGCGCGGTGGGCGTAGCCCCAGGGGCGGTCCACGAGGGCCTCGCTGGCTTTGCGCTCGATCACCACCGCACTGCGTTTGTTCGCGAACTCGCAGGCGTCGCCTACGTGGACGATTCGAAGGCGACCAATTCGCACGCGGTGAAGGCGGCTTTTGGCGGCTTTGGGCCCGACGCCGTGGTCTGGATCGCAGGCGGCCTCGCCAAGGGCCAGGATTTCGGTGAACTCATCGCTGCGATCCGCGATCGCCTCCACGCCGTGGTGCTCATCGGCGTGGATCAAGAGCCGCTTTCCAGGGCTCTCGCGGAACACGCCGCCGATATCCCCGTGCTCGCAATACCCCCGGGAGACACTGTCATGGAGCGCGCCGTCGCGGCCGCTCGCTCGCTGGCGCGGGAGGGCGACACAGTCCTCCTGTCACCTGCGAGCGCATCGATGGATCAGTTCCGCGACTACGCGGACCGAGGGACAGCTTTCGCCGACGAGGTGGGGCGCTTGGAGGGTTGATGACCGCCACGGCGAACGCCAAGCCTCGCACCATGGCGTCCGCGTGGAAGTCCCCGGCGGCCACGTACTACCTCTTGGCAGCGTCGGCCGGAATCCTGTTGATCGTCGGCCTCGCTTCTGTCCTGTCGAGTTCGTCGATCCAGTCCTTGCGCCAGACGGGCGGCAACCCGTACGCATTGTTCTTTGTGCAGCTCGCGGCCTTCTGCGTTGGGCTCGTCGCGCTCGGACTCGGCTCGCGTCTCCCGGTGATGGCGTGGAAGCGGCTCGCCCCGTGGGTGCTGTACTCGTCGATATTCATGCTGGTGATGGTGGCGCTCGCTGGGATGACGCTCAACGGAAACCGCAACTGGATCAAGGTCGGCATCGTCACCTTCCAGCCCTCCGAAGTCGCAAAGCTTGGGCTCGCCCTCTATCTGGGGGTTGTGCTCTCCGTCTTCCGAAAGCAGCTCACCACGTGGAAGCAGATCATGGTGCCTGGCGGCATCATGTCGATGATCGTGATCGGCCTCGTGCTCTATGGGCACGACATGGGCACAGCCATTGTGCTGTGCGTGATTGTGGTGGCGGCGTACTGGATCGCCGGCCTGCCCCTGAGGTTCTTCGCCATGGCGGGCGTCGCGGCCCTTGTTGGCGTGCTCGCCCTGGTTGCACAGGGAGAGACGCGCTCCGCACGCATCGCCGCGTGGCTCAACCCGGAGAACTGCGACAAGGACGCGTGCATGCAGTCCGTGCACGGTATCTGGGCGCTCGCGTCCGGTGGGCTGTGGGGGCTTGGCCCTGGAATGAGCCGCGAGAAGTGGGGAGGCGGCCTTCCCGTCCCTGACTCCGACTTCATCTTCGCGATCATCGGCGAAGAGTTTGGTCTCGTCGGCACGCTGCTTGTGCTCTTCGCCTTCGGAATGATGATCGTCGCCGTCAACCGCATCGTGCACCGCTCCATCGACCCGTTCGTGCAGATTGCGGGCGGCGCCATCGGCGCGTGGATCATCGCGCAGGCGTGCATCAACATCGCGGTTGTCATTGGCCTTCTCCCGGTGACCGGTCTGCCGCTGCCTCTCGTGTCATCGGGCGGCTCGTCGCTCATCGCGTCTATGGCCGCCATTGGCGTGCTCATGGCATTCGCTCGAGCGGAGCCAGGAGCTCCCGAGGCATTCGCGGCTCGCCCCACGGTCGTGAGGCGCTCGCTCGCGGTGCTGTCGCGGAGTCGGCGTGGGTAGCTTTGTGCTCGCGGGCGGTGGCAGCGGCGGCCACGTTAACCCGCTCCTTGCAACGGCGCTCGAACTGAGAGCTCGTGGGCATGAGGTCGTCGCCGTAGGCACGTCGCAGGGTCTTGAGACCGAGCTCGTGCCGCGCGCGGGCCTCGACCTGAAGCTCGTCGATCGCGTCCCACTGCCTCGCCGCCCAAACTCCACTGCGGTCACCTTTCCACGCGACTTCGCGCGCGCTACCTCGCAGGCCGCCGCGATCATCGCCGATAGCAGGCCCGACGCCGTGGTCGGGTTCGGCGGATACGTCTCGACGCCCGTGTACAGGGCGGCGCGCAAGGCAGGCGTTCCAGTAGTGGTGCACGAGGCGAATGCCAGGCCAGGGTTCGCGAACAAGTACGGCGCGCGCTTCGCCGCGGCCGTTGCCACAACGTTCCCGGGCACCCCGCTGCCACGTGCGATTGTGACCGGACTGCCGCTGCGCAGAGAGATCGCCGATCTCGCGAAAGCGATGGCCGATCCGAAGCGCCGCCTCGCAGTCCAGGGCGCCGCTCGCGAGTCGTTCGGTTGGGCCCCAGATGCGCCGGTACTGCTCGTGACCGGCGGCTCGCTTGGAGCCGCGAGCCTCAACTCCGTGGTCGTCGAAGCGGCGTCAACTCTCGTGCGTCGCGGAGTCCACGTGCTGCACCTCACGGGCCACGGCAAGGACGAGGACGCCCAGCGTGCAAAGGGCGACCTTCCGGCGAAGCTGCGAGATGCCTATCAAGTCTTCGAATACGCCCACGACATGGCAGCCGCCCTTGCGTCGGCGTCGGCCGTGCTGTGCCGGGCGGGCGCGAACACGGTCAGCGAGGTGAGCGCACTGGGTCTGCCCGCGCTGTACGTGCCGCTGCCGATCGGCAACGGAGAACAGGCGCTCAACGCCGCCGCCGCCGTCGAGGCGGGGGCCGCGCTCATGATTCGCGATGCCGACCTCACCGCGGCTCGCGTGGAGCTTGAGGCGGAGGCGATGATCCTCGACTCCGCCGTCTCGGCGCGAATGCGAGCAGCGGCCGCGGGAGTCGCGATCCCGGATGGCGCCGTTCGCCTCGCGGACCTCATTGAGGGGGCGCGCTCATGAGGTGGCATTTCATCGGCGTCGGCGGATCCGGCATGTCTGCGGTGGCGACCTTGGTTGCAGCCAAGGGAGTCGATGTCACAGGGGACGATCGTGGAGAGAGCCTGTACTTCTTGGCGCTCAAGGAGGCGGGGCTGGACGTGCGCGTGCTTGAGGATGCGTCACGGGTCGAGGGCGCGGACGCGGTCGTGATCTCCACCGCGATTCGCGACTCGAATCCAGAGCTTGCTCGCGCTCGCGAGTTGGGCATCTCGGTGATTCACCGATCAGAGGCGCTCGCTTGGGCCCTCGAGGGACTTTCGCTCGTCGCGGTCGCTGGCTCACACGGCAAGACGACGACGTCCGCAATGTCCGCCTGGGCGCTTCACGGAGCCGGGATCGACGCGAGTTTCGCGGTGGGCGCTCGAGTGTTCGGGATACAGGGAGCGGTGGCGGGCGGTTACGCAGGAAGCAGCGGCGTTGCCGTCGTGGAGGCAGATGAGTCGGACGGCTCGTTCCTGCGCTACCGGCCTCGGGTGGGCATCATCACGAGCATCGAACCCGATCACCTCGACTATCACGGAACGGTCGATCGCCTGCATCGGGCCTTCGCGGACTTCGCTCGATCGTGCGACGTGGTGATCGCCCACGGTGGCGACCCCGTAGTTGTGCGCGTGGCGCAAGCGGCGCGTGACGCGGGAACGCGCGTCCTCACTTATGGCGTCGACGAGGGCCTTGATGTGGTGGTCTCGGACGACGGCGTGGCTGGCTTCGGCGCTCAGTACGGGCTCACCGTGCCGATCCCTGGTGCCCACAACCGGCTCAACGCGGCGGCGGCTTGGGCTGCGGCGGTGGAGATGGGGGCCGACCCCGCGCGCGCCGCGGCCGCGCTAGCGATTTTTGGAGGCACGGGACGGCGATTCCAGCTTCGCGGCGAAGCTGCAGGGGTGAGGGTGATCGACGACTACGCGCACCACCCAACCGAGGTGGCGGCTGTCATCTCGGCGGCTCGCGCCGCGGGTGCGGGGCGTCTCGTGGTGCTCTTCCAGCCTTCGCTTTACTCCCGCACGCTCGAGCACTTCGCGGCGTTCGCGCAGGCGCTTTCCGTTGCTGATGCCGAGGTGGTGCTTGCACCGCTCCACGGCGACAGAGAAGACCCGATCGACGGTGTGAGTTCGCAACTGATCGCGGATGAGATGACGATCCCAGCTCATATGGCCGAGTCGCTCGAGGACGCCGCCCGCATCGTCGCCGAGGTGGCGACACCAGGTACGACGGTCCTCACCGTGGGATCCGGACCGGTCACCAAGGCGCCCGACTGGGTCCTCGCCCGCCTGGAGGACGCGTGAGCGGCCACCAGCGCCCCTCGGGCCCGCAGCGCCCTTCGAACCCCCAGTGGGCGCGCGTCGATACCGTCGCCCGGCCCAGCGCGCCCGCGCCCCTGCCGCCAGAGCGTCGGGCAGAAACCGCGCTCACCGACGCCGCCAAGTCCACCGTCTCCGCGCTTCAGGTTGTGCTTGGGCGCGCGAAGTCAACGATCACGCCGCCCGTAGAGGCGAGGCGAGACGAGCGCGAGAAGGAGCGCAGGGCAGCAAAGCGTCGCCGACGGGGAATCGTGTGGGGGAGGCGAACGGGTTACGTGCTCGTGGCTGGCGCCGCCGCCTGGCTCGTGCTGCTGTCGCCGATCTTCGCCTTGGATCCCGCGAAGGTGCAGATCTCGGGCTACGGGACCGTAGTGGATCCGACCGAAGTTCGAGACGTGCTGGCAGACGAGGGCGGCACCTCGCTCGCCATGCTCTCCGTGGGGCGGCTCACCGGCGACCTCAAGGACATCCCAGGCGTGCGCGAGGCGCACGTGGAGCGTTCTTGGCCCAACAGCCTCGTGGTGACGCTCGAGTCGCGAGAACCCGTCGCGGCCATCCCCGAGCGGGCGGGCGGCTATTCGCTCGTTGACGACGAGGGCGTGCAGGTTGGCCGCGCCGACAAGGCGCCGAAGGGCTTGCCTACGCTCGCCGTTCCCGCGGGGAATGAGAAGGTGCTTCACTCGGCGCTCGGCGTCGTCAACTCCCTTCCGGCCGAGCTCAAGGCACGCGTGACCTCGATCGCGGCAGCCACCGAGGACTCGGTGTCGTTCACTCTCAGCAAGGGACCAAAGGTGGAGTGGGGGAGCGCGGAGGACTCGGCCTTGAAGGCAGAAGTCCTGACTGCCCTGCTCGGCTCCAAGGCTGCGCGCAAGGCGGACGTGATTGATGTGTCCGCGCCCACCCTCCCGATCACCAAGAACAACTGATCGCGACACGCGCGCCAATGCGCCGCTAACCGCGGTGCCGGACGTACCGTCATCGCAGGACAACTTGACATAACTATAAGCCTCAAGTTGAACGTTAAGGTTGAAAGGGAAGGCACCATGGCCGCACCGCAGAACTACATCACCGCCATCAAGGTCGTCGGCGTCGGCGGCGGCGGCGTGAACGCCGTCAACCGCATGATCGACGTTGGCCTCAAGGGCGCGGAGTTCATCGCGATCAACACCGATGCGCAGGCCCTGCTGATGTCGGATGCCGATGTCAAGCTCGACATCGGGCGCGAACTCACGCGCGGCCTCGGCGCGGGCGCGGACCCCGAAGTGGGCCGCAAGGCGGCAGAAGACCACGAGGACGAGATCGCCGACGCGCTGCGCGGCGCCGACATGGTCTTCGTGACCGCTGGCGAGGGTGGCGGCACGGGTACTGGCGGCGCGCCCGTGGTAGCGCGGATCGCTCGCGCGCTTGGCGCGCTCACGGTTGGCGTGGTGACACGCCCCTTCGGCTTTGAGGGCCGACGCCGTGCGGACCAGGCGCAGGCCGGCATCGAGAAGCTTCGCGAAGAGGTGGACACGCTCATCGTGATCCCCAACGACCGCCTGCTCGCGATCGATGACGCCAAGCTCGGCGTTCTGGGCGCGTTTGCTGCGGCCGATCAGGTGCTCCAGGGCGGCGTGCAGGGCATTACAGACCTCATCACCACTCCCGGCCTGATCAACGTGGACTTCAACGACGTGCGTTCGGTGATGCAGGGTGCGGGAACCGCGCTCATGGGCGTATCCGCAGCTCGGGGCGAAGACCGCGCTCTGGTTGCGGCCGAGGGCGCCATCTCGTCCCCGCTGCTCGAGGCGACGATGGAGGGCGCGCACGGCGTGCTGCTGTCGATCGCCGGTGGTTCGAACCTCGGAATCAAGGAAGTGGAGATCGCCGCGCGGCTTGTGCGCGAGGCGGCCCACCCAGAGGCGAACATCATCTTCGGCACGATCATCGACGACGCGCTCGGCGATGAGCTCCGCATCACGGTTATCGCGGCCGGCTTCGACGGCGGATCGCCCACGACTCGCAGGCACGAGGGCGCGCTCGGAACCTTCGAGGGTGCAGGTCCGGCTCCCGCAGCCGATGAGCTGGAGCCGGTAGTCGCTCCCACGGAGACGAGCACCGTCCCGCAGGCCGTCGAGGCGGATGTCGACACCGATGCGATCGACATCTCGGCAACTCGCACCACGCGCGAAACGCTCGATGTTCCAGAGTTCTTGCGCTAACGCGCTTGTCAGCGCCGCTTTGGACTCAAGTGCCGCATTGATCGACACTTCGCGGTGATCGACGCCGGTCTTCCCGTCCACGCATTCTTCAGCATGCGGGACGGCGGCGTCAGCGCGGCACCGTTCGACTCGCTCAACCTCGCTGATCACCTTGGCGACGAGCCCACCGCGGTGGCGCGCAATCGCGACACCCTGGCTGAAGCAGCCGGCGCTCCAGTGTCGTTCGTCGTTGCGGAGCACGGGCTGCGCGTTCATCACGTCTCCGATGCTGCGGCCCCAGTGCCGGTCGCGGACATCCTCATCACCGATGTCCCTGGTATCGCCCTCGCGGCGCTCGCCGCGGACTGTGTGCCGCTGCTGCTTCACGACGCCGCAGATGGCGCGGTAGTTGCCGCTCACATCGGCCGCAGGGGACTGTTCGCCGGTGCGGTCGACGCGGCGGTCGCCGCCCTGCTCAACTTGCGCCCCGCCCGGTCGAGCAGGGACCTCATCTCTGCCAGCGTCGGGCCTGCCATTTGCGGCCGCTGCTACGAGGTGCCGCTCGACATGAGACGAGAGATGGCCGGGCGCCACCCTGCGGCGGTATCGACGACGCGATGGGCCACGCCAGCGCTCGACATTCCGCGGGCGATCGAGACGCGGCTAGATGAACTTGGCGTTGGCCAGGTGGTGCGAAGTGCCGTGTGCACGTTCGAGGACGAGCACTACTTCTCCCATCGGCGAGACGATCTGACGGGCAGACAGGGGGGTGTGGTCGTGTGTGGAGCGGCCCCCGGCGTGTCGCTCCTGGGTGCACCCGCAACCGCGCCGTAGCGTTGACGGTGACAGCGGCCGCACGGACGCCGTGGAACGTGATTGGGGTCAGCATGAGCGCGATTCGCAAGGCGATTCAGTACCTGGGTTTCGACGTCGCCGAGAACGAGGACTACGGCTACGGCGAGGAAGAACTGGCGCCCGTCACGAACCTGCACGACGTCTCCGAGGTGCGCTCCAAGAGCAAGCATTCGCACTCGGCGCCTACGCACTCGGCGTCCCCGGACCTGCGCCGCATTCAGACCATCAAGCCCCGCAGCTACAACGATGCGCGGCTCATCGGCGAGGCATTCCGGGCCGGTGTGCCGGTGATCATGAACCTCACCGAGATGAGCGACGCCGACGCAAAGCGCCTCGTGGACTTCTCGGCCGGCCTTTCGTTTGGGCTGCACGGCTCGATCGAGCGCGTGACCACTGCGGTCTTCCTGCTCTCGCCCGCCCACGTTGAGATCGGCGTCGACGCAGAGCCCCAGCGCTCCGACCACGCGTTCTACAACCAGGCCTGAGCCGGGTTGTGAGACGCCCCTGCGCGGGCCGGTAGGCTCGCGGGGTGGGCATCGTCGTTACCGTGCTGCAGTTCGTGCTGTTTATCTTCATGCTGCTGCTTCTCGCCCGCGTGGTGCTGTCCCTGGTGATCGCCGTGTCGCACGACTGGCGCCCCAAGGGCGCGGGCCTTGTCGCCACTGAGGGTGTCTACACGCTTACCGATCCGCCGCTCAAGGCGCTGCGCAAAGTCATCCCGCCGCTCAGCATCGGACAGATTCGACTGGACCTGGCATTCATCGTGCTCTTCTTCGGTGTGTCGTTCCTGTGGCAGATGCTCGGGATGTGGCGCTGACACGCTCAAGTGCGTGCCGATAGTGATGTAGGTACAGTGACAACAAAGACTGGCACGTAGGCTGTGGCCGCCACGGCGGTGAAAGCGAAAAGAGGTTGGAAATGGCTCTTCTCTCAGCGGAAGACGTCCTCAACAAGGCGTTCTCCAAGACCAAGTACCGTGAGGGCTTTGACCAGGATGAGGTCGACGACTTCCTCGATGAGGTTGCCAACACGATCGCGCAACTCACTGCAGAGCGCGACGAACTCGCTTCCCGCGTAGCCGGGGGAGCTGCGGCAGCGCCGGTTGCCGAGGCGCCGCCTGTCACCTCTGCCGGGGGAGTGCCCGGAACGACTGGCCTGCTCGCCGCCGCTACGGAGCCTGGAGCCGCGAACCCTACGGGCATGCTCGCGATGGCACAGAAGCTTCACGACGAGTACGTGCAGGCCGGAGAGGCCGAGCGCGACCGCATCATCGACGAGGCGCACGGCGCCGCGGACGCGATCCGCGAACGCGCAGATGTTGATGCCACGGCCCGCATGGACGCCCTTGCCGGTGAGCGCGCCGATCTTGAGGCGCGCATCGACGACCTTCGCCGCTTCGAGCGCGACTACCGGGCCCGTCTCAAGGCCTACCTCGAGAACCTCCTGGGCGACCTCGATCACAGCGGCACCGGTGCCGCGGCTGGAGCCGCCGCTGGCTTCATGGCGAGCGAGTTGCCCGGTGGTGGCGCGGAGGCGTCAAGCGAGGACTCGGCAGCCGCAGAAGGTGGCGCCGACGCGTACCTGGTTGAGGACGTTGTCGTGGCCGACGTGTACGAAAGCGCGGACGGCGAAGAGGAGATTGTCGTCGTCGAGGAGTACGAGACCGCCACGCCGGTGTCGTTCGATGAGGCGCTCAACGGGTACTCCGTGGCGGGCTCTGGTGAGGCAGCGCAGTCTGTTGAGGCAACGGAGCCCAGCGATGCAACGGACCAGCCGGCTCAGGACGCGACGGAGTTTGAGCCGGCGTCGTTCGAGCCGGAGGCCGAGCAGCCACCAGCGGCACCGAGCTACGACGCCAGCCAGTCTTGGGAGTCCCAGCTCGCGCCCCAGACGGACGCAACCCCCGCCGCGCCCGCGAACCCCTTCGCCCCCGTAACCCAGCCCTCGGAGGGCGAGGCGAGCGGAGCGTCGGGCAACGAAGGTGAGCCCAGCGTGGCACCAGAAGATGAGGAGCCCGCCCCCTACACGCCGCCGTCGAGCCGGATGTTCAACGACCTTTACGGCCAGCAGCGCCCGGAGCAGGGCAACTAGTCTTTCCGCTCATAGCAAAGCGCCGTGCCCGCTTGGGCGCGGCGCTTTGCTATGAGCGCACAAACCGGACTAGTCTCACTCCACTAGTCGCACTTACGGCTGCCGAGAGAAGGACTACTCATGACCAGCACAGATGTGACCACCATCGAGGTGGACCCCGCCGAGCTCAAGGCGGCGGATGTGAAGAAGCTGGCCGTCCGCGACGGCGACGAGCCTTGGAAGGTTGCGGAGCTGCGCGACATCGTGAAGACGCTCAACTCGGACGTTGAAAGGCTCGTGGCGGAGTTCCAGGCCACCGAAAACGAGCTTGACGACCTGCTCCACACCTCCGACGGCGCCGGCGACGACCAGGCGGACGCCGGGGCCACCGCGCTCGAGCGCGAGCAGGAGATGTCGATCGTCAACAACACGCGAGAGATGCTCGAGCAGTCTGTAGACGCGCTGCGTCGCGTCAAGGCCGGCACGTTTGGCGCGTGCCAGGTGTGCGGCAACGGCATCGGCAAGGCGCGCCTGCAGGCATTCCCGCGCGCGACGCACTGCGTCACCTGCAAGCAGCGCGAGGAGCGCCGTTGACCTGGCGGCCAGCCCTGTGGCTGGTCGCCGCCGGAGTCGTGGTTCTCGATCAGGCCACGAAGCAGTGGGCCATCAACTCGCTCGAGCCGGGCGAGGTGCACGAACTTCTGGGGCGCTGGCTCGCGATTGAGCTCGTACGCAATCCCGGAGCCGCACTTTCACTCGGCGACGCGCACACTTGGCTCATCACGGCCATCGGGATCGCGGTTTCGATTGGCATCATCGTCTACGCGCGCCGCGCCCAGACGTCGCTCGCGGTCTGGCTGTTCGGCATCGGACTCGGTGGAGCGCTCTCGAACCTCATCGATCGCCTCTTCCGCGCCCCCGGCTTTGGCCAGGGCCACGTGGTGGACATGATCAACTACAACGGCTGGTTTGTGGGCAATGTCGCCGACATCGCAATCGTGGGTGCAGCAGTCGCGTTCGCGGTGCTCGCGGCGTTGGGTGTCCACATTCTGGAGCCAAAGGAAGAGGCGTCGGCGGCTGAGGCGGCTCCTGCGCTCGACTCAACCACGCCGTCGGACGAGAGTGCCTGACACCCGCCATCTTCCGGTGCCCGACGCTCTGGTGGGGGAGCGCGCGGACGTCGCCTTGGCGCGGATGCTCGGGCTTTCGCGCACGCGATCGGCAGAACTCGCTGACCTGGGTCTTGTGACGCAAGGCTTCACGACGCTGGGCAAGGGCGATCGGCTTGTCGACGGCGTTGTCACCGTTGAGTTGCCCGACGCTCGCGCGGCGGTTCCTGAGCCGCCAGTTCCCGGCGGGCTGCGCGTGCTCTACGAGGACGACGATGTCGCCGTCATCGACAAGCCCGTTGGCGTGGCTGCCCACGCCTCACCGGGTTGGACGGGGCCCACAGTCGTTGGAGCCTTGGCCTCGGCAGGGGTGACGCTCGCCTCGTCGGGCGCCGCCGAGCGTCAGGGGATCGTGCACCGCCTGGACGTCGGCACGTCGGGCCTCATGGTGGTGGCGAAGTCCGATGCCGCGTATTCGGTGCTCAAGCGCGCGTTCAAAGAGCGAACGGTGGAGAAGATCTATCACGCGGTGGCGCAGGGGCACCTGGATCCCACGGCCGGGACCATCGACGCGCCCATTGCGCGCCACCCATCATCGGACTACAAGTTCGCGGTCGTTGAGGGCGGGCGGCCGTCTATTACGCATTACGAGGTGCTGGAGATGTTCCCCTCTGCCTCGTTGGTTGAGATCCACCTGGAAACCGGCCGTACTCACCAGATCCGGGTTCACATGGCCGCTATGCGCCACGTCCTGGCGGGCGATCTCACGTATGGCGCGGATCCGGTGCTCGCGCAGCGGCTGGGACTCACGCGCCAATGGCTTCATGCGCGAGAACTGGCCTTCGAGCACCCGACCCGCGGCGGAGAGGTGCGAGTGACCTCCGAGTATCCGGAGGATCTAGCCTCTGCTCTTGAGGTTCTGCGAGGCTAGACCCATGAAGGTCATCGCCGTCGAGACTCCGGAACAGCTCGCCGCCGCCCTCGAGGTGCGATTCGAGGTGTTCGTCGAGGAGCAGGGCGTGAGCCCCGAGTCCGAGGCAGACCACCTGGACGACGACCCTCGCACGCTCCACTGTCTCGTCCTGACGGACGACGACGACTTCTTCAGCGGCACCGTCGCTCCTGGTTACGTGCCTGGGGTTGCCAGCGGCCCTCCGCCCGGCACGGTCCTCGCCACCGGACGTCTGATCGCGCCCCACACGGACGTCTCCCACGGGGACGGCAGCGCCATGGACCCCGCCAACCCGCACATCGGGCGCGTGGCGGTGCTCGCTTCGGCGCGGGGAACCGGCGCCGGCCGCAAGGCGATGGAGTTCCTCGAGGCGGCAGCGCTCGCCCGTCACGGAGCCAACGGCGCCGTGCGCGTTGAGCTCAGCGCACAGGACCACGCCATGCCGTTCTACGAGAAGCTGGGCTACACGGCCCACGGCGCCGGCTACCTAGACGAGGGCATCCCGCATCACGACGTGTTCAAGGACCTCGATTAAGCCTGCGCCGCGAGCGCCTTCCTGATCCGCTGCGGGCTCACGCTGCCGTCGGTGCCCAGCGTCTGCGCGAACAGCGAGACGCGCAACTCCTCAAGCATCCACCGGACCTTCTGCGGCGACCCGCTCGCGACCCACTCATCCTCGACCTCGCGCACCTGCCACGCGAGTGCCTGATCACGCGCCACATTGCCCGACGCCGCCTCCAGTCGCCGCCTCAGGCCGGCTAGGTAGCGGGGCAAGTGGGGAAGCCTTTCAGCGGGCGTCATTGACAGAAAACCGTCATATACGAGGCCCGACGCTTGGGTTCGGATCTCCTGAATGGTCGCCAGGAGCGCCATGGAGGTGGCGGCGCGCACCTCCGCGTCCAGCTCGCGACTGGCCGTGAGGATGGTGACCGCCAGCTCGGCGATTCGGTGCACTTGCGTCTCGAGCCCTGCGCGGACCCGATTGCTCGCGTGCGCAAAGCCGTCGCGCGTGCGAATCTCGCCGGCCTCCGGTACCAGAGCGATCACGGCCGCGAGCTGAAGGTCCGCGACGAGCGATTCCGTCGACTTGTAGGGGGATGCGGCGAGCGCAAGCGCCTGAGCGCCCGTCCAGCGCGTGGTGACGCGCTTGGCCGGGAGCGCCAGTTGCGTCAGCAGCAGCCTGCGAACACCCGCGGCGTGAGCCGCGGCGTCGGGAGTCGCGAGCACCGTAAGGGTTGGCACCCCCTCCATATCCACGATCGCCGGATAGCCGCGCACGCCCCCAGAGCCCTCGATCACCTCTTCAAGGTCTCGCGGCCACTCGGTGAGCGGCTCCCCCTGCGTCCGCACCGCATTGCCGGCGCCAGGCACGCCGTCTACGCCTGGAGCGCGGGGTCCGGGGCGGATTTGTGGTTCGGACGCGGGCCGCGGGACCGCCACTGCCTTCGCCACGGCCACTTGCGCCCGCGGCGACAGCGAGCGCTGCAAGTACTCGAGGTCGGGCCCCTCGCCCTCCACGCGGCCCTCGTGCTCCACCCGGAACGTCATGCGCAGGTGGGCGGGCAGGCGGTCATCGACGCCGTCCCAAGCGTCGACGGGGATCGTCACCCCTCGAACCTCTAGTGCGGCCGCGGCGAAGGCCTCGTGAAACCCGGCCGGTCCCGGACGCAAGGCGGCATCGATAGCCCTCGCAGCGTCGGGCGCGGGAACCAGCTGCACGCGTACGGGCTTGGGAAGCGCGCGGATCGTGGCCGTGACGAGTTCTAGCCTCAGCCCCGGAACCAGCCAATCGAAGCCCTCTGAGGAGAGCGACGGGAGCAGGGCAAGCGGCACGTGGACCGTCACTCCATCCGCGTCGGAGCCCGGCTCGAACTGATAGGTGAGCGGGAGCGAGACGCCCCGCTGCGTCCATGTGTCCGGGAAGCCTTCGGTGTCGTGGGAGCCCGGCAGCAGTTCGTCGACAGTGAGCGTCAGCAGGTCCGGGTTGCGCGCCCGCTCGCCCTTCCACCAGCGATCAAAGTGCCTGCTAGAGATGACATCGGCGGGAATCCGGTCGTCGTAGAAGGCGAAGAGAGCCTCGTCGTCCAGCAGCGCTCCAAGGTTTCGCGTGCGAGCGGCGAGTTCCTCCGCCTGGGCCAGCGCGGTGCGGTTCGCGCGCCAGAAGGCGTGATGGGTCTCCCAGTCTCCCTCGACGAGGGCGTGGCGGATGAAGAGGTCGCGAGCGTCGGCGGGGTTGATGCGGCCCCACAGCACCGTGCGGTCGGCGACGATCGGCACGCCGTATACGAGAACCCTCTCCGTGGCGACGGCAGCCCCGCGGCGCTTGGACCAGTGCGGCTCCGAGTAGGAACGCTTGGCGAGCGGGCCGGCGAGCTCCTCGGCCCACTCGGGCTTGATGGCGGCGACATCACGCGCCCAGAGGCGGGTGGTCTCGACGAGTTCGGCCGCCATGATGAACGCCGGTGGCTTCTTGGCGAGCGCCGATCCGGGGTTGATCGCGAACCGAGCGCCGCGAGCGCCCAGGTACTCATTGGTCGCTCGCTTGCGGGCGCGGCGCATCGCGGTGGCCCGCGCCTCGCCGCGCAGGTGCGCGAACGACGACGCCTTGAGGTCCCCGGCATCCTGCGCGCCGATCTGCGACAGCAGCCCGGCGAGCACGGCTCGGTGAATAGCATCCTCGTCTTGACCGTCGCCGAGTTTGGGCATCGCGATCCCCAGGCCCTTCGCCGCTTGTCGGATCTGCTCCACCACGTCCTGCCACTCGCGAATGCGCAGGTAATTGAGGAACTCGGCGCGGCACAGCCTACGGAAGGCGTTCCCCGACAATTCCTGCTGCTTCTGTGCCAGGTAGCGCCAGAGGTTGAGGTAGCTCAGCAGGTCCGACTTGGGATCCGCGAAGCGACGGTGCAGCAGATCCGCCTCCTCACGCCGCTCCTGGGGACGCTCGCGCGGATCCTGAATGGACAGCGCGGCCGCGATGATCGCGACCTCGCGAGCCACCCCTAGCCGCCCGCCCTCGACCACCATTCGCGCCTGCCGCGGGTCCATGGGCAGTTGGGCAAGCGCCCGCCCGATGCTGGTGAGGGTTGTGCGGCCGCCTTCCGTTGCGATTGCGCGAGTTTTCAAAGCACCCAGTTCGCTCAGGAGGTTGACGCCGTCACGGATTGCCCGGGTGTCCGGGGGCTCGACGAAGGGGAAGGTCGCGACGTCGTCGGGGGAGGAGGCGACGCCAACGGAGATCATGCGCAGCAGCACGCTGGCCAGGGAGGTTCGCAGGATCTCCGGTTCGGTGAACTCAGGGCGACCGTCGAAGTCCTCGTTCGAGTACAGCCGAATCGCGATGCCGTCCGCGAGGCGCCCCGCCCTGCCGGAACGCTGGTTCGCCGACGCTCGCGAGATCGGCTCGATGGGCAGGCGCTGCACCTTGGTGGACTTCGAGTAGCGCGAAATGCGTGCTGTGCCAGGGTCTACGACGTAGTGAATGCCGGGAACCGTGAGCGAAGTCTCGGCGACGTTGGTTGCCAACACGATTCGGCGTCGGGAGTGCCGTTCAAAGACGCGGTGCTGCTCGGCGCTGCTGAGGCGCGAGTAGAGCGGCAGGAGTTCGGCGCCCAGGCCAGCCAGAGCGTCGGCCGCATCGCGAATCTCCCGCTCGCCGCTGAGGAACACGAGAATGTCGCCCTGCCCCTCACGCATGAGCTCTTCGCAGGCGCCGACGATGCCGGCCATGATGTCGCCGTCCTCTGGCGGCCGGTAGCGGATCTCCACGGGGTACGTGCGGCCCGTGACCTCGATGACGGGAGCGTCGAAGTGCTCGCTGAAACGCTCGGAGTCGATCGTCGCCGAGGTGATGATGAGCTTGAGGTCGGGGCGCTGAGGCAAAAGGTTGGTGAGGTAACCAAGCAAGAAGTCGATGTTGAGGCTGCGTTCGTGGGCCTCGTCGATGATCAGGGTGTCGTACTGCTTGAGGAGTGGGTCGCGTTCGATCTGAGCCAACAGGATGCCGTCGGTCATCACCTTGATCTTCGTGGCGCGACTGGAGCGGTCGGTGAATCGCACCTGGTAGCCCACGGTGGTGCCGAGTTCGGTGCCGAGTTCCTCCGCCACGCGTTCGGCGACCGCGCGGGCGGCGATGCGGCGCGGTTGCGTGTGCCCGATGCGCTCGCGGCCCAAGGTCAGCGCGATCTTGGGCAACTGCGTTGTCTTTCCGGACCCGGTCTCGCCGGAGACGATGACCACCTGGTTGTCCCTGATCGCGGCCGCGATGTCCTCCCTGCGGGCGCTGACAGGCAGCTCCGCCGGAAAGGTGACGGGGGACATGCCTGCATTCTTCCAGGGGTGTTGGGCCGGGCCGCGCGCCGTGGGTTTGCGGGTGGGTGGGGGTGCCTAGAATCGGGGCATGCCTGGCAAGGACTTCGTGCATCTTCACGTCCACACGGAGTACTCGATGCTGGACGGCGCGGCCCGCATTTCGGAGCTGATGGCGGAGACCCAACGTCTTGGGCAGACGGCTATCGCCACCACGGACCACGGGTACCTATTCGGCGCGTACGAGTTCTGGTCCAAGGCTAAAGCCGCTGGTATCAAGCCGATTATCGGGCTCGAGGCGTATCTCACGCCGGGCACGGCTCGCGGCGATCGCACCCGCGTGCGGTGGGGAGAGCGCGGCCAGGAAAACGACGACGTGTCGTCGGGAGGCGCGTACACGCACGCGACGATGTGGGCGCGAGACACCGCGGGAATGCACAACTTGTTCCGGCTTGGTTCCTACGCGAGCCTCGAGGGCCACTTCTACAAGGCCCGCATGGATCGCGAACTGCTCCAGAACTACGCCAAAGGCATTATCGCCACCACCGGTTGCCCCTCTGGCGAGGTACAGACGAGGCTGCGCCTGGGACAGTACGACGAGGCGCTCAAGGCCGCCGCCGAGTTCCAGGACATCTTCGGCAAGGACTCGTACTACGTGGAGCTCATGGACCATGGGCTCGCGCTCGAGAAGCGCGTGTACGAGGACCTCGTCAAGATTTCCAAGGCCATCGGTGCACCTCTCGTTGCCACCAATGACCTCCACTACACGCGTCAAGAGGACTCGCACGCTCACGAGGCGCTGCTGTGCGTTCAATCCGGCTCAACCCTCGATGAGCCCACGTACGAGCAGGGCGGCAAGCGCTTCGCGCTCTCCGGCGACGGCTACTACGTGAAGTCTGCCGACGAGATGTGGGCGATATGGGGGGATAGGCATCCAGAGGCGCTCACCAACACGCTTCTCATTGCCGAGCAGTGCGAGGTCGCCTTCAACACCGCGGCCGACTACATGCCGGTCTTCGACGTCCCGGCGGGCGAGGACGAGCACTCTTGGTTCGTCAAGGAAGTCCAGGCAGGGCTGCACCGACGCTACGGCGAGTCGATCCCCGCCGACGTCCAGGAGCGCGCCAACTTTGAGATCGACGTGATCTCGGACAAGGGATACCCCGGATACTTCCTGGTAGTCGCCGACTTTGTGCGCTGGTCCAAGGACAACGGCATTCGCGTGGGGCCTGGCCGCGGTTCCGGCGCCGGCTCTATGGCCGCCTACGCGATGGGCATCACCGACCTCGATCCGATCGTCCACCAGCTGTACTTCGAGCGGTTCCTCAACCCGGAGCGCGAGTCCAAGCCCGACTTCGACATCGACTTCGACGAGCGCAGGCGTGGTGAGGTCATTCGCTACGTCACGGACAAGTACGGCGAGGATCGCGTGGCGCAGATCGTCACCTACGGCACGATCAAGGCCAAGCAGGCGCTCAAGGACGCTACCCGCGTGCTCGGCAAGCCGTTCTCGCTAGGGGAGCAGCTCACCAAGGCGTACCCAGAGCCTCAGCTGGGCCGCGACATGCCCCTCAGCGGCGTGGTGGACCCTACGCACGAGCGCTTCAACGAGGGCGCTGACTTCCGCGCGCTGCTCGACATGGATCCCGACGCTCAAGAGGTCATGGAGACTGCCAAGGGCATCGAGAACCTCAAGCGCCAGTGGGGCGTGCACGCGGCCGGTGTGATCATGTCGAGCGCGCCCCTCATCGACATCGTCCCCATCATGCGTCGCGAGCAGGACGGCGCGATCATCACGCAGTTCGACTACCCGACGTGTGAGTCGCTCGGTCTCATCAAGATGGACTTCCTGGGGCTTCGCAACCTGACGATCCTCGACGACGCGCTCGACAACATCGTCGGCAATGGCAAGGCGCCACTGGTCCTGGAAGATCTGCCGCTTGAGGACAAGGCCACCTTCGATCTCCTGGGGCGAGGGGACACCCTTGGCGTCTTCCAGCTCGACGGCGTCGCGATGCGAGCTCTGTTGCGACAGATGCGCCCCGACTCGTTCGAGGACATCTCCGCCGTGCTCGCCCTCTACCGCCCGGGACCGATGGGTGAGAACTCGCACATCAACTATGCGGAGCGCAAGAACAATCGCCAGCCGATCAAGCCGATCCACCCGGAGTTCGAAGAACCGCTGCGCGAGGTGCTCGACGTCACCTACGGCCTGATCGTCTATCAGGAGCAGGTGCAGCGCATCGCTCAGGTCGTAGCCGGCTACACCCTTGGTGCGGCAGACAACCTCCGTCGCGCAATGGGCAAGAAGAAGAAGGAAGTCCTCGACAAGGAGTTTGAGCCGTTCAGCGCTGGAATGCGCGAGCGTGGCTACTCCGAGGCTGCGATCAACACCCTGTGGGACGTCCTCGTTCCCTTCGCCGACTACGCCTTCAACAAGGCGCACTCGGCCTCGTATGGCGTGCTGAGCTTCTGGACGGGATACCTCAAGGCGCATTACCCCACCGAATTCATGGCGGCACTGCTCACCTCGGTAGGCACAGACAAGGACAAGTCGGCCCTTTACCTGGCCGAATGCCGACGGATGGGCATTCGCGTGTTGCCCCCGGACGTCAACGACTCCGTTGCGATGTTCTCCGCCGTTGGCGCCGACGTGCGCTTTGGCCTCACCGCGGTTCGCAACGTGGGGGCCAACGTGGTGGCGGAAATCGTGAAGGCTCGCGAGAGCCAAGGCGCGTTCACATCTTTCGCGGACTTCCTCAGCAAGGTGCCGGCGTCGGTGTGCAACAAGCGCACCATTGACTCGCTCATCAAGGCGGGCGCCTTCGACTCGCTTGGCCACACGCGCAGGGCCCTCAACTCGATCCACGAGCAGGCCATCGACTCCGTAGTCGGCGTCAAGCGTCAAGAAGCCACCGGGCAATTCGACTTGTTCGGCGACGATCCCGACCTTGGCGGCGGCGTTGTCGTCGAGGTGCCCAGGGTCGAAGAGTGGGACAAGAAGACTCTGCTCGCCTTCGAGCGCGACATGCTTGGCCTCTACGTGAGCGACCATCCGCTCAGCGGACTCGAGCACGTGGTCCGCAAGGAAGCCACGCACCAGATTCTCACGGCCGACCCCGCACACGGCGTGGGCGATGGCGCCCAACTGACGCTTGCTGGCCTCGTCACCAGGGTGGACCGGCGCATCGCGAAGTCGGGCAATGCCTACGCAATCGTTGGCCTCGAGGATCTGAGCGGTGAGACCGAGGTCAGCTTCTTTGGTAAGACCTTCGAAACCTACGCGCGCGACCTTGCGGAAGACGCGGTACTCGCGATCACCGTGAGAGCCCGCGAGCGGGCCGACGGAGGCGTCCAGTTCTCCGCGGTCGAGGTCAAGGTGCCGAACGTCAACCTCGTCGACGTCTCGCCGGTGGCCATCACGCTCCCGGCGTCGCGAGTGACTCCGCCCGTGGTGGAGCAGGTGAAGGGCATTCTCAGGTCGCATCCCGGATCGATCGAGGTGCGCATGGTGCTCACCGGCAGCGGCGACCCCGTGACGATGCGGCTCGGCGACGAGTTCAGGGTGGCGCGAACGTCGGCCCTCTATGGCGACCTCAAGGCCGCGCTCGGTCCCAGCTGCCTCGCATCCTGATCCCTAGGATGGCGCCATGACTCCAACTGCATGGCAACGCATTGAGGGCGCCGCCATCGGTGTCGCGGCCCTGGCGACAACGATCGCCCTCGGCCTGCCGTGGTGGATGCCCTTCGCTCTCTTCCTCGCGTTCGATCTCTCCGCGCTCGGCTATCTGGCTAATCCACGAGTCGGCGCCTTCTTCTACAACCTCGTGCACAACTACGCGGGGCCGGTGCTGCTCGGGGTAGTGGGCCTGGTGCTGCTATCGCCCGCGGTTGCGGTAGTCGCACTCTCGTGGGCGTTCCACGTGGGGGTGGACCGCGCGCTCGGGTACGGCCTCAAACACGGCGACCACTTCCAACACACGCACTTGGGCTGGATCGGCAAGGGCCGCGCGGAGGCAGAACCCCACTAGGCTTGCTCGCGTGCTGAGCCGGATCGATCTTCGGGGGCGCGCGCTCACCGCCAGGGAGCTGCGCCAGATCATGCCGCGCGCGGAGGTGGACGTCGCCGATGCGCTCGCGATCGTCACGCCCATCCTCGCGGACGTGCGTGAGCGAGGTGCCGACGCCGTGCTTGAGCACGGAGAGCGCCTTGACGGCGTACGGCCGCCCGGCCTGCGGGTATCGGCCAGCGCTCTGTCCGACGCTGCGGCTGGCTTGGACCCCAAGGTCGCCGAGGCGCTGCAAGAGGCCATCACGCGGGTGCGCACGTTCCACGAGGCCACGGTGCCGCCGCCTACCAAGGTGGAGGTAGCGTCGGGCGCCGTAGTGAGCCAGCGTTGGGTGCCGGTGGAGCGTGTTGGGCTGTACGTACCAGGCGGTTTGGCCGTGTATCCGAGCTCGGTGGTGATGAACGTGGTGGCGGCGCAGGCCGCCGGCGTGGAGAGCATCGCGGTGACGAGCCCGCCCCAGCGAGCACACGGCGGGCAGGTGCACCCCACGATCCTTGCCGCGTGCGCGCTGCTCGGCGTCACGGAGGTCTATGCGGCCGGGGGAGCGCAGGCGATTGGGCTGTTGGCGTACGGAAGCGAGGGGATCGACCCCGTCGACGTCATTACGGGACCCGGCAACGTGTACGTGGCCGCGGCGAAACGAGCGGTGAACGGGACCGTGGGCATCGACGCGGAGGCGGGGCCAACGGAGATCGCCGTGCTCGCCGACCGCACCGCGCGCGCCGAGTTCGTGGCCGCGGACCTGCTGAGCCAAGCGGAGCACGACTCGCTGGCGGGCTCGATTCTCATCACCGACAGCGAGGAACTGGCCGACGCTGTGGAGGCCGCGCTGCTGAGGCGCGCCGACGCGACGCGTCACCTCGCACGCACCAAAGAGGCGCTCACGGGCCGCCAGAGTGCGGTGATCCTTACGGGCGGGATCGACCAATCGGTCGCCGTGGCGAACGCGTACGGAGCGGAACACCTGGAGATTCACACCGCTGAAGCGGCCGAGGTCGCTCAGCGCATCACGAGCGCCGGCGCCATCTTCATCGGCGAGTTCAGCCCGGTGCCGCTGGGCGATTACCTGGCGGGATCGAACCATGTGCTGCCCACAGGCGGAACGGCGAGGTTCGCCTCGGGGCTCGGGGTAACGGCATTTCTCAAGGCCGTGTCCTTGATTGAGTACTCAGAGGCGGCGCTCGCGGCGGTCGGCGAGCAGGTCATCGCGCTCGCCGAGGCCGAGGATCTTCCCGCCCACGGAGAGGCGATTCGCGCGCGCATCGACTCCTAATTGCCCGGCAAGTGCGTTTCGTCACATTTGCGGAGCGATGGTGGCGTGATCCTGCCGGGCGGATTTACCGTGTACCGGAACACAAGACTTGACTCGGTGCGGGAGTTTGGAGTCGCCATGTGGCGTACCAAGAGTTTCTCTCGCAGTCCCCTCGTGGCGCTTGTAGCCGCATTGCTGCTGTTTGCCGGAGCCGAGACCGCCGCGGCCGCTTCCGCACCCGTGAGTTCTGCGCCTACGGTGCGGTTGGCCTCAGCAACGCAAAAGACGTTCACCCCCAAGATCACCGTTTCCGCGGCGGTTGGGTACACGCTTAAGATCAGCGGAACCCCCACCGGAACCACGCTCTCGTACAGGTGGAAGCGAGACGGGGTGTCGATCTCAGGGGCGACGAAGTCCACCTACAAGGTGACGACCAGCGATCTGGGCAAGAAGCTCACCGTGACGGTGACGAGCAAGCGCTCGGGCTACACCACCTTGACTCGGACCTCCGCGGCCACTGCCGCGGTCGTCAGGCCGTTCACCTCGTACACCCCCGTGATCTCCGGCAGTGCGAGGGTGGGCAGCAAGCTCACGGCAATCACTGCAGCGTGGTCGCCAACGCCTACCTTCACCTATCAGTGGTACCGCAGCGGCGTCGCGATCGCCGGTGCCACCGCATCCACGTTCACGCTGTCCTCCACGGATCTTGGCAAGAAGATGACGGTGAAGATCATCGGGCGCAAGAGCGGGTATCTCGCAACGTCCAAGACCTCCGCGGCTACCGCGACGGTTGCCGCTGCCGCGAAGCCCGGTGCCGCGTACCCCGCTGGGGCCCGCGTCGACTACCAACTCGGCGGCGCGTACACGCCCCCGTCTGGCGTGGGAATCGTGACCAGAGACAACTCGGATTCGCCGGCCGCGGGACTGTGGAACGTCTGCTACATCAACGGCTTCCAAACCCAACCCGGGAGCAGCTGGTCGTCGACCCTGCTGCTGCACAACGCGTCGGGCGGGCTTGTTGCAGACCCCAACTGGCCCGGCGAGTACCTGCTCGACACGTCCACAACCGCCACGCGCGCGGGCATCGCTGCGGCATTCGAGCCCATCATCGCGAACTGCGCCAAGAAGGGCTTCAATGCCGTCGAGTTCGACAACCTGGACTCGTACTCGAGGTCCGGAGGCCGACTCACTGAGGACCACAACATCGCCATGGCGAAGCTGCTCGTGGCGTCGGCGCACTCGAATGGCCTGCTCGCTGGTCAGAAGAACGCTGCCGAGTTGAGCCAGCGCCTGCGCACCGAGGCGGGATTCGACTTCGCGATCGCCGAGGAATGCGTCGCGTGGGGCGAATGCGGCGACTACACGCGGGTCTACGGAACCAAAGCCTTCGACGTCGAGTACAGCGACCAAATCACTCTGTCTGAGGTGTGCGCCAGCTCGCAGCGCATGGCTTCGACCGTCTTTCGCGACCGTGACCTGGTGGCCAAGGGCGGCAGGGGCTACGTGTATGGAACGTGTTCGTGAACGGAGCTAGCCCGCCGAGCCGTAATCGCCAGGCACGAAGCACCGAGTGCCCAACTCGGCTCCCTCACTGATGGCCTGCTGAACCTGCTCAGGCGAGGGATTGTCCGCAAGGTCCACTCCCAGACCATCCAGGCATTCCCGGATGCTCGGTAGCGCGATCATCATTTCGTCGGCCCTGGCCTCGACGGCCGCCGGCTGCAGGTAGAGGGCTCGCCACACGAATTCGACGTGCTTGTCCTGACACTCGCGAACCTGGCTGTCTAGTTCTGCGCCGCCAGCGTCCAGTACTTCGACGTCGAACGAGATGACGTAGTCGGGTACCGAGAATCCGGGTGCGATCCGCTTGGTGCCCTCGACCTGCCCCTCCGCGCCGATTGCTTCGAGGCAGGCGAACAGGGGGTCGTAGAGTGCGGTGACCATATCCGGTGTGAGTTCACCCGTGCTCGCGGCCTCGCGGAGTGTGTCGATCTGGAGCCTCGTGGCGCCGCTGTTCTCCGCGGCATCTGCCGTGCCGGAGAAGTACTCCTTCTGCAGCTCAAGCATCGAGTCTTGCGGCGTTGACGACTCAGAGCACGCCCCGAGCAGGCACGAGAGCGCACACGCGAGGACCGCTGCGCGAACGAAGGCGAGCACCGGTTGCGGCCTCCATTCAGGGCAACGTGAACCAGCGACCCGTCGTGCCAGGCGCGTCGTAACCGATGTAGTGGGCGCTGCTGACGAGCTTGCTGTCGATCGCGCCACTCGCGTACGCGAAGTTCGAGTCGTAGTCGGTGGAGCTTTGGTGGACCTTCGCCAGGGTAGTGAACTTGGTATACCTCACGTAGGTCGCGAGCACGCACTTCGTGCCTTTGGTTCGCTGTGTCTCGCTATAGGCCTGCGGGATGTCCGTGGGCGCGATCGTCGTCGTGGTCGCGTACAGGTCCGCCGTGCAGCCGTCCTCGGTCTTGGTGGCCCTGTACGTGGCGCCCTGCGCAGGCGACGCTATAGCCGCGATCACGAACGCTGCGGCGACGAAAGCCGCGATCTTGCGTGGAACAGACATCTGAAACCCCCCGTGTGTCGAATCCTCCGGACTGTCGCGTCCGTTGTGCGTGCTCCGCAAACTACCGGACTGGGTCGTGGCCCGCAATCGCTTGGGGGAGCAGCGGAAGTTAAGGCAAACCGGCCCCTACTAAACTCGCGCCCATGACCTTGCCCCTCCGCGACGAACTCGTGGGGCTCGAGCCGTATGGCGCGCCCCAACTCGATGTCGCGGCGCGCCTCAACGTCAACGAGAACCCGTATTCGCCGCCCGCGGGGGTCGTGGACGCCATCGCGGCCGCTGTGCACAAGGCCGCCGAAGGCTTGAACCGCTATCCGGACCGTGACTTCACTGCGCTGCGGGCAGACCTCGCGCACTATCTGCAAGTCGAGTCGGGGGCGAGCCTGCAGGTGGACCAAATCTGGGCGGCGAACGGCTCCAACGAGGTCATGCTGCACCTGCACCAGGCGTTTGGAGGACCCGGCAGACGCGTGCTCAGTTTTGCGCCCACCTACTCGATGTACCCCGAGTACGCCCGCGACACGATCACTGACTTCGTGACGCTGCCTCGGCGCGAAGATTTCTCGGTGGACATTGACGCGGCCGCCGCCGCGATTCGCGAAATTCAGCCGTCGATGACGATCCTCGCGAGCCCCAACAACCCAACCGGCACCGCGCTCCCGCTCGAGGCGACGATCGCGCTCCACGAGGCGACCCTGGACGTCGAGGGTGGCTCAGTGCTGGTCATTGACGAGGCCTACGCGGAGTTCCGCCGTCGCGGCATTCCGAGCGCGATCACCCTGCTCGGCGAACTGACGAACCTCGCGGTCAGCCGCACCATGTCCAAGGCATTCGCCCTCGCGGGCGGGCGATTGGGCTACCTCGCGGCGAGCACGGCCATCGTGGACGCGCTGCGAGTGGTGCGGCTCCCGTACCACCTGAGTGCCGTGACCCAGGCGACGGCCCGCGCCGCATTGGCCCACCACCAGGAACTTCAAGCGCAGGTTGCCGAGATTCGCGCCGAACGTGACGACACCGTCGGCTGGCTGCGCGACCAGGGCTACACGGTCGCCGAAACCGACGCCAACTTCGCGCTCTTCGGTCCCTTCGAGAATCGCGAGGCCGTTTTCGAGGCCCTGCTGGCGCGGGGTGTCCTCATCCGGGTCACCGGTCCGGAAGGATGGCTGCGGGTGTCGATTGGCACCCCGCAAGAGATGGCGCTGTTCCGCTCAGCGCTGCTGGAGGTAACTCAATGAGCCGCACGGGACGCATCGAGCGCGAGACCAGCGAGTCGCGAGTGCTCGTCGAGTTGGATCTCGACGGCGAGGGCCGCACCGAAATCAGCACGGGCGTCCCGTTCTACGACCACATGCTCACGGCGCTCGGCAAGCACTCGCTCATGAACGTCACGGTGCAGGCGAGCGGCGACGTGCACATTGACTCGCACCACACGGTCGAGGATGTGGCCATCTGCATCGGCGAGGCGATTCGCGAGGCGCTCGGCGACAAGGCTGGTATTTCCCGTTTTGGCGACGCCCTGGTGCCGCTCGACGAGGCGTTGGCCCAGTGCGTCGTCGATGTCTCCGGCCGCCCCTACTTTGTACACGTCGGCGAGCCCGTTGGCCAGGCCACGCACCTCATTGGCGGCAACTTTGCGGGTTCGCTCACCGGCCACGTGCTCGAGTCGATCGCGCACCACGCGGGCATTTGCATCCACATGCGCGTGCTCGCCGGCCGCGACCCACACCACATCGTCGAGGCCCAGTTCAAGGCTTTGGCGCGCGCGCTTCGCTTCGCCGTTGAGCCCGACGCTCGGGTTCAGGGCGTCCCGTCAACCAAGGGCGCCCTGTAGTGAGTTTTGAAGACAGCGACACCGTCGCTCTTTTCACGCCCATCCCGAACGGCGCCGTGCTTGCGGCGGTGTGCGCGGTGAACGGTCTCAAGGGCCGCGTGCTCGAGACGGCCGCCGGTGCGTTCGCGGTTCTCGACGACACGTCCGAGGGCGCCACCGAGAAGGCCGGACAGGTCATCTCGGGCTTCGCCGCCGGCCAGCCCATCCTCGCGATGGAGCGCCGCAGCGGCCAGATCACCGTGACGCGCTGGGAGGCGGGCCGCGCGATCGAGAAGCTCGCGCCCGGCTTCGCGCTCGACGATGCTCCGGGCGCGGTCGTGTCGCTCATGACCGGCGCGCAGACGATTGACGAGCTCACCGCGACGCATCCAGACAAGGTCTTCGAGGCGCGCATTAGCCGCATGAAGGCGTTCCGCGAGCTGCGGAAGCTGAGCAAGCAGGCCCAGAAACAGCGGAACTGACCCGTTACATGTTTGATATTGGCGAGTACTGATTCGTTACCAGGGGCGTCGCTAGGGTCGTGTCATGGATGCCGGGCGACGTCGTAGCGGGTCTTCCGCGGGATGCATAGTCCTCATCGCGGCTCTTGCGGTCGCCGCGTTTTTCGGCTTGCTCATAATGATCTTCGTCACGCGGGGCGACTCCTTTGCCGAGGCGTCGGTAACCAACAAATGTGGGAAGCCTCTCCTCGGTTCGTGGGACAGCGCAAGCGGCTACACCGCGAAGTCTGGTTACGACTTCGACTTTGAGGCCGGCGGCACAATCTCGACTATGGCTTCGAGTGACTTCGCGGTGCGCCTGTTCGGCGGGCCGTGGAAACTCGTGCATGTCTCGGGAGCCAAAGCGCAGGTGATCGAGGGGGCCAACTGTCCGTCGGAGGGGACGCCGAACGATCCCGCAATCGTCGCCGCGCGGGCTCCGATGCTCGGCGACGCCGAGATCGTGAGCGCCAGCGTCGAGCGATCCTCGGGCGCTGATGGAGTCGCGCCTTGGACGGAGATCACCACGATCGTCGCCCGGGTCTCCCCGAGCCAGGCAGCGGCGTGGGACGAGGAGTTCGCGATGGCACCCACGGCCCCGCAGAGTGAACTGCTGGCACTCGGGATCGATTCCGACGCCACCTGGCTCGCCTCTGGCGCCTTCGACTCGGTAGTCGCGGCGGACGACCTAGGCGCGAGCGCGTACGTCGATCCAGAAACGGGCACCGTCGTAGTCCGGATCTGGGAGTGGAACCTCGCCTCGTAGACTCTCCCCGTGACCTCCCCAACCGTTTGCGTCTTCGACTACGGCTTCGGCAATGTCCGTTCGGCAACGCGCGCGCTCGAGCACGTTGGCGCGGACGTCACCCTCACGAGCGATCGAGCGGTCGCCGAGAACGCAGACGGCCTCATCGTGCCTGGTGTTGGCGCCTTCGCGGCGGTGATGGAGGGTCTGAGGGCTGCACGCGGCGACCAGATCGTCGGCCGCCGACTCTCGGGCGGACGTCCGGTGCTCGGCATCTGCGTCGGGATGCAGGTGATGTTCGAGCGCGGCGTCGAGCACGGCATCGAGTCCGAGGGCCTCGACCAGTGGCCCGGGGTTGTCGAACTGCTCCAGGCGCCTGTGGTCCCCAACATGGGCTGGGCCAAGGTCGAGGCGCCGCAGGGCACGCGACTGTTCAGCGGCATCGAGGACGAGCGCTTCTACTTTGTCCACTCATACGGCGCCCGCGAGTTTCCGCTCGGCACCACCGAGGACACGGGCCGCTTCGCCGCGCCGCTCGTCACCTGGTCGCGCGCCGGCACCGCCGAGCAGTCCGACGCTTTCGTCGCCGCAGTCGAGAACGGCCCCTTGAGCGCCACCCAGTTCCACCCCGAGAAGTCGGGGGATGCGGGCCTGCAGCTGCTGCGGAACTGGCTCGCGACGCTCTAGTCAGAGTAGTCGGCGTCGTGGCCGTGCAGCAGCGCACCGCCCGTCACCGCGCAGCCGTCGCCTTTCCACGCCTCAAGACCTTCGCGCACGGCGAAGCCTGCGATTACCAGGGCGGCCACGGCGTCGGCCCACCACCAACCAAGGGTTGCGTTGAGGAGGAGCCCCACGAGCAGCGCGGCAGAGAGGTAGGCGCACACGAGCGTCTGCTTGGAATCGGCGACGGCCGACGCCGAGCCCAGTTCGCGCCCTGCCTTGCGTTCGAGCCACGACACCGTGGGCATGATTGCGAGCGAAGCGGCGGCGAGCCAGATGCCGACCACAGAGGTCTCTGCTGCCGACCTGGTGATGAGCGCGTGCGCCGCATCGACGGTGACGAACGCGGCCAGGCCCAAGAATGAGATGGCGATGAGCCGTAGCGCAGCATGCTCGCGCGAGTGAGGATCCGGCGCCGCGAATTGCCATGCGACCGCCACCGCCGACAGCACCTCGACCACGGAGTCGAGGCCAAATCCGATGAGTGCGGTGGAGTTGGCGACCGCTCCTGACGCGAGCGCGACCGTCGCCTCCACGACGTTGTACGCAATCGTGAACGCGACGATGATCCTGATGCGGCGCCGCAAGAGCGCCTTGCGGTCGTCGGAGAGCGCCGCGAGCGCTGTCATGTGTGCGTCCCGCAGGTGCAGGTGCTGCCCGAGCAGCATTCGGGATCGAGGATCCGCGCGAGCGCCAGGAGGTCGCCGAGCGCGTGCGAAACCTCCGGCGCCGCGAGGCGATAGTGCATGTGTCGGCCGGCGCGCTCCGCGGTCACGAGCCCGCAGCCGCGCAGGCACGCTAGGTGGTTGCTCACGCTCTGCTTCGACGCACCTACGTGGGCACCGATATCGGAGGGACACATGGCGCCGTCGCGCAGCGCGAGCAGGATGTGAGACCGCGTTGCGTCGGAAAGGGCGTGGCCAATCCGCACCATCGCGTCAGTGTGAGTCGTGGTCGCGCGAGCTGCGACGGTTGTCGTCATTTCACCATAATAGTACAGAAAGCGATGTACTGTCACGCTCGGTACGCTGTAGCCCGTGACCGACACCCCCCGCCTTGAGCTCTTGCCCGCCGTCGACGTTTCGGACGGCCAGGCCGTCCGCCTCACCCAGGGCGCGGCAGGCTCGGAAACGAGCTACGGCGACCCACTGAGCGCGGCCCTCGACTGGGTGGCAGGGGGGGCCGAGTGGATTCACCTCGTTGACCTCGATGCCGCCTTTGGCCGCGGTTCCAACGCCGAGCTGCTGAGCGATGTCATCGACCAGGTCAAAGACCGCGTAAAGGTGGAACTCAGCGGTGGCATCAGGGACGACGAGTCTCTCGAGAGGGCCATGGCAACGGGCTGCACCCGCGTGAACCTGGGTACCGCCGCGCTTGAGAACCCCCCCTGGACCGCCCGCGCCATCGCGCACTTTGGCGACCGCGTAGCCGTTGGCCTCGACGTCCGCGGCACCACTCTCGCGGCTCGCGGCTGGACCAAAGAGGGCGGCGACCTGTGGGAGGTGCTCGCGCGACTCGATCGCGAGGGTTGCGCCCGCTACGTGGTCACCGACGTCAACAAGGACGGCATGCTGTCCGGTCCCAATCTCGAGCTCCTCAAGGACGTCGCCGGCGCCACCGACGCCCCCGTCGTAGCGTCGGGCGGAATCAGCAGCCTTGACGACATCGCCGCGTTGCGCACGCTCACGGGCGTGGGCATCGAGGGCGCGATCGTGGGCAAGGCTCTGTATAACGGCAACTTCACCCTGCCGCAGGCACTCCAGGTCGCTGGCTAGCTTTCGCGCGTAGGTACTTCGCCACACTTTGGGCTCCCGCGTGGGTGCCCGGCCGTACTCTTGAGCCCATGGGTGACGACGAGCTGAAGGAGATCCCGGAGTCGATCTTCTCGGACGACGACGGCTCCGCCGACGCCAAGCTCGCCCAGGCGCTCATCCGGTACTCGCGCGGAAAAGGTCCGCTCACGGACGTCGTTGACGCGCTCGCCTACGCGCGCGTGCTCATCCCGGTCTTCGCTCACGGCGAGGAGCGGCACGTCGGCAGGCACGGGCTCGAGCAGGACGCCGTTGCCTCAACGGGAGTGGTCGCCGTGCAGATGCCCGACGGCAGGGCGGCTCTCCCCGTATTCACAGACGTGGACGCCATGCGGCTTTGGAACCCCGACGCTCGGCCCATCCCGGCGGAGGGTCCCCGCGCGGCGCTCGCGGCCGTGAGCGAGGAGTGGAGCTCGATCGTCATAAACCCGGGCATGGAGACCGTGCTGATCCCGCGCCCGGCCGTGTGGGCGCTCGGCAAGGGCGACCACTGGCGCCCCGCCGTGGTCGAGGGCCGCGTCGACGACGAAGTGCGCACTGCGGTGGAGCAGGCCGTGACACTCGATCACCTGCTTAAGCACGTGGACGTCGCCCCTGGTAGAGGTGCAGAAGTGGCAGTTGTGCTGCGGCTTGTCCCGGGCCTTTCAAAGACCGAGCTAGACGCGATTCTGGGCCGCGTCCAGCGCGAACTCTCCTACAGCGACATCGTCGCGCAGCGGCTCGACAGCCTTGAGCTGCGCTTGGCGGAGGCGCCCCAGTACTAGCCCTGCGACTCGCACTCAGCGCGGTTGCGCTTGGCGTCGTCGAGGTTGTCGAGGAAGTTCTTGAGCGTGGGCAGGCTCACCGCGAAGGTCGCGTGCACGTCATCTGACGCATAGACGACGCCAACCACGTCCCCGTCGTCGTTCGCGACGGCCGACCCCGAGTTGCCGGGATGCGTCTCGGCATCGATCTGATACACGCGGTCATCGGCCTCGCCTACGGTGTCCTCGGTCTCGCCGAAGTACGGTCCCGACGTCACCTTGAGCGCCTCGCCGCGCGGATACCCGGCTATCGACAGCGTGTCGCCAATGGCCGGCTCTTCGTCGGCAAGCGTGACCAGATTGGGGAACTCGTCCTTGATTGTGAGCAGCGCGAGGTCGGCCTCGCGGGACAGCACGGAGGACGTCACGCGATAGCTCTTGCCGTCGTAGCCGGTCACGGTGATGTCCGTGGCGCCCTCAGCGACGTGGGCGTTTGTCACTGCGTGGGTGGCGTCGATCGCGAAGGCGCTGCCTGTGCCGTAGGCGTCGCACGTGCGTACACGCACGCGCAGCGCGTCCCGCTCGAGCGCCGCGAATCCGCCCACAAGCCCCGCATCGGCGCTTGCGCTCGCGGAGACGCGAGGAATGAAGGTGGACGGCAGGGGATCCGGGCCTTGCGGCAGCGCGGAACAGCCGGCCAGCGCAGTCGATCCAATGAGCACGGCCAACGTGGCCGCGCCAATCCGCCTGCTAGTCATCGACGATCTCTTTGTAGGCCCTGGTCACCTTCTTGCAGTACGTGGTGATGTCCGCCTCTCGCGCCCGCAGGCTCGAGGCCGTCCACTTGTACGCCTCGTTGAGGTGGTCGATCATGTCCTGCCGCAGATCCGCGCACTCCTGCAGCCCGTCGGCGACGTCGATGAGCGCCTGGCGGTCGTCTCCCGCCTGCGCCTCGGAGTTCGCGAGGCCGTTGATCGTCTCCTTGGCCTCATCGAGCTGGGCAAGGGTCGCTTCCACCTGCGTCTGCAACTCCTCTGCCTTGGCCCGCGACGCGGCGACATCCGCGCCCAGGTCTCCCGCCTCGGCCCGCAACTCCTCGTTCTGAGCCACGTACTGCGAGTGCACGGTCCACAGGTAGGCGCTCAGCGCGCCCAGCGCCAAGGCGAGCGTGCCCACAAGTACCAGCGCAACTACCAGGCCCTTCTTGCCCGACGCTGGGGCCGGCTTTGGCTCCTCGGCGACCACGGCGTCGGGCTGGCTTTGGTCTGTCACGACTTGCATCCTTCAGTTTCAGGGATGAGCAGCGACGGCTCGTCGAGGAGGGCATTGAGGGTGGAGATGGGCACGATGAAGCTCTGCTCGGCCTTGTTCTTGGCGTAGATCACGCCAACGACCTCGCCGCTCGCGTTGAACACACCGGAGCCGGACGAGCCGGGCTCGATCTGCGCGGTGGAGGCGAGCACGGGGCCAGCGGCGGCTTCGAGCGGATCGGTGGTCTCGCCGAGCACCACGCCAGAGGTGGTGGTGAGCTTGCCGCCGTTGGGGTAGCCCACCACGGTGACGACGTCGCCTTCGACGGGGTCCTCGGTGGCGCGAGCTGCGTACACCTTGCCGAGCGACTGCTCGGTGGTCACGATCGCGATGTCCGCGAGCGTAGTCGCGGAAGCCGCGGTGGCCTGCACGATGCGGCCGTCGTAGGTGGACACCTCGATGTCCTTGGCGTTTTCCACCACGTGACGGTTGGTGACGAGCGTGTGCTCGTCGAGCGCGAAGCCGGATCCGGTGGCTAGGAAGCCGCAGCCGATGTTGCGCACCCGCACGGTCATGCGCTGCGCCGCACTGAAGCCGTCGTTGGAGATCGCGCCGTTTTCTTCGCCCGGTGAGGCGCTCACGCTTGGCACAAAGTCGGTCGGCTCCGGGCTCGGAGCGGCGGGAAGGATGCCGCAGCCGGCGAGGGCGGTCGCCAACACTACGGCGGCGCCTGCGAAGGCGATGGGGCGTGCCTTGCTCATTCGGTCAGCGACTTCTGGAACTCGGTGGTGGCGTTGTTTGCGACCGCGCACAGGCCGTCGACGCTCTTCCGGTACTGGTTCAGCTGCTCGGGCGTGTAGACATCGACGGCGCCCATGTACTCGACGAGCTGCTGCTCGCCCTCGATGCAGCGTCCCAACTGGGTGATGACGGTCTGCGCCTGTTCCACTTGGCCGGTGAGGAGGTCCACTTGCTGCTGCGCGTAGGCGGTCTGGTCGCTCCATTGCGCCTTCTCATCGGACAGCGACAGCACCTTGTCCTTGGCGGTCGCGAGCTGATCGCTGAGGAGACCGTTCGCCGATTCGAGCTGATCGATCTGCTTCTTGTGCTCGGCGATGCGGTCGCCAAGGCTGTAGCCGGTGTCCGTGAGGCTCGTGACCTGCGCCTGCCACTTGCCATTGACCTGCCATAAGTAGCCGGCCACCACCACGGCGGCGATGAGCATGATGAAGAGCACACCAGACAGCGCCATCCACACGCGCGCGTGCTGATTGAGGGGAAGCACCACGGGGATAGTGATGGTCTGGGGCTCCGGCCCGTCCGAGGGGTACGGCGACACGGCGGGCAGAGCCGCCTCAGCGTCGGACTTCCCCCTGCGTGCCATGCCTAACTCACCGCTCCCGTGTACTTCTCGCCTGGGCCGTCGCCGGGGGCGTCGGGGATGACAGAGGCCTCCCTGAACGCCAACTGCACGCTGCGCAGGCCATCCCGCAGGGCACGCGCATGCGTGTCTCCAAGATCGGGAGCGGCCGCGGTCACGAGCCCGGCGAGAGCATTGATGATCGTGCGAGCCTCGTCGAGGTCCTGGTGTTCCTCGCCGTTCTCCGCGAGCCCGCACCGCAAGGCGGCCGCGCTCAGTAGGTGAACGCTTACGGTGGTGATAAGTTCCACGGCAGAGACTTCCGCAAGGTCACGTGTGAGGGATTCCACGCCTTCAGTTTCTGCGTCCATGGTGCTATTCTTATCTATCGACCGGTCGCGGTTTTCGCGACGCGCAAGTGGAGTTCACCTCCCACCCTCGGGCCACTAGATGGGCCAGGGTCTCGGTTTCGGCGCTGGCGCGCTTGGTTTTGTGCGCTTTGTGTTGAACTCGATGGTGGCCTCTGCGCGTGCAGGGGCCTTCTTTTTTGCCCTGCGGTCTCCCATGAAAGTAGACGTAAGGAGCAACCATCAACGAGCCTCGCATCAACGAGCGCATCCGAGTCCCCGAGGTCCGACTCGTCGGCCCCGCAGGGGAGCAGGTTGGCATCGTCCGCATTGAGGACGCTCTCCGGCTCGCACAGGAATCGGACCTCGACCTCGTCGAGGTGGCGCCCAACTCGCGACCGCCGGTAGCCAAGCTCATGGACTACGGCAAGTTCAAGTACGAAGCCGCAGTCAAGGCGCGAGAGGCGCGTCGCAACCAGGCGAACACCGAGATCAAAGAGATGCGTTTCCGTCTCAAGATCGACGAGCACGACTACGAGACCAAGAAGGGCCACGTCATCCGCTTCCTCAAGGGCGGCGACAAGGTCAAGGTCACGATCATGTTCCGCGGTCGTGAGCAGTCCCGGCCCGAGATGGGCCGCCGGCTTCTCATGAAGCTCGCGGAAGAGGTCGCGGAATACGCCGTGGTCGAGAACGCGCCTAACCAAGAGGGTCGCAACATGTCGCTCGTTCTTGGCCCGCTGAAGAAGAAGGCGGAAGCCAAGGAAGAGCAGCGCAAGGCTCGCGAGGCCCAGAAGGCCGCCGCGGGTGCCGAGCGTGACGCGCGTCGCTCGCCCAAGGCCGTTGCGGCTGAGGGAGTGGCCGACGCCGTGGTTGAGGAGGCAGACGAGGTCGCCGAGGTTGCGGAGCCGGTTGCCGAGGACGTGACCTCGGAGGTGACGGAGGACGTGACTGAGGAAACCGCAGAGGTGACCGAGGTTGCCGAGGCGCCCGCAGCGTCGGACGTTGCCGAGAAGGCGGCGCCCAAGCCCAAGGCGGCCGCCAAGCCAAAGCCGGTTGCAAAGCCGGCGCCGAAGCCCGCGGCAAAGACCGCGAAGTAACGGCGAACAACTGAGTGTGCCCACTCCGGTGGGACCAAGCGAAAGGTGGAGCCAATGAGCCCCAAGAACAAGACGCACTCCGGTGCCAAGAAGCGCTTCAAGCTGACTGGCACGGGCAAGGTGAAGCACGCGTCCGCGATGAACGTGCACAAGTTCCAGGAGAAGACGAACTCGCGCAAGCGTCGCGTGGCCGTCGACAACATCCTCTCGGATGCTGACTCCAAGAAGATCAAGAAGCTGCTGGGCAAGTAAGGGAGATATGTAATGGCACGCGTTAAGCGGGCGGTCAACGCCCAGAAGAAGCGCCGGAGCACCCTTGAGCGGGCTCACGGTTACCGCGGTCAGCGTTCGCGCCTGTACCGCAAGGCCAAGGAGCAGGTCACTCACTCCATGGTGTACGCGTACGGCGACCGCCGTAAGCGCAAGGGTGACTTCCGCAAGCTCTGGATCCAGCGCATCAACGCTGCGTCCCGCGCGAACGGCCTCACCTACAACCGCCTCATCCAGGGCCTCAAGGCCGCTGGCGTCGAGGTTGACCGCCGCATGCTCGCCGAGCTTGCCGTGAACGACGAGGCCGCCTTCACCGCGCTCGTCGAGGTGGCGAAGAAGGCCCTTCCGGCCGACGTCAACGCGCCGGCTGCGGCCTAACTCCCACCGGCATAGTTTCACGTGACAGAACGCCCCGCAGGGGAGCAGCTCTCGAACCCGCGCGCTGAGCGCGTCAAGAGAGTCGCGGCCCTTGCGGGGCGTTCTGCGCGTTCCCGGGCTGGTCTCTTCTTGGTTGAGGGGCCGCAGGGTGCGCGCGAGGCGGTGCGGTATGCCTCTTCGCGAGTGCGTGACCTCTATGTCACGCCCGACGCTGCCGCCAGGCATCGCGACATCGTCACCGCTGCCTCGGACGCGGGTTTGTATGTGCACATGGGCACCGAGGAGGTGCTGCGTGCCATGAGCGCCGACTGCCAGGGGATCCTTGCGGTGGTCGAGACCGCTGGGGTCTCGCTTGATGAGGCGCTTGGTGCGGATTCCGGTCCAAGCTCGGGTCAGAACGCCACTTCCAGCTCCCTTGCCCCGCAACTTGTCGCAGTTCTCGCGGACGTACGCGACCCCGGCAACGCTGGCACCGTCATCCGTGCCGCCGACGCCGCTGGCGCATCTGTGGTTGTTTTGGCGGGGGAGAGCGTGGACCTCTTCAACCCCAAGGTGGTGCGCGCCACGGCGGGTTCACTGTTTCACTTGCCGGTTGTGCGCGGGGGTTCGCTTGCGGAGACGATTGCCGCCCTGCGCTCTGCCGGTCTCACCGTGCTCGCCACCGACGGCACGGGCGAGATCGAGCTAAGCCCCGACCACGCGGTGCTTGCGGGTTCGGTTGCCTGGGTGTTCGGGAACGAGGCTCATGGCCTCTCCGCGACGGAACTCGAGCTCGCGGATCACACGGTTCGCATCCCCATCCCCGGCCGAGCCGAGAGCCTCAACCTCGCTACCGCCGCCGCTGTCTGTCTCTACGCCTCGGCCTGGGCTCACCGCCACTGACGGCACAGGCCCTGCGACTCCGGGCCGGGTGACGGGCCCCGCGCAGGGTTACGGGCCCCGCGCAGGCTGGCAGGTACTGCCCTGCCGACGCACCGCCACTGACGGCACAGGCCCTGCGACTCCGGGCCGGGTGACGGGCCCCGCGCCGGGTGACAGACTCCGCGCCGGGTGACGGGCCCCGCGCAGGGTGACACGACCCGCGCTTGTGGGCCCGGGCAAGGCTTCGCGCGCCTCGCGCCCTCAGGCGGCGAAGCGTGCGGAGCTGGCCGATCGTCGTCTTCGGCGTGGGTCCTCCGTGGCAGGGGGGATGAACGTCACGTTGTCTTGCTCGTCGACGTCGATCATCCATCCGCAGTCGTGCACGCGATGGTGGCAGCCAACACACAGCATCACCATGTTTCGGGCCGACGTTCGCCCTCCCCGGGACCAGAACTCGATGTGGTGGGCGTCGCACCAGGGCAGAGGCTTGGCGCAGTTCGCACACCCTTTGTCCCGCTCGCCGAGCGCAGTGCGAATCGCGGGCGTGGCGTAGCGGGCGGCCCGCCCAACGTCCAGCGGCAGCGATCCGCCGCCCATGACCACGGGCAAGACCTCGGCATCGACGGCCATGCGGCGCAGCGTCTGCATCGAGATGGGCGTCTCAATCCCGTCGCACATGGCGATCCCAGCGTCCGCGCGCAGCGACTCCTCGGCCACGCGCACGACCACGGTGGTCTTGGGCCTGGTGGTGGCCTGCTCGCACCCTTGTGCGTGACTCGCCAGGGCGACAAGCGTGTCGACGTTTATCTGGCCGAGGCTGCGCTGTTGATCTTCGGGCAAGTCACGCTGACCGCCCTGGGCCGACTTCGCCTCAGCATCGAACCACGCGAGGATCCGTCCCGCCGAGCCCACGTCCAGCGCCCCCTTGACGCCGATCATCCCGTCCCGCCGCGGGAAGAAGATGAGTTCGCGTTCGCGCCGCTGATTCTCTTGGCGGGCGTCATACGTCTCAGGGTCCAGTTCGGCGAAGACGTTCATGCAAAGCCGCCGAAGCTCACGCGTCTTCATCCCGGGCGCCCGCGCCACGAGCCGTGCCTCGGCCTCGGCAACGCCGGCACGCATGTCCTCGAGAGTCGCGGCGATGATCCGTATGGCCTCCGTACCCAGCGACCGATCCCGAGCAGCCTTCGCAAGAGGCGACAACTCCATGACCGGTGCCACCGCAACTGGAGAGGGGCGAGCGGGAGGCGCGGGAGCGTCGGGCATATCTGCGAGGGCCGCGAGATCAAACTCTTCAGCAACCACAGGAGTCTCCCGTGTCATCACGCGCCCAAGCGAGCCCAGCGCGTGTGCCTGCGAGTGACTGATCCCGGTTTCGTGGGCAATCAGCGCGGCCGCGGACGGGAACCCCTTCCACCGCGCGTACCGGGACGGCCCGTCCGTCAATTCCTCAAGCCGCACGGCGAACGGCGCGAGCACCGTCTCTGCCGCGCGCATGACCTCGCCGATGGACCGCACCCACCCCAGCGCGGCGTCGCCGGACAGCACGGTGGGATCGACGTCGGCCAGCCCGGCCAGCGCCTGCACTCGCTCGTTGAGCGACGTCAATGCGTCCATGAGACCAGTTCACTGACACGCACCGACAAACCCTCGCCCCAAACGAGCTTTCTGGGGATAAGTCGCCAAATTTCGCTCACAGCGAACGCTTGTGGATAACCCACACGGCACCTACCAGGCACTTCATTGACGGTCCGGCCAAGCACCTCGCCGCTGGTAACCTCCCGCACATGGATCTCGTCACGCTGAACGTCCCGGGCGCCCGCCAAACCGTGGAGCTCGAGAACCCGCACGGCATCCTCTACAAGATCCGCCTGGGCGGTGAGGTCATCAAGCGCGGCAAGGGCGGCTGGGCGATCCCACTCCGCAACGGCAGCGCCGCACATATCAAGGCAAAGGGCTTGATTCCTGGATTTCAAGCCCTGTTCCTTGATGGCGACAAGATCTACGACATGGGCGACGGCGTCGGCAAGCTAGAGCGCATCACCATGTTCGCGCCCATCCTGCTCATCATCTGGCTGCCATTTGGCCTGATATTGGGCCTATTGCTGTTCTTCCTGGGCCTCCCGCTCGTCAAGAACCTGCAGGTCCCACGGCCAGCCCGCATCGCCGTCCCCATCGTCAACTTCCTCGCCGGCGCGCTCATCCTGACTCTCCTGACCGGCCGCATCGGTATCTGGGGTTAGGCTTACCCCCGTGACGCGCAAGGCACTTTCGCCCTTTATTTAGGCCAGCAGAGCACCTGCTGGCCTGACAGGACGAGCCAGCCCCAGCGTCGGACCTCACGACAGGGCGGCCGATAGAATCCGAACGATTCCCAGCCGGAAAGCCCCTCACATGACTGATTTGAATCCCCTTGATGGCGCCGCCGTTGCGCAGGCGGTGTCCGACGCTGTGGCCGCCTTCAACGCGGCCCTCACCTTGGATGAGCTCAAGGAAGCACGCCTGGCCCACACGGGCGACAAGGCACCATTGACCCTGGCAAACCGCGTTATTGGCTCGCTCACCGCTGAGCAGAAGGCCGACGCTGGCAAGACGATGAGCGCGGCTCGCGCCGACATTGGGCGGGCTTTGGCGGCCGCCACCGCAACTCTCGAGGCGGAGCGCGACGCCCGCGTGCTCGTGGAGGAGGCGGTGGACGTCACGCTCCCAGCCACTCGCGCGCTGCAGGGCGCCCGCCACCCCCTCGAGTCACTCCAGGAGCTCATGTGCGACACGTTCGTCGCGATGGGCTGGGAGGTCGCCGACGGCCCCGAGATGGAGGCCGAGTGGTTTAACTTCGACGCCCTCAACTTTGACCCCGACCACCCCGCGCGCGAGATGCAGGACACGTTCTTCATCGACCCGCCCAAGGCGGGGATCGTCCTGCGTACGCACACGAGCCCCGTCCAAGTAAGGGCCGCCCTCGCGCGCCGCGACGCACTCGAGCACGAGGGCCGCGGCATCTACGTGGTCTGCCCCGGCAAGACGTTCCGCACCGACGAGCTCGACGCCACCCACACGCCGGTCTTCCACCAGATCGAAGGCCTGGCCGTTGACAAGGGCCTCACCATGGCGCACCTCAAAGGCACCCTGGACGCGTTCGCGCGCAGCCTCTTCGGCCCGGACGCGGTGACTCGCCTCCGCCCCTCCTTCTTCCCCTTCACCGAGCCGTCCGCTGAGATGGACCTCCGCTGCTTCGTGTGCGGCGGCTCTGACCCCGATTGCCGCACGTGCCGCGGCACCGGCTGGATCGAGTGGGGCGGCTGCGGCATGACGCACCCCAACGTGCTGCGCGCGGCCGGCATCGACCCGGAGAAGTACACCGCCTTCGCCTTCGGCATGGGCATTGAGCGCACACTCATGTTCCGCCACGGCGTCAAGGACATGCGCGACATGGTCGAGGGCGACGTTCGCTTCTCGCAGCAGTTCGGAATGGAGGTCTGAGATGCCCAAGATTCCGCTCAAGTGGCTCGCCGAGTCCGTTGACCTGATCCCCGGCTCCACCCCCGAGGACGTCGCCGCGGCCCTCGCCCGCGTCGGCCTCGAGGAGGAGGGCATCGAGGGCGGCTCCGTCGTCGGCCCGCTCGTCGTTGGCCGCGTGCTGTCGCTCGTCAAGGAGCCGCAGTCCAACGGCAAGACCATCAACTACTGCCGCGTTGACGTCGGTGAGTTCAACGATCCTGCTGGTCCGGGGCACGCGCCCGACGATGGGGCCCAGTACCCCTCGAGCCGCGGCATCGTCTGTGGTGCCCACAACTTCGTTGAGGGCGACTGGGTAGTGGTGGTTCTGCCAGGCGCGACGCTGCCAGGGCCGTTCCCCATCAGCGGGCGCAAGACATACGGCCACTGGTCCGACGGCATGATTTGCTCCGCGCGAGAGCTCGGCTTGGGCGAAGATCACGCGGGCATCATCGTGCTCACGGACATCGGCTTCGACGCAGCGGACCTCACCCCGGGCCAAGACGCCATCGCCCTCCTCGGCCTCGACGAGTCCACAATCGAGATCAACGTCACCCCCGACCGCGGCTACAGCTTCTCTATCCGCGGCGTCGCGCGCGAGTACAGCCACTCCACGGGCCAGGAGTTCCGCGACTCTGCGGACATCGCGCTCACGGGCACGGCAGGCGAGGGCTTCGCAGTCTCCCTGGAAGACCAAGCCCCCATTCGCGGCCGCAACGGCTGCGACCGCTTCGCGCTTCGCATCCTGCGCGGCTTCAACCCGCAAACACCGACTCCAACGCACATGAAGCGCCGCCTCGAGCAGTCGGGCATGCGCTCGGTCTCGCTCGCGGTGGACGTCACCAACTACGTGATGCTCGAGCTGGGTCACCCTCTTCACGCCTACGACCTTGCCAAGGTGACCGCGCCGCTGGTGGTGAGGAGAGCGTCGGGCGGGGAGAAGCTGACCACCCTCGATGGTGCGGAGCGATACCTGGACCTCGAGGACATCCTCGTCACGGACAGCGAGGGAGGCCACGGTGCAAGGCCGATCGGCCTAGGCGGCGTCATGGGCGGTCTCGACACAGAGGTGTCGGATACCACCACGGACATCCTGCTGGAGGCGGCGCACTGGGATCCGATCACGATCGCGCGCACGGCGAGGCGGCACAAGCTGGGCTCGGAGGCGTCGCGGCGGTACGAGCGCGGCGTGGACACGGCGCTCGCGCCCATCGCGATTGAGCGCGCGCTGGCGCTCATGGTGGAGTTCGGCGGCGGCACCATCGAGGACGTCTACACGGACATCAACGAGGTCACGCCGTTGCCCGCGATCGCAATGGACGTGGACTTCCCCGGCGTCATCGTGGGCATGTCGTTCTCTCCCGACGAGGTCGTTGGCTCCCTCGAAAAGGTGGGCTGCGTGGTGGACAGGGATGGCGAAAGCCTCCTGGTAACCCCGCCATCGTGGCGCCCGGACCTGGAGGCGGCGATCAACCTGGTCGAGGAGGTCGCGCGCCTGCACGGCTACGAGAACCTGCCGTCGGTGATGCCGGTGGCGCCCCCTGGGCGCGGCTACACGCACGCGCAGAAGGTGCGGAAGTCGGTGGCGAATGCGCTCGCGTCTTCTGGGCTGACCGAGGTGCTGACGTACCCGTTCATGTCTGAGTCGCGTTTGGATGACCTGCAGGTGCCGGATGGCGACGTGCGGCGCGACGTGGTGCGGCTGGCGAACCCGCTCTCGGCGGAGCAGCCGTTGCTGCGCACCACGCTGATCGCGACGTTGGTGGATGCGGTTCGCGTCAATCTTGCTCGCGGCGCACAGGACGTTGCCGTGTTCGAGGTGGGGCGCGCGTATCGCGCCTCGCGCATCGGCGAGGTGCCCACGCACTTCGACGGCGACTCGATCCTGCCGGGAGATGTTGAGGCGTTGGATGCGGCGCTCGGCGAGCAGCCGCGTCGCGTGGCGGGCATCATGACGGGTTCGCGGGTTGCCGCTGGGTGGGATGGCCCTGCCGTCCCCTTCACATGGGCCGACGCCGTGGCCGCCGTGGAGCGCGTGCTCTCCGTGGTGCGGGTGCCGGCTCACATTGAGGCGATGGCGGTGCCGTCGTGGCACCCGGGTAGGTGCGCGGCGTTCTTGCTGCCTGACGGGACGCCGTTCGGGTTCGCGGGGGAGTTGCATCCCAAGGTGCTGGAGACGCTGGGATTGCCGCCGAGGACTGTTGCGTTTGAGTTGGTGCTGGACCCGCTGGTCGCGTTGTCCGAGGGTGCTCTTGTTTCCGCGGTGCCCGTTGCGGGTCACCCGCTCGCGAAGGAGGACTTCGCGTTTGTCGTTCCCGAGTCTTTGCCGGCCGCCGACCTGGTGCGCGTGGTGCGCGAGGCCGGGGGAGAGCTCATGGAGTCAGCGCGAGTCTTCGATGTCTACGCAGGTGCTCAGGTTGGTGAGGGATTGAAGTCGCTGGCCGTGAACGTGGTGATGCGTGCGCCAGATCGGACATTGACTGCCGACGATGTTCTGGCCGTGCGTCAGGCGATCATTGCTGCGGCCGAAGCCAGGTTTGGGGCCGCCCTGCGCTAAATTGACAGCGCGCGCCTGAGCTGCCTCCCGGTCGTGCGGTGCAAAGGCTCCCGCCATCGTCAGTTTCACCAAGCGCGATGTCACTACGAAAATACTCATTGGCCGGTCGCATGGAAGAGCGGGGCTCACGTTTGTTTGACGGCCGGGACGGGGCGTCGACTGCCACCCTGGGCGCGACGTGCCCTTCCGCTACCAATCGGCTGGATGCCGCCCTGAGTCATACGCTGGTGGTCATGAGCAAGCCGACGATCAGCCCCTCGCTATATGGAGAACGCTTCAATTGTCCACGTTGCGGAGCGTTCAGCCATCAGATGTGGGGGAACTTGCAAATCGAGGCGAAATTTCCGAACGGCCAGCGAGGCTACTTTACGAGGGCGACAGATTTCTCGGACGCAGAAGGGGCATTTGCCGTCGAGGGCACATCGGTCCACTCGGACCGGGACTCTGCGGAGCCGAAATGGGCGTATTCGCTGTGCTCGTCGTGCCTACAGAGCGCAGTGTGGCGCGGCTCGGTGATGATCTTCCCGGCCGAGTTGACCGTTCCCGAAGCCCATCCCTCGATGCCGGAAGACGCCCGAATGCTGTACGAAGAGGCGCGTGCAACCTTGCCGGTTTCGCGCCGCGCTGCGGCGGCGCTTGCGCGAGCCTCACTTGAATCGTTGTTGCGAGAGATAGAACCCGGTAACAAATCCAAGCGTCTAGACGAGATGCTCGCAACGATGAAGACGCGGTTCGGCGACGACCTCTGGCAACTACTTACAGCCCTTCGCGTGGCGGGTAACGACGTGTTGCATGGTGATCGCGATGACCTCGTGGTACTCCTTCTGGATGGCGAGGCGGACGTTGTCATCGAACCGTTTTTCGGAGCAATCAATACGATCGTCGACAAGGAGATCGCTCAGCCTGCGCGTACCCAAGCGCTATATGAACTGATCCCTCAGACCAAGCGCGAGGCAGCGGAAGCGAAGGCCCTGAGTTCCGGCTCGTTGCCCGAAGCTGTTAGTCTTTCTCAGCCGTCGCCTGAAGGACCACATCGGGCCTAGATTGCGCGGCTCCCCTCCGTGGGAACTGGAGGCTCAACAAAGCATCTCCTGATCGCGCAATTGTTCCGTGTTGTTGCGGCGTCCGGGGGCCCCTTAAAGCAGGAGGTCCCATCGAAACGCTCGCGAGCGCAAGATGAGGGAAGACTGCAGAGCGCGACGTGGACGTTGTGGAGCAGGTGCCCATCGCGGCGACAAATCTCACCGCGCTAGGACGCTTGCGCGGGGAGCGCCAGGGTTGGCGCGCGAGGCGCGCCGTCATTCTCGACACGGTGGGTCGGAGCGCGCTACCGTTCAAGCGCAATCGGACATGCAAGAGCGCGCGCATCGTGCGGTGCACTCTATATTCAAGACGTCACCCGGGGGTCGCAGTTGAGCACAGATTCGGGAATGGGCGATGACATTCGCCTCGTAGTCCTCAAGTCAGTACTGAATGTCGTCACGTCGACGGTGACGAAGGCCATGGTCGGTCGTGTTGAGCGACGGCGGACTTCGACCGATACTCTCGCCGATGCCATCTTGCGCGTCTCAGTGTCGGGAGAAACCGTAACTCTCGTGTCAACTCTCGAACTGCCGGCGCTGATTTCTGCGCGCCAGGTCGGCACTGCCCTGAGCACTCCAGTGGTCGAAGCCGCGATGCTCGAGGCAGCCGCTTGCGTCCTCGTAGAACCTGCTGGCGCTGCACGAAGCGCCTCTCGGAAGAACGTGCGAGAAAGCATTCTGCTCAATCTTCCGATCGGCGAGTCGGTCGCAGCCGCCGATGCGAGGAACGAGGCGGCGGATCGCGTGACGGACGCCATCTTCGTCATTCTGAGCGCTAAGGCTAGGGAGTTTGCCGACGAGGAACCGAACTTCCTAGAAGAGTTTGGTCGGGCGGCACGCCAGAGTCACATCCAGGCAATCGTCGCGAGTGTAGAAGGCCACCAACGCACGCGATCCCAATTTGCCAAGGGTGAATCGTTGGCTCAACTTTCTCTCTGGAGCGAAGAGTACCGCCGCGTAGTCGCGAATCGGCACAGGTACATCATTCCGCCTGATTTTCGATCAACGGAACGTTTTGAATACGACTCGCTTTACGTGCCTCCGCGGATCAGCCTTGACCCCGCAGCTGATCCGCATAGCGCACTCGACGTCGACGTTTTCTCAGAGCGGATTTCATGCTCAGTCTTGCTCGGCGATCCCGGTGGCGGCAAGTCAACGCTCGCTGAGAACCTAGTTCGTAGGCATGCGCTTGATGCTTCTGCGCGTCTGCCTTTCCTCGTTGTACTGCGTGATGTGCTCGCGGAAGATTCCCAGGGTGGAGACGCTTCGATAGTCGAATGGCTTGAGCGCCGTGCGGCTGCGCACTACCAATGCAAGCCACCAAAGGGTTCTGTTAACTACGTCTTTGCAACGGGCCAAGCCATGGTCGTTTTCGACGGCCTAGACGAGTTGCTAGACGCGTCTAGGCGTCGTGACGTCACACGCATCATTGAGAACTTCGCCTCGCGATATCCCCTCACAAAGATCCTGGTTACAAGCCGATCGGTTGGGTACGGTGAGGCGCCGCTGGATTCGAATGTGTTCGAAGTGTTCACCCTGCGCGGATTCAGTTCTGCCGATGTGGATGCGTATGCCAAGAATTGGTTCACCTTAATGGACGCGCGGACGGCGCCTGGTCGGGGGTCGTCTGTAGATGAGTTTCTGGAGGACGTGGGAGAGGTTCCCGACCTGGCGGCTTCACCGCTCATGCTCGCACTGCTGTGCATTCTCTACCGCAGCGAAGGATCTTTGCCCCGCAACCGACCAGCGGTCTATGAGAAGTGCGCCAATCTTCTCTTCGATACCTGGGATTCCCACCGACGGATAAACCCGCAGTTGGCCGTCAAATCGCAGGTGGAACTTGCATTGCGCCATGTCGCGTACTGGATGTACACAGACGTGGGCGAGCGGGAAGCTGTGCTCGAAACGGACCTCGTTCGCGAGGTCGCAGAATACCTCCGTGGCTTCGCCGAAGATGAGTCTGACCGCGATGCGGCGGCGCAAGAGTTTGTGGACTTCTGTAAGGGTCGTGCCTGGGTTCTCACAGAGGCCGGGACGACGCCTGAGGGTGAGGCGCTGTTCCGGTTTACGCATCGGACTTTTCTCGAATACTTCGCAGCCTGTGAACTGAAGCGGCGTTTGGATGGACCGGAAAGACTCGCGTCTGCGCTGATGCCGCATGTCCTCAAAGGCGAATGGGAAGTTGTTGCGGCGATCGCTGTGCAGCTCGAGAACCGTGACTCGAAGAATGGTGCGGATCGCGTTGTTCAAAAGATGCTGAACGATCGGCGACGGATGTCTGCCGTTTCGACTTCTCGCCTCTTGGCTTTCATGGCGCGTTTGCTCGGGGTGGTAGTGGTCTCGCCGGCCACTGTGCGCGAAGTCGTGTCGCGCGCGGTCGAAGGGGGATGCGCCAACTTTCTGCTTGGTCCAGGGCGGGTACACGCGGGCGCTCTCGGCGAGGACGCCTCAGGAATGCAGCTCCTGCTGCAGGTCACGCCGGAGAGCAGGGTGCATGCGGCTGAGGCTCTAGGAGAGTCGTGTCTGGCGCTCATTGAGTCTGGCGATGACCGCAAGCAGTACTTTGGTCGCAACGGTTTACTCGCGGCTGTCATGACGACAACGGGGAGAAACCGTGCGTTTTGGCTCGACTGGATGGCTGGATTCGTAGTTGAGCACCGTTCGGAGATGCTCCCGCCTGAAGCGTCGGCCGGCGAAGCTTGGAAGTTGGCCTTGCTCCGTGGCTATGTCACCATGGACGAGTATCTCGCGTATCGCGCCAAGTTTGCGACCTCCCTCCTTGATCCAACTCTTACCCAAGGAGCCTCAACACCCTTCGCGTTTGGGTTCCTGTCCTGGTTTGAAATTTACTTGCGGCAATGCAGCCGCAATCCCTCCGAGGAATTGCCGGGGACAATTGCGCAATACGACGCCGCGGCGCTTTCCTTTCTCGCAAATATCGACGTTGCAACGTCGACGCCGTGGATGGATGGCGTCGAGGCCCAGCCTTTGATGTTCGAAAGGGCGCGTGGATGGGAAGAGCATGCCAAGGAGTCGTTAGGCAGTTGGCGAATGCTCGTGTTGCTCGCGCTATTCGTGGAACTCGGCGGTCAACGCGATCATCCGTTGCGAGCGGGCGAGGAAGCGGACGACGGCCTTACAGCGCGACTTCGGCAGATGCGTTCGAAGCCCGAGGCACGCTCTGAGCGAGCCGTTTCGGAAATATTGGCCTGCGAACTCCTTGCGGGGCTCAACGACGATCAGCGCGCGTGGACGCGGCACTGGATAGGGTCGGATATCTCGATCGTCGGGTGACCAAGCGGCTGCGGGTGCCAATCCGGCGCCATTGTTGTGGTGGTGGGTCATGGAAGTGACGCAGTTGTTGCTGTTGCACGTGTGATGTCGTTCGCGCGAGCGACCCTATGGGCGGCCGAGGCTTGTGCGGCTCTGAACGCGGCTCTGATTGACGGCAACTATTGGGCGAACTATCGCGCGACGGTTGCCGAACTCAAGCGCCAATCGCGGCTCGACGGGACTTGTGACCTCCGCCTCAGATGAGCGGATGCAGCTGAGGCGGTGGCCCGGGTCTTGGGCGAGGCGCCGCATCCGTGGCCAACGGAGCAACTATCTGCAGTGCTGTCTAGGACAAGGGACCCGACCCAAGAGTTGGTGGTGCTCGAACGGTACGAACGACCCTGTGGCGACCGACCGCTCCCAGACAAGATTGCTCAGCGCCTGCTCAAGGCAAGGCTTGCCGGAGGGTCCTGACCCGTCGCACCAGCATGGGTCCGTGTACCTTTTGCGCTGTCATCCACACGCGCCGCACAGCGCGACCCGTATGCTCGCCGGGACTCCGCTCAAGGCGCGCTACCGGTAAGGGTGCGTGCAGATCGTACTTGGCGAGGGTGGCTGCCCATTCAAGCCGGGCGTGTCCGTAGCAAGTCCTCGCGCGGCGATCGCGATTCTGGCTCACGCCACGGTGCGGTCCGTGACTAGCGTTCCTTTGCGTTGGCCGGTCAGCACTTTGATCGGCGTTACTTGCGCACCTCGCGCCCGACGGACTCCGCCACCCCAGCATGAAGCTCCTCGTGGTCCCCAGCACTCAGCGCCTCGTCGCCACGGAAGACATAGGGCTGCCCCACCCCAGTGTTGATGAAGTCCTTCAGACTGCCGGTGATGAACATGGTCCACGCGTCCCTGCAGACCTCGTAGCACTCCACAGCCGGCTCCAACCCCGCGTGCGTGAACGTCACCTGGGTACCAGCCTCGGTCTCAGCAATGTCGAACGTCACCGTGGTGCCGTTCCACTCCTGCTTATCCTCCACAAAGTCGAGGTAACTGCCGGTGACAAGCCAAGCGACCCGTCGGCCAGGAACAAGCTCCGTGACGCGCATGCCGCTGTAGTGGAGTCCCGGGACCACATAGACCCACTCGTCGCCCACTGCGGTAGTAGTGCCGGTGATGCGCCCCCACCAGCCGGCCACGTCGTTAATCGCGTCGTAGGCGGCGTGGGGCGTGGCGTCCACGGTAATAGTGCGGGTGAAGTCGTTCGTCATGGGGCGACCCTAACCCGGCGACTTGCATCATGCAAGTGCTAGAGTCGGCGGCATGTTGGGAAAGACCTACGACACCCAGATCTGCTCCATCGCCCGCGCCCTCGAGGACGTGGGGGAGCGGTGGAGCCTGCTCATCCTCCGCGACGCGATCTTCGCTGGCGTCACGCGCTTTGGGGACTTCCAGCACAACCTCGGGATCGCCACCAACGTGCTCGCCTCGCGCCTGGAGAGTTTCGTGGCGAGCGGCATCATGCAGCCCGACGCTGGGGCTGGTTATGTCCTCACCGCCAAGGGCCGCGCGCTCGCCACGGCGCTTATCGCGCTCACCGAGTGGGGAGATGAGTGGGCGTCGGAGATTGAGCCGCCGATTCTGTATCGGCACGAGGCGTGCGGTGGGGATGTGCACGCTGCTGCGGTGTGCGACGCGTGCGGGGTGGTGCCGGCCAATGAGGTCGGGATCCGGCTGGGGCCGGGTATGCCCGCGGACTACGTGGCGACTCGACGCGCGCCGGGGCGAGACGCCTCAGCCGTTCTCGCGACCGGGTAGCGGCGCCCCGTTGAGGAACGCTTCGTAAGCAACGCGGGCATCCTCGTCAACTTCAGTAAGCGGTGGACCGTATCTCGTGTCTGTGCGATCACGCTTGGGCCCCGAGAGCCAGAATTCCTCCTCGGTCTCCACATCGAAGAAGTTCGCGTCGAACATCCCCGGCGCGCGTCGGAGTTCCCTGCCGCGGTACCTCGCCGTCTTGAAGGAACGGTTGAAGTCGACCCACCCGATCCAGGAGGGCCCACGATCGAGGTTGTACCCGGTCTTCAGCTGAATGAACATGATGCGGCGGGGCATGGGGCCATGGTGGCGCACTTGAGTACACGCCCGCCAGTGACACGCTCCGGACGGATGAGAATGTGGATGCGGTACCCCTGCCCGCGCCGTAACCTCGGAAGATGCGTACAAGCTGGGCGTCCTTCGCAGTCGTTGCGGCACTGGCGCTCGCGGGCTGCACCGAGCCCGTCGACGACCTCGTGCCCACCGAACCCGTGTCGGAGACACCCGCCCCCGCGCCATCACCGAGCGCCACCGCGAGTTGGGGCGCTCTCGTCACCACCCCCCTTACCGTCGCCACGGGCACCGACCCCGGCGCAGCCGACGGCCAGTCCCTCAACATCCCCGCCGGCTGGACCGCCGAGGTTTGGGCCAACGTCTCCGGTGCCCGCCTCGCCGCCTGGACCCCCGACGGCCGCCTCCTCGTCAGCAACGGCGGTGGCAACACCGTCACCGAGCTCACCCCGACCGAACCGGGCAAGGCGCCCACAGCGTCGGCCCTGCTAACCGGCCTCAACAGCCCACAGGGCCTCGCCTTCGCGCTCAACGGCAAGGTGCTGATCGTGGGGGAGACTGACCAGATCGTCGCCTACGACTACCTCGACGGCAAGGCCACCAACCCGCGCGTCCTCGTCGACAACCTCCCCACCGGCGGCCACGGCGCCAAGGGCATCGCCGTCAACGGCGACACGATCTACTACAGCTTGGGATCGTCGGACAACCGCTCCGCGGAGGACCGCGACGCCGACTCGCCGCGCGCCACCATCTGGCAGGTGGACGTCAACGGCGGCGGCAACAAGGTGGTCGCGACGGGAGTGAGGAACGGCTTCGGCCTTGCCATCGCCCCTGATAAAACACTCTTCACCGCCGTCAACCAGATGGACAACCAGCCCTACCCCTTCGACGACGACACCGGCCAACTCGGCCTCAACGTCCGCGACTACATCAACGAGAACCCCGTGGACCAGGTCACGCGCCTCACGATGGGCGTGGACCTCGGCTGGCCGTACTGCGTCCCAGACACCACCAACACCCCCGATCTCCTCAACGTCCCCTACGTCAACGACCCCATCCTCAACCCCACCGGCGACAAGCTCGACTGCGCGAGCCTCCCGCCCACCATGCTCGGCATCCCCGCGCACAGCGCCCCGCTCGGCCTCGCATTCACGGCCGGCACGCCACTAGAAGCAGAACTCGGCAGCGGCGCCCTCATCACCACCCACGGCTCGTGGAATCGCGACACCCCGCGCCCGCCCGGCGTGGTCTTCAGCCCGTGGGACGACGCCAGGCAGTCGCTCGGCGTTCCGGTGCCGCTGGTTAACGGCTTCCAGTCCGACGCCGGTGACAGGTGGGGCCGCAGCGTCACCGCTATCCCTGGTCCGGACGGCTCCCTCTACGTCACCGACGACGAGGCGGGGCTGGTGTATCGGATCACGCCCAACCCCTGACCGCTACGCTGTCCGCAATGGCGTCGTGCGAGCGATGGAGGGCATGCAGGTGAGCGAACCATCGTTGCCCGTGGTGGGTGGCCCGGGCACTCCTGACACGGTCGTTCTACCGATCCCGCGGGCGGGAAACGCCGTGAGGCTGGCCAACTGGCGTGGTTATTACCCGCAGATCAAGGTGAACGGCAAGAACGTCGGCAACCGCAAGGGCGCGAAGATCACGTTCTCCTCAGGTGAGACCGCCAAGGTGACCATCAAAGCCCTGATTCCTGGCAAGCCCCGCGTCTTCGTGGATGGCGTAGAGGTCTTTACCACTCCGCAGCCGCCCGTCTGGCTCGTTGTGATGGCTGCGTTGCCCGCCTTGTCACTCATCGCGCTGCGCGGCGTCGGTGGCCTCGGGATCGCATTTGGGGCCGTGCTGGCCGCGGTGGCTGTCGCTGCACGAGAATCGTTGTCGGTCATGACGCGCGCTCTCGCGATTAGCGGCATCGTTGTCGCGGCGTGGTCGGTCGCAGTTCTTGCGCTGATGATCGCAAGATGATTGGCCACAACCTCACGCGCGAAACGTGCACGCGGATGGCGTGGGAATCGTACTTTGGTGTGACGGTAGTGCTTGAGCGATTGCGAGTCCCTGCAGGGCCGACCGTCGGGTCCGGGCCGCTTCTGATCGACTCGACTGGTCTCATCATCGCCCTGTGGAGGCTCAGGCTCGCCGCGACCATGTCGGCCGCGATTCCCGGCGAGACGGCGACGATCGAGGCGGCGGTGGCGACTTTTGACGCGGCGCTCCCCGCCCTCAAGCGACTCCGGGACGTCACCATGCACTTCGACAACTACGCGCTCGAGAATGGCCAACGGCGCAACACGATTGGCAATCCTCCGCGGCTCATCGGCGCCGCGGATCTCTGGAAGTATCGCCACACGCCAAAGTCATTTACGTGGCTCGACGTCACCATCGACTACGACACGACACAGACCGCCGCGCGCACGCTCTACGACGCAATCCAGGAGTCCAACAACTCGCAACTCGAGTACGACTTCTGAGTTGCGCCGGCTCACGGCTCGCGCGAGTAGTACAGCGAGCGTTCGTCCGAGCCCGGCTCGGTGTTCACGAACCCGTGTCGCTCATAGAAGCGGCGCGCGTCGTGATCGAACTCGTCCACATTGACCTCAACGAGCCCCCATCCGCGCTCGCGCGTCGCGTCCAGCAGCGCGCCGATCATCGCCGAGCCGATTCCCGTCCCACGCGACTCCGGCGCCACATACAGCTCGTCCAGAAGCGCCACCGGGCCGTCGAACCACACATTGGTGCGCAGCGTCACGAGCACGATGCCCACGGCGGGATCGCCGCCAAGCCACGCGAGCGTAGTCGGCTGTGCCAGTAGCGCGCGAAGGCGACCTTCGAGAACAGTTGGCCCCGGCGTCGGGCTGCCGAACTCCGTGTTGAAGTCATCGAGCAAGCGCGCGACAGTCGCCGCATCTTCGACCGTCGCTAGCCGCACTGTGTGCATCCAGCCAGGATATTCGGGGCTGGTGCAACGCACCTCGCATGCCGATGGAACCTCAGAGGGAGGTTCACGTGGACATCGGCGTACTGACGTTCGTGTGCGTTGCGCTGCTCATCCTTGCCGTGCGCGCCACCGTGCGAGCGGTGCGCAAGCGAGGCTGGGAAGGCTCGGCCGGCCGCATGTGGTGGGCGGGGCTGCTCATCGCGTCCACGATCGTCGCGCTCTACTTCGAGGTGGGGCACCAGCACCAGGAGCGGCTCGCGACCTACGCGATGAGCGCGGTGACCGAAAACCCGAACGCCCGCGCCGACTGCCGCCGCTTCACCCAGACTTTCTTCAGCCTGGGCGGGTACGACGGCTACGTGTACCGCGACAACCCCGACGTCGCCCTCTACACGAACGACGTGTGCAGATCGCTCGCTTCATACGCCTCCAGCAACAAGCAGAACCCGTCCCTCAACCAAGTCAGGGCCGTGCACGTGATCGCCCACGAGGTGGAGCACGTCAACGGCCACTGGACGGAGTCTGACGCCGAGTGCAGGGCGGTTCAGCTGAACTACTTGGTCGCCATCAAGTTGGGCGCCACCGAACAGCAGGCGCGCACACTTCAGGCACGGTACTTCGCCGAGGTCTACCCCCACCTCAAGGACGGCTACACCTCTGGCCAGTGCCGCGAGGGCGGCTCGTTGGACATCTTCCCCGACCGCACCCAGTTCCCTTAGGCGCACCCCAATCGCGAGCAAGCCGCGGCGTATGCTCCGAAGATGCGAACTCTCGGCGTCGCGGCACTCGTCGGAGTGCTCCTGGGCACGGCCACCCTGGGAGTCGCGCCAACAGCGGCACCCAAGGCCGCCGTCGGGCCGCTTGTCTCGACTCCCCTCACCGTCGCGACAGGGGCGAGCGCGGGCAACGCGTCGGGAAAATCGCTCACGATCCCTCAAGGCTGGACGGCCGAGGTGTGGGCCAACGTCCCCGGCGCGCGCATGGCCGCCTGGAGCCCCGACGGCAAGTTGCTTGTCACCACGGGCGCCAACCGCAGGATCGAAATCCTCACACCAACAACTGCGGGTCACGCGCCTACCGTAAAGACCCTCCTCACCGGCACGTACGGCGTGCAGGGCATCACGTTCACCAAGAACGGAAGCGTGCTGGTCCTGGGCCAAGACACGCGCATCTTCACGTACAGCTACAACAACGGCGTGCTCACGAACCCCAAGATCATTGTCAACAACCTCCCCACGGGCGGGCACAGCGCCAAGGGCGTCGCGGCGAGCGGAGACGTTGTGTATTACAGCGTTGGGTCGTCGGGCAACCGCACGCCGGAGGACCGCACCGCGAACCCCCAGCGCGCAACCATTTGGCGCGTGCGCCTCGACGGGACGCAGAAGACGATGATCACCAGGGGAGTGCGCAACGGCTTTGGCCTCGCGGTGGGCCCCGGCGGCTGGCTATTCACCGCGGTCAACCAAATGGATAACCAGCCCTACCCGTTCAAGGACAGTACCGGCCAGTACGGCAACCTGGTGCAGTCCTATATCAACGAGAACCCCGTGGACCAGGTCACCCGCGTCTCGATCGGGCGCGACCTTGGCTGGCCGTACTGCGTCCCGGACACCCGCAACAACCCCAAGCTTCTCGCGGTGCCGTTCGTCAACGACCCCAAGCTCAACCCCACCGGCAGCAAGCTCAACTGCAAGGGCCTCTACAAGACCATGCTCGGCCTGCCCGGGCACAGCGCGCCACTAGGGCTCAACTTCACCACCGGAACGGCGCTCGAGTCCGTGCTTGGCAATGGCGCCATCATCACCACGCACGGCTCATGGAACCGCACGCCTCCCCGCGCGCCGCTCGTGCGTTTCAGCCCCTGGAACAGCGCCACGCAGACGCTCGGCGCGAGCGTGTCCCTCGTTGGCGGATTCCAGAACTCGGACGGCTCGCGGTGGGGACGCTGCGTCGACGCCGTAGTGGGGCCTGACGGCTCGCTCTACGTGACCGACGACCTCGCCGGTCTCGTGTACCGAATCACGCCACCAAGCTGATCAGGCGCACGGGCGCGGATTCGCTTGGCGAGGGTCGCGGGGGAGGCCGACAGCCAGCCGACGCTAGCATCGGCCCCATGACCACGCTCGCGTTCGTCCACGGCATGTACATGACCGCAGCCAGCTGGGACCCATGGATCGAGCGCGCACGCGCGCTGGGCTTCGAGACCGCGACGGTCGAGTGGCCCGGCCACGACGGCATCTCCGCAGACCTCCGTGCCAACCCGCCAGCCGCCCTCAGGACCCTCGGCTATCCGCAGCTCCTCGCGCACCACATTGAACAGTTGGCTGACAACAAGGACGCCATCCTCATCGGCCACTCGGTCGGCGGCCTGCTGGTCCAGTCGTTGCTCGCTGAAGGCGTGGGAAAGGCGGCCGTCGCGATCTCCCCGGCCCCACCGTCGGGCCTCATCTCCTTCCGTCCGGAGTTTCTGCGCGCCAACCTACCCCATACGAACGCGGCCCTGCGAAGCAAGCCGCTGCCCATGACCGCGGCGCGGTTCGCACGCACCTTCGGCAACGCCACCGACCGCACAGCGAGCGACGCCATCTGGCAGGAGCACGTCACCCCAGAGGCGCGCGGCGTCCCGCTCGACACCCTCTTCGGCCGCGCCAAGGTGGACCCTGCCAAGGTCACCAAGCCGCTGCTCGTGTACGGCGCCACCAAAGACCGCCTCATCCCCGCGAGCCTCGCGCGCAAGATCGCCAGCCGCTACCCGCACGCCGAGTACCGCGAACTCGACGGCCGCGATCACCTGCTGTGCAACAGCCCTGGTTGGGAGCCGCTCGCCGACGCCGTGCTCGCCTGGGCGGGAGAGGTCGCCTAGGCGCTTGTCGCCAGTTCCTGACGCGGACTTGCGGCCGCGGGCGTACATTTGCGCTCAGTACCCGGTGAGCGGGCGGAAAGCCCGACGCGACTGGGGCTTGCCTAGCTGGGGAGGCGCCGTGAAGCGCGTCATGTCTTTGCTCATCGCCACCGCAGTGGCAGCCGCAACATTGGCTCTGGCCGCACCTGCTCAGGCGTGGGACTCGGGAAACGCGAACGGGACCGAACCCGTTCTGAGTGGCGACAACCTGACCATGTGCGCCATCCGCGAGACCGCGTCGATCTACTGCTGGGGCTCCAACAGCTCCGGCCAACTCGGTCGCGGCACCGGCAATGCCGCGACCCTGACCGTCGCCACCGTGCTGAGTCCCGCATCCAAGCCCGCGCGTTCCATCTCCGTCAATAGCTCTACCGCCTGCGCTGTCTTGGTCAACCGCACGGTGGCGTGTTGGGGCGCCAATACTGACGGTCGCGTCGGCAATGGCAGCACCGGCACCTATGTCGACACTCCAACCGTGATCCCCTCATTCACCAACGTTGCAAATGTCTCCGTTGGCACACCGCCGCCCCTAGGTGCGGGCGCGGCATGCGCAGTCAAGCAAGACGGCACAGTGTGGTGTTGGGGGAACCCATCATGGGCCGGCTTCACGGGCTTCCCGAGCGGTGTTCACGCCTCACCCGTGAAGGTTGCTGGGATCACCAACGCTGTGGACGTGTCGGTGGGCCTGAGCAACGTTTGCGCCGTGCTCATAACCAAGCGCATCGTTTGCTGGGGAGCGAACAACATCGGCCAACTCGGTGACGGGGGGAACGCCGCCCACACCGGCTTGCGGACGGTCACTGGAATCACCGATGCCGTCGCGGTAGGCCTTGGATCCGACAATGCGTGCGCGCTCCGTGTGGGCGGCAAGATCTCATGCTGGGGCGACAATACGTATGGCTCGCTGGGAGCAAACAGCACCGTCTCCTACTCGCCGGTTCCGCTAGCGGTCTACGGCGTCACGGGCGCCACCTCATTCGCGATGAGCCCCTTTGGTGGGTGTGCGACTATCTCGGGAATCGCCAAGTGCTGGGGCTCGAACGATTTGGGCCGCATCGGCGACGGCCAGTTCGTCACCGCTACGGCCCCGGCCAAAGCCACCGCCGGGCTCGCGCTCCCCAAGGCGACCTCGGTGTGGTCGTCGTACTGGGGAAGTTGCGAGATCGCCGACGCCGGACGGGTTTGGTGCTGGGGCAATGGCGCCGGTGGCAGGTTGGGCAATGGCACCACCACCAATTACGACGCCGGCGTGGGCACAGGCCCCGGCAACTCCTTTGGCTACGCCGCCGACCCCACCAAGGTGGCGCTGCTGAACTCCGCTCCAGGCAAGCCAACGGGGTCGTCGACGGCCGTGCACAAGATCAAAATCACGTGGGCGGCGCCGTCAACATCCGGTGGTGCGGCAGCGCCCAAGGATTACCTGGTGCAGTGGCGCCTCAAGGGCTCGAGCACGTGGCACACCTTCAGCCACACCGCCACCACCTCGAGAAGCGCAACGGTCACGGGCCTGAGCACCGGCAAGTACTACCAGTTCCGCGTCTACGCCAAGAACTGGGCTGGCACGGGTTCGGTGAGCAGCGTCTCCAGCTACATCAAGTCCCGTTGAGAGAGGGCTGCAGCAAACCACCTGGTATCATTGATAAGTTGCGCAGGCGAAAGCCAGCGCACACCGTCGCAGATTGCTTCTCCTTCTCGCCGGCTTCAGTCCCCAAGACCCAGCCAGGCTCGCAGATTCTTCTCTTCGGCGAACGAACGCGGACACCTTCGCGATTCGCCACTCGTGCCACAGCAGGCACACCACCGAAAGACACACCCATGACTACCTTCGCTGAACTCGGCGTGCCCACCGCACTGACCGACGTCCTCGAGCGCGACGGCAAGACCGTCGCCTTCCCCATCCAGGAGTCCACGCTCCCCGACAGCCTCGCGGGCCGCGACGTGCTTGGCCGCGGCAAGACCGGCTCCGGCAAGACGCTCGCGTTCTCGCTGCCGATCGCCGCCCGCCTTGGCCGCACCGGCACCAAGCCGCGACCTGGCCGTCCCCGCGCGCTCGTGCTGGCGCCTACCAGGGAACTCGCTACCCAGATCGACGCCGTCATCAAGCCCCTCGCGGCCGCCAACGGCCTCACCACCACCACGATCTACGGCGGCGTGAGCCAGCAGCGCCAAGAGCAGGCCATGCGACGCGGCGTCGACATCGTCGTCGCGTGCCCCGGCCGCCTCGAGGACCTTATGCGCCAGGGCGTCGTCCACCTCGACGCCGTACAGATCACCGTGCTCGACGAAGCCGACCACATGGCCGACCTCGGCTTCCTGCCCGGCGTCACGCGCATCATGGCCGCGACCCCGCGCCAGGGCCAGCGCCTGCTCTTCAGCGCCACGCTCGACAACGGCGTCAAGAAGCTCGTGGACCGCTTCCTCGCCGACCCCATCACCCACGAGGTCGACGGCGAAGACAGCCACGTCGACGCCATGACCCACCACGTCTTCCACGTGGCCGACGCCGGGGCCAAGAAGGACGTTGTCCGCACCTTGGCCTCCGGTACCGGCCGCCGCGTTCTCTTCACGCGCACCAAGCACCAGGCCAAGAAGCTCGCTCAGCAACTCACGGCTGACGGGATCCCCGCCGTGGACCTCCACGGCAACCTGTCGCAGGCCGCCCGCGACCGCAACCTCGCGGCCTTCGCGAGCGACGGCGCCCGCGTGCTCGTCGCCACGGATGTCGCCGCGCGCGGCGTGCATGTGGACGGCATCGAGCTCGTGGTCCACGTTGACCCGCCCATGGAGCACAAGGCGTACCTACACCGCTCGGGCCGCACGGCCCGTGCGGGTTCTTCTGGCGATGTCGTCACCGTGGTACTCCCCGAGCAGCGCCGCGACACGGACCAGCTGCTCCGCCGAGCCAATATCGCGGTGCGGCCGCAGGCGGTCTCCGCAGCGTCGGGCCAGGTAAAGGCCCTTGTTGGCGACGTGGCTCCCTATGTGAAGCCCGCCCCCAAGGCGGCGCCCACCCACCAGCCCACGCGGCCAAAGGGTGGTCACCCCAACAACGCCCGACGCCGCGGCACCTCCTCGCCACAGGTCGCCACCGGCCGTGGCCGGGGTGGGCAGCAGCGTCGTCGTTCCACGGGTGGCACTGCTCGCTAACCAACGGCGGTACCGTGAGGTAGTGACCAACCCAGCCCCAGCGTCGGGCGACGAGTTTGCACTCCATGGCGGGCGTCGATCCCACCTGCGCAACCGCGCAATCCTGTTACTGCTCGTCGCGGGCATCGCGATCGCGGTGCTCGTGAATGCGTTGCAGCAGGCGAAGAGCGATAACGCGGGCAGCGTGGGCCACCTTGTGGTTCCCGCGGCCACGGCGCTCGCGTGCCTCGGCGCCACGTTCGTCACCCTGAGCCAGTGGTGGGAGGCCGAGACCTTCCTGCGCGTCGATGGCGGGCGCCTTGGCATCCGCCACGGCACGCGCGGCGGTCGCGGCAGCACCACATGGTTCGAGCGCACGGAGCCTCTCGCGATCACGAGCGAGGGCGTTGGCGCCAACCAAGGGCTTTTCGCGCAGCAAGGGGAAGCGCGCATCCGGCTCGGTGATGTGGAGGCCGTGCCGCCGCTGCAACTCGTGAACCTCGAGTCGTGGATTCGTGGGCAGGGGTTCAAGGTGGAGCGGCACTGACGTGCCGATCCGCGCGGTCCACGCCGACATCACGACGCTCGCCGTTGACGCGATCGTCAACGCCGCGAACTCCTCGCTACTCGGCGGCGGGGGAGTGGACGGCTCCATCCACCGCGCCGCCGGCCCCGGCCTCATCGAGGAGTGCCGAACGCTTCACGGCTGCGCCACCGGCGAGGCCCGCATCACCGGCGCCTACCTGTTGCCGAGCCGCTGGGTCATCCACACCGTCGGGCCTGTGTGGCGTGGCGGCACCAATGGCGAGCCGGAGCTGCTCGCCTCCTGCTCGTCGCCTTCTCGCCCTCGGACCTTGAGACGTTTGAGCGTCTCTTGTAGCGCCCTCGACTAGCCGCAGGCCAGGAGCGATGCCTTGACCGAAGTCGTCGTTGTTGAGGTGTTGCCGGCCGCGTCTCGTGCCTGGACGGTCACGGTCACAGCTTGGCCCGGGCTTAGGAGCGCCGCGAGTTTCGCAGTGGCGAGCCCACCCTCCCAGGTGTCTCCCATCTTGCGAAGCGGAACTGGCGCGGAGGTGCCACTGGGCAACTCCACCGACGCGGTGACTGCGGTGACACCCACGTCGTCCGCGACGGACACCGACAGCGGAACGGACGTGCCGCACTGGGCGAGCCCCGAGAGCAACCCGTCTGGCTTCTCGACATGGAGCGCGCCGAAGACCGGCGCCAGCACGTCCTTGACGACTGTGACGGTGTCCTTGACGGTGTCTTTCACCGCGTCCGTCGCCTTGTCACCGAGCTCGCCCTCCACGTCACTGGGGGCGGGCAGCGCAACGTCGATCGTGGGCTCCGGATCAGGGTCGGTGGCCTCGCTGGGCGGCTTGGAGGCAGCATCGGTGATCGACGGCGCGTTGGTGGTGATCGGAGGGATCGTCGCTTGGGGCTCCGACGGCGTTGGCGCGGGTGATTCGACAGTGATCGCCGGAGTCTCGGGAGCCGGTTGACGTTCATCGAGCAGCAGCCACGCTCCGGTCGCGGCTGCCGCCGACCCGACAGCGACCGCCGCCCAGCCGAACAGCCCGATTCCGGCGATGCGACCCACGCGCTTGCGTCCGCTCGCCACGGGCATCAGTACAGGCAGCGGCGCGGGGGCATCCGCGACGTCGGCGCCGCCGTCCTCGATCCGCGCAACCAGCACGTCGACGAGGGCGCCCCTGTTAGCGCTGGACGAGGTGGGCGCCCACGCCTCGAGGGCGTCGCGCAGTTCATCGTCGAAGTTAGGCATCACGCCACCTCCTTGCGCAGCACGGACGACAGGTGCTCGCGCCCGCGATGCAGTTGAGTCTTGACGGTGCCCTCGGCCACGCCGAGTGTCTCCGCGATCTCCGATACCTGCAGGCCCTCGTAGTAGTGCAAGACGACAACGAGTCGTTGCCTCTCAGGCAGTTCGGTGACGGCATCGTGGACAGCGATCGCGTCAACGGTCTGGGTCTCTTCTGTGTCGTTCGCGCTGAAGTCCACCGAGCGAACGTATGCGCGGGCCTGCGCGCCTTCTCTGCGCCAACCTTGACGCACATAGTTGATGGCTACCACGGTGATCCATCCCGCCAGATTCTGAGGTTCCGTGTCCCCTGCAAGGGTCTTGACCAGTGCGTCCTGCACCGCGTCTTCCGCGTGCTCGCGGTCCCCCGTGGCGAGCGCCACCGCGCCGACTACGCGTACGTAGTCGGTGTCGAGGAAGGCGGCCACACGTTCCCGCGTGGCCGCCGTCGCACTCACCTCGCTCACCCCCGGTTTGCCCACTCCGATGTGGGTTTGGCAGCTCAGTCGTTTCCCAGAATGCCTGCATCGGCATCGAGATCCACAAGTGCAGAGCCCCGAGTGTGATCAATTCCACCGAGGTCGCCGTTCACGTCGGCGTCAAGAAGGCGGGTCCCGCGGAGGAGGCCGCGGTCCTTCACATCTGCGTCGACGTCGAGGAGCGCGCCGCGCAGCGACTGAGTGCCGTCTACGTCGACATCCGCGGTGATGAGGCTTCCGGAGTCGCTGCCGGAACCGCTGCCGGAGCCGCTCCCATTGCCGTTACCCGACCCGTTGCCGTCACCGTTGCCGGAGCCGTTCCCGGAACCGTTGCCGTCTCCAGAGCCGTTGCCGTTTCCGTCGCCGGAACCATTGCCAGAGCCTGAACCGTTGCCGGAACCGGAATCCGAAGCGTCATCGCTCCCGCCTCCGACGGTGGCGTCGACGCTGCCGTCGATCGTGCTTGGCGCCGGGCACTGCTGAGAAACCGCAACGGGCACCGCGCGCGGTGCTGAGGGCAGTGCGGAGGCCAGGTTGGCGCTCGCGCTCGTGCCTTCTGCCTGCGTCGATGCACCGAACGCCGAGGCGCCGGTCAGCGCCAGCAGCGCTCCGAGGGCTGCCGCGCCTACTCCCGTCACGGTGGTCCTGACTGTGCCGGAATCATTGTGTGTCGTCGTTGACATGAGGTTGTCCTTCCCTAGTCATTTCCTCCAGCGAAAAGTCGCTGCACTATGGAGATGCGTAAACCGCCCAAAAGGTTGACACCGACTTTGAATAAGGCAGTTAGCAGGACTAACGAGCAGGCACGGTCGTCGTTCGCCTACTCGCTTCTCATGACCTCGCCCAGCCGTGGGGCACGGCCGGTTCGCTGAGCGATCGCGACCGCCACCCACGCGAACGCGCCAACCACGAGGGGAACCGCGAGCGTCCACCACTCCAGCACGGGGTTAGGCGCGCGCGACTGCTGCGTGATGGCCTGCAGCCCAAGGGATCCGGCCAGCGACCACAACAGCGCAAGCCCAACGGCGGCGCCAACCAGGGTGCAGATAGTCGCCGGCAGCGCCACCTCCGCTCGCAATGCGCGGCCCACCTCGCGTCGGGACAGTCCGGCGAGGCGCAGCCGCCCCGCTGATCGCGATCGCTCGCGGGCGCCGCCGGCCACTGTCATGCCAGTCGCGAGGCACACGAGAACCAGCGCGGCGACGGCCGCTGCGCCGAACAGCGCTACCAGCGCGCTCGTCACTGGGGAAGCCGTGACATCCGCGCGCCAACTCTCTCGAGTGGTGACCGTGGCGCCGGATTCGGCGAGAGCGGCGCTCACTGACTCTTCGGCGTCGGGCCCTACACACCACACGATCGTTGCCGGTATCGCCTCCCCCGCCGCGGCGGCAACGGTCGCGCGGTCCACCACCACTACGGCGTCGGCGGCAATCGAGCCCGAGTCCGTTGCCGTGCCCGGCACGTCGGGCGCCTTGCCAACAGCCTTCACCGGTGCCGAATACTCGCCCCACACGAGCGTGCCGGATCCCACCTGTTCCAACTTCGCCGACTCGAGCATCGGCACCTCTCCTTGATCGCCAAGTGGAGCGTCGGCGAGTGCCTGCCATCGGTCGGCGTGGCCACCGGGCGTGAGCGCGGCAACCCGGGCAAGATCGGCGGCGTCAACCGCGACCACGTGAACGGTCTGCGAGCGGCGACCACCTGCGAGTTGGCCCACCCCCAGATCAGCGGCGGCGGCCACGGCGACTCCGTCGGCGGAAGCAAGGGCGTCCTCGGCAATCGCGCCTCCCGGGGCGGCCACGGCCACCACATCGGCGCCCACCGCGTCCCAGGCGGCGTCGGTAAGGCCCTGCCGGAGCGTCGCCGATGCCGAGACCGAGAGCGCCAGCACCGCAGCCGCGACCACGAGCGACACCGTCGTGATCACGTCAGCGCGGGTGCGAGATGCGGCGATCAGTGGAGCGGCGCTTCGCCCGCGCGCCGTAAGCGACCGCAGGGCTCGCGAAACATAGGGGAGCGCCCACGCGAGCACAATGCCAGCCGTAGCGGCGCATAAGACAGGTGCGGCGAGCACCAGCAAGTCAGCCGCCACGGCTCCCTGAGAGGCCGCAGTGCCGCGCGCGCGCAAAGCGAACAGCGCAACCGTGGCGGCCCCGGCCACCGCAACGAACCCCGTGATGCGCCTCGCAGCCCCGGCGCTGAGCGGTCCGCGGCGGCGGCTCATCGCTGGGGGAGGGGCCGCGCGACGTCGCACGGCGCGCACACCCAGCAGAGGTCCCGCAAGCACGGCCACCAGCACGGGGACCGCTACCCAAGACCATGGCACCGGTCCCGGTGCGATCGCCTGTTGTGCGGCGAGCCCTATGACCGTGCCAAGGGCGGCGATCACCACGGATTCCACCGCGAGAGAGGTACCCACTCGAATTGCCGGCGCACCCCTCTCGCCAAGTTGCGCGATGACCCGCGCTCTCCGGTTTACCAGCACGGTTGCGCCCAACACCTGAGTGAGAGCCACTCCGGCCAGCACCCCTAGCAGCAGTGCGGCCGCTTGGGCGGTGCCCGCGGCCGCGCGATCAAGCGCAGTGCCGAGTACCCGGTCAAGGCCCGTGATCACGCGCGGCTCCTCGGCGACCACCTCGAACACCTGTTTGCCGGACGCGAGGCCCTTCGCCGCCGTCTCCACGGAATGCACGTTTGCCGCCGTGAGCTGCTCGGGATCCACGCGATAGGTGAAGTACCGCTGCATCGTCGAGGGGAACGCGCCGAGCCTCGCAGCGGGAAGCGAGCCTTCGCTCGTGAGCAGCCCAACCGAGATCTGGCCGGCCGCGCCATGGCTCACCCGCGGCTCGATCAGCGTGGGCACCGTGGTGAGCGGCGTCACGCCTGATTCGGGCCTAAATACGCCGGTGATGACAACGTCGAGCGCTCCTTCGTCGGGGTCCACCACCGGGAGCGTGTCGCCAACGCCCACCCCCAGCGCGGCAGCCGTCGCCTCAGACACCCCCACCTCGATCGTTGCCTTGATCTGATTGTCAAGAACTTCGGTAGCCGATTGGGTCGCCTGCGGCGCAGCGCCCTCGACCCACGAGAGCCACGGCCCGCCCTCTTGCTCCACATAGGCAAAGCGAGCCCTGGCCGGCAGCCCGTCGATTGCGCCCATCTTCAGTTCCATGCTCGCGAACGTGATGATCGGCTCGCCCAGCACCTGCGCAAGCTCCGGAGGCATCCCTTCCTGCAGTCGATCCCGCACATAGTGCGCGCTTTCAACGGTGTCCGGCACCAGCTCCAAAATCGACCAACCGCTGCGCCCAAGCGGGACGTCAACCACAACGTCGGCCCGCGGGCCGGCATTGGTGACCGCAACGCGCGCCTCGTCGGTCGCCACCTTGCTCGCCAGCACGGGCACTGCCGCGGCCGCGAATACCGCTACCGCCACCACCACCGCGCTCACCACAAGCGCGCCCACGCTCGATCGCGATTGAGCGGCAATGAGCCGCGCGGGCACGCGCCCCTTACGGCCCGACGCCGTGGCTGGCTGGGTCATGTCACCTCCCCGGCCCGCAGGGCTGCGACGGTCGAGCGGCTCACCGCCGCGCGCGCGGCTGGGATGCCCGCGGCGAGTACGAGAGCGAGCATGCCTCCACACACGAGTGCAAGCGGACTCCACGGCAGAACGAGCGCGGCGGGCGGCACCGGTCGATCCCCAGACTGTGACACGACGAGCGACGGCGCGAGCAGTGCACCAAGCAGCAGACCGACGGCAATACCAGCCAATACGGCGCCTCCGACGGCGAGCGCGTGCTGCGCGAGGTGGCTGCGCAGCGCCTGCTTGCGGCTGACGCCGACCGCCCGCAGCCGGGCAAGCGTGAGCCCGCGGTGCTGCGCCTCTGTGGCGGCATGTGCGGCCCCGCCGGCCACGGCGAGGGCTGCCGCGGCGACGATCGCGAGCACCCACGCGAGCCGCAAGGGGACTTGAGACGGGTCGTCGCGCAACTCGGTTGCACGCTCCTCGCGCGACGTAACCGGAACAAAGTCGTCGTTACGCAGAGACTCAGCCGCAGCGTCGGGCAGGCCCGAGCCCCACCATGCATCGGTGAGGTCCGTCGCGCTGCCAACGCTCAGCAGAGCTCTCTGGAGCCCGGTGCGGTCAGCCCACAGCGCGGCCTCGTTGACGTGTCCGGGTATATACCCGACCGTGCCAGCAACTTGCGCGGTGATCGTGGCGTAGTCCGTGCTCAGCGCTATTGAATCACCGTTGGCGAGGCCCATCTCCTTCGCCAGATCTGCGGTGACGAGCACGGGTACCTCGTCTGAAACCGGAAACGGAACGAGTGTCATCGCGGAACCCAGCGCGCCGATTCCGTAGAGCCAGTACGAGAACCTCGCGCCAATCGTGGATCCAGTTGCAGACACTTTGGTGACCATGAACTGCGCGGTCTCGTACTCGCCGGAGCCGTCCCAGGTGGTCGCGCGTCCCTCCGCGCCACGAACCGTCACCGTCATATCGCCAGCGATTCGATCCGAGCTCCACGAGAAGATGTCGCCCGTCTCGATCTGATAGATCGTGAACTGGATCGCTCGCACGGTCCACAGAGACTGTGGGGCCACGGTGCCCACGGGCAACTGGGCGGTAACGGTGTGAGGGTTGCCGTCGAGCTCTACCTGCTCGCCGGAGAGCAGGTATGTGGTGCCCCACGCGTCTTCGACTACGACTGTGGGTTCAGCGAACAATGTGACGGGCAGCGGACCAATGGTGCCCGGCGAACTCGCGGTCCCCGCGATGTCGAGGGTGATCGACGGTCCGTCGACGGTAAGCGAGGCGTTGTCCGTTGGCGCGTCAAGGCTCGCGACGGCGGCATCCCAACTCTCCACGCCTTGGGGCCGCCCGGTCACCGTGCTGCCCGCGTCATCGGACGCGATCGCGAAGAGGGAGACCCCGTCTGGTCGCGTGCCGAGCACAACGGCGTGATCGGTGACCGGCGTGAGCGGACCGCCGGCGCTCTCGGCGAGCGCCGCGCCGCCGCCGGCTCGCTGCGCCTCGGCAAGGACCACATCGGCGCCCACTTGCGCGTCGGCTTGGTCTCCCTGTGACAACGAATACGTGGCGAGCACCACCGTGGCGAGCGTGGCCGTCGAGGCGGCGACCACAGCCAGGAAGGTCCCGCGCAGGGCGCCCCCGCGAGCAACGTGCCACCCCGCAAGGGCCGACGCCACACCAAGGGAGCGCCGAGGCACGCCTTCCGCGGTGCGCGCCACCGCGGGAAGGAGGCGAGACACGAGCGCGGCCGTTGCCAGCACGCACAGGGCGGGCACGAGCACGAGCACCGGATCCACGCGCCCCGCTCCCGGGGTGTGGGAGCGCAGTTGCACCACGCCGAAGACCGCGACCGCGGCAAGCGCAAGGTCCGCGCCCGAACGGGCGAGCGTCCCGGCTCGCGATCGATCACCGGCGAGTGGACGCCGCCGCAACGCTGCGACCACGAGAACGGCTGCCCCAGTCGCCGCCGCGACCAGCGCGGCAACCCAAACCGAACCAGCAATCGAGCTCGGATCCGCGGCCTGTCCCAGTTCCCACGCGGCTCCGAACGCGGAGGAACCCGCCACCGCGAGGTACCCCATCCACGCGAGCGGCGCCCCCAGTGCCGCGGCAATGACCGCGACCGTGCCCGCCTCTGCGGTCGATCTGCGAGCCAACTGCGCCGGTGACGCCCCCCGGTCGCGCAGCAGCGCGCTCTCGGCCGCTCGCCTGCGAGCGACGAGCTGCGCGATCAGCGCCACCGCGGCAAGTGCGACCGCGATAACCACCACCAGAACCGCTACCGCGAGTGATGTCGCCAACTGCAACTGGCTCCGCAGTTGCGCGTAGACCGCGCCCAACTGCGAGCGCACCACAACCCACCGCACGCCGTCGCCCAGCTCGTCGCCCAGTGCCTTGCGGAGCCCGGCGGTCGCTGCCGCCAGGTGCGGAATCCCGCTGGGGTCGGCCGCCAGCAGCGGATCCATCGTCACGCTGAGGCGGCCCATGGGCGAGGAGGTCGTCGCGAGTTCGCCCGGTGCGGTCAGGAACGGCCCCACCTCGCGAACGCCGTTCGTCACCGAACTGATTCCGGCCCCACGCAGCGGTTCGCGCAGCCACTCGTCGCCCGTGATCGGATCAAAGATGCCGACGACGATGAGCTCCGTTGCGGGAGTGGTCTCCAGTTGGACGGTGTCGCCCACGTCTAGGCCCAGTTCGTCTGCGACGACCTGCGGCACGGCCACCTCAAGGGGCACGCCGTTTGCATGCGTGGGCCAGCGACCAGCGCGAAGGTTGGCGTGCGCGGCCGCCGTGTCGGCGTCGAGCAGATACCCAAGGTGCGGCACCTCGGCGTCCAGGTGCGTCATCGGCCCGGCGACCCACACGGAGATGTCGGCGTCGTAGTCGCCAGCAGCGTCCAGCAGCGCGGTCGTGACGGTGTCCACCGCTTGGTTCGCGGGGACGGGTTCCGCGTCGGGATCAAGCTCATCCGAGATCGAGGTGACGGAGGTGACGTCTCGGCCGGTGCCGTCCGCATCCAAGGAGGCGACGGATGCCGACAATGCGTGTTCGAAGCCCGGTCCGGCCAACGCCGCCGCGAAAGCCGCGAGCGCGGCGACCAGCAGCACCACTGCCCCCGCTGCCGCAACTATCGCCCACTGGGATCGGGCGCGGTGGAGCAGGGCCAGCCGCGGCCGCGCGGGCCCGCTACGCATCGACGAGACGACCATCCTCGATGCGGACGGCCCTGTCGGCGAGCGCGATCATCACGGGGTCGTGCGTCGACACGATCGCGGTCATGCCCTCCGCTTCGACAACCCCACGGATGAGCGCCATGACGGCCAGGCCGGTCTCGGTGTCGAGCTGCCCAGTCGGCTCATCCGCGATGAGGAGCTTGGGCGAAGAGGCGAGCGCGCGAGCGATGGCCACTCGCTGCATCTGCCCGCCCGACATCTCGTCGGGGCGGTGCTCCTCGTGATCTCCGAGTCCTACCAGATCAAGCAGCAGCGAGACGCGGCGCTCGCGGTCGTCCGCCGCCCACCGCTGCACGCGCAACGGCAGCCCCACGTTCTCCGCCGCCGACAGTTCAGGAACTAGGCCAAAGCCTTGAAAGATGAACGCGACCGTGTGGCGTCGCAGCTCGTCCTGCCCCAACTCATCCAAGCCAGAGACCTCGGTGCCGTCCACGATCACTGCCCCAGCGTCGGGCCTATCAAGACCGCCAATGATGTTGAGCAGCGTGGTCTTTCCGGAGCCGGAGCGCCCAACGAGCGCGACCATTTCGCCCCTGCCAACCGTGAGATCAATGTCTTTGAGGGCTTCGACCTCTGTGCGCCCAGAGCCGTACGTACGCCGCACGCCTGCGACGGTTACCATCGAGCCGGCGCTCATGCTTGGTCTCCCGGGAACATCGCCACGTGGTCGGCCTCAAGCGCGAGCCGCACGCGCCGAGTCAGTTCGAGCGCCTCGCGGAACTCTCGCGGAACCTGCACGCGTCCCGCGCGGTCCATGACCGCGTACTCCTCGGCGATCACGTGGGACTCGCCGTCGTCGCGAACCTCGGTGCGGCGCAGCACCTCGGAGCTCGTGCGCCCGTCCCTGATTGCGACGGTGCGTCCAACCTGCGAACTCACCGCTGGATCGTGCGTGACGACCACCACCGTGGTGCCGCCGTCCTCGCTCGCCGCGCGCAGGGTTCGGAAAATCTCGTGAGACGTGTCGGTGTCGAGCTCTCCCGTCGGCTCGTCGGCGAGCAGCAGGGCGGGGGAGTTGGCGAGTGCGATGGCGATGGCGACGCGCTGCTGCTCGCCACCAGACAGTTCGCCGGGCCGACGCTGGGCGCAGTAGGCCACGCCCGTGCGCTCGAGCAGTGCCTCGGCTTGTGCTGCGCGCGCATTTCGCGGCACGCCCGCCAAGGACAGGGGTACCGCGACATTGTCGACGGCGGTGAGATAGGGAATGAGGTTTCGCGAAGTCTGCTGGTGTACCACGCCCACGGCGCTGCGGCGGTATTCGACGCGATCGCGAGAGGTCATCGCCGTGAGGTCCCAGCCGGCCACGCGCACCACGCCCGCGCTGGGCTCGTCGGTGCCCGCGAGGATGTTGAGCAGAGTCGACTTTCCCGCGCCGGAGGGGCCCACCACCGCGATCATCTCGCCCGCGGCCACATGCAGATCGAGTCCCTGCAGGGCCTGAATCTCGATTGGACCGTGGCGGTGGATTCGTACCACCGACTCGCACGTGATGGCGGCCGCCGATTGGGGCTCGCGAGCGGCCTGGGGCATGTGGTTCAACGCTCCTGACTCGCGGGTCGTGTGGGTGCCGGGCGGCATTGCCGGCTTCGCTCCTCAGACTAGCCGCCCGCAAGTGGGCTAACGTCTGCCCATGCGCCCCGTGTTGTTTGTCCTGACCGGCTTGCCCGGATCCGGCAAGTCCACCCACGCCGCAGCCTTGGCCGAGCAGACCGGCGCTATCCACGTCGCCATGGACGACGAGGTGCTCGCGCGCGGCCTCAGCCTCGTCGACTACGAGGCTCGATTTGCGCTCCAGCCGCAGGTCGAGGGCCGCATCGCGGAACTGCTCGGCGAGGGAGTGGACGTGATCGCCGAGTTTGGGTCCTGGTCCCAAGAGGAGCGGGACCGGTTGCGCGGTCTTGCCATGGCGTCGGGCGCGCGCACCGAACTGCACTTTGTCGATGCCTCCGTGGCGGACTGCGCCGCGCGCGTTCGGGCGCGCGGCGGGATCGGCGCGGAGGAACTCGCTCGCGACGTCGTCGAGGGATCGGCGCACCTGTACGAGCGGCCCGGCGAAGAAGAGGGCGCGGCCTACGACGCCTTCGTCATCGTGGCCACGTGACGCCTCCCGCGCGTTGAGCTTGCCCTGCGTTCGAACACATGTTCGAATAGGCGTATGAGGTGGGAGGGGCAGGAGCTTGAGGCGGTGGCGCCGGACGCGCTGCCCGGCCTCGCCAAGCTGCACGGACTCGTGCGCTCCGTCCAGACACCCGAGTTCGCCGGCATCACCTTCCACGAAGTGATGTCCAAGAGCGCCCTGAACAAAGTGCCGGCAGGCGGTCCCATGCCATTCACGTGGACGGTGAACCCGTATCGCGGGTGCTCGCACGCGTGCGTGTACTGCTTCGCGAGGTCGACGCATCAGTACCTGGACCTTGATTCCGGGCGCGACTTCGACACCCAGGTGATCGTCAAGATCAACATCGCGGAGCAACTTCGGCGCGAGCTGGCGCGGCCATCGTGGACCGGCGAGGCCGTGGCGCTCGGCACCAACACGGATCCCTACCAACGCGCGGAGGGCCGCTACCGGCTCATGCCAGGGATCATCGACGCGTTCGCGGAGTCCTCGACGCCGTTCTCGATTCTCACCAAAGGCACGCTCCTGCGAAGGGACCTGCCTCGCCTGGCCGACGCGGCAACCGCCGTCCCGGTTTCGCTCGCCATGTCTGTGGCCGTGTTTGACGACGCCCTTCAGGACTCGGTGGAGCCCGGCACGCCAAGCGCGACCGCGCGGCTCGCCACGGTGACGGCCGCCGCAGAAGCCGGCTTCGACGTCGCCGTGTTCATGATGCCGATCCTGCCCTTCCTGACGGACTCTGCCGAGCAGCTAGATGCCGCGCTCGATCGCGTGAAAGCAGCGGGCGCCGCCTCGGTGACGTATTCCGCGCTGCACCTGCGCCCGGGGGTGAAGGAGTGGTTCGCGCAGTGGCTGCATCAGTACCGCCCCGACCTCGTGCCCAAGTACCGGGACCTGTATCGCGAGGGCTCCTACGCTCCCAAGTCATACCGGCGCGCGCTGGCCGAACGCATCAAGCCGCTCATCGCGGCCCACGGCCTCTCGCGCACCGAGGTCATGGACGGCACCGGATCGCCCTCCGTAGAGCGAGCCCACGCGCGGGACGCGAACGGTGAGTGGGTCGCCAAAGCCGCCCCAGCGTCGGGCCTGGCACCCGCCACATTGTTCTAATCCCGCCGATACGATGGCCCCGGAGGAGGCCACGTGGAGGAGCTGCTCGCCGTCGTTGTATTAGGGCTAGTGTGCATCGCGTTTGCGACGCTCGCGGGGCCGCGGCTGGGCATCGCGGCGCCGCTGCTCCTCGTGGGGCTCGGGGTCGCCGCGAGCCTAGTGCCGGGCGTTCCCGAGCTCGAGATCTCGCCAGAGGTGATCCTCTCCGGCATCATCCCGCCCTTGCTTTACGCGGCCGCGGTGTCAATCCCCGCCGCCGACTTCCGTCGAGAGTTCAGATCGATCTCTGGGCTTTCGATCGTGCTCGTGATCATCTCGACCGTGCTCATCGGCCTCATGTTCCATTGGCTCATTCCGGACCTCGCGTTGCCATGGGCATTCGCACTCGGAGCGATCGTGAGCCCCACAGATGCGGTGGCGACAGGAATCATTAGGCGCCTCGGTGTCAATCCACGCGTCGTGACCGTGCTCGAGGGTGAGTCGATGCTCAACGACGCGGTTGCTCTGGTGCTGCTGCGGGGAGCCGTCGCCGCGGCCGCCGTTGCGGTCACGCTTGGCGGCCTGACGCTGGCGTTCCTATACTCCGTGGCGTTCGCGGTACTGGTTGGGTGGGCCGTTGGGCGCCTTCACCTGATGGTGCGAAAGCGCATCGCGGATCCGGTTGTGAGCACAGTGATCTCCTTCACTGTGCCGTTCGTGGCGTCCATCCCTGCTGACCTGTTGGGAGCGTCGGGCCTGGTGGCTGCCGTGGTTGCGGGCCTGACAACGGGCCGCGGCGCGGCGCGTGCTCTCGGCCCTCAAGAGCGCGTTTCCGACGCGACTACGTGGAAGGCGCTCGAGCTGGTCCTTGAGGGATCGGTCTATCTGATCATGGGCCTTGAGCTGCTGGGCGTTCTCGACGAGGTGCGTGAGAAGGACGAAGGCGTGAGCAGGGCCTTCTGGATCGCGGCCGTCACGCTCCTCGCAACCTTGGTGGTGCGGTCCGGCTTTGTGGCGCCGCTCGTGTGGCAGATTCACCGGCGAGCGCTCCGCGCCGAGCGAATTCAGCCCAGAGTGACCGCCTTCCGAGAACGCGTGGACGCGGCAGCTTCCACCACCGCGATCGTGCTTCCCAAAAGGGCCCGACGCTGGCACGGCCTTGGCAAGGACCTTGCCTCCAGAGATCAGATGAGGGATCGCTTCACCAAACTTGAGGCGGATATCTCCTACCTGCTGACTCAGCCACTCGGTTGGCGCGAGGGCTCGGTGATCGTGTGGGCTGGCATGAGAGGCGTGGTGACGATCGCGGCCGCTCAGACCCTCCCGCGGGATGCACCGAATCGGGCGTTGCTCGTGTTGATCGCCTTTCTCGTGGCGATTGGGTCACTGATGCTGCATGGCGGCACCATGGGGCCGGTGCTCCGTTGGCTCAAGCCTGCGCCGGGACCCACTGAAGCCGAGATCGCCGAAGAATCGAAGCGGCTGAGCGAGTTGATCGCCGAGCCCGCTCAGGAGGCGCTCGAGCAGTTCCGAGCGAGCGATCCCGTGCACAACCGCAAGGCGGAGCGGCTCGTGTGGGTACTCGCCAGACGCGAGGCGCTGCTCGATGTGCGCGACCTCGGCACGTTCTCCGCGGCAGTGATCGAGGCGGAGCTCAAGCGTCTGGACGCGGAGCAGATCCGGTTGGAGATGTAGCCCAAGGCGCGGGCCGGCGCGGCGGGACGGCACGCGAGCCCGGCTCCAGCGTCCAACCCGACCCCAGCGTCGGCCGCCTGCGGGCCGATGCGCGCTAGCGGTCAAAGAATGCTGTGATGAGGCCCATCGCAGCACTTTCTGACCGCCAGGCAGCAGCCTCCCAGACCAAGCCGCGTCCCCAGCCCGGACGCACACGAGCGTTCTCCACCGCTGGGCACGCGAGCGCCGCGGTCCAGGACGCGCTTGCACGAAAGTGTCTGTGTGCCGCCACGGAATCGCTCGAGCGATCTCGCCGCCCGCCTCCGCAGACATGGTGGTGTGATCACCCGAACCAATCTCATTCGAGAGTTCAGCCGCTACGCGCTCAAGGATGCGATCGACAACGGCGTCGCTGTGAGCGTATTGCCGGGCGTGTTCGCGCATGCGGAGTGTGCGCGCACGTTTGAAACCCGAGTAGCAGCGCTCGGCGTCTGGCTGCCGCAGACGTGTGTGGTGAGTGGGCTCGCAGCTCTGAGCTTGTTGGGTCTCACGGACGAAACCATTGCCCGATTCTGTGTCGTCGCACCGCGCCACGCCCATGTCAGGGGACCGGACTGGGTGCGGGTGGCCAGGACGGGTGCGGTGAGAACTCGCGAGGTTCGCCAAGGCGTGATGTGCGCCGCCCGCGAGCGCGCCGTCATCGATGCGTGGGTGGAGTCTGACCCAGCGCACCGAACGTCTGTCCTGCTAGAAGCAATGCGCCGGTGCAATCTGAAGGGCGCTGCGGTACTCCGCGAACTCGCGGGACTGCCCAGGGTCAAGGGACGTCGCGAACTAGTCGCACTTCTACAGGAGGCGAGTGACGGGATTGAGAGTTTTCTCGAGCATCGGGCCTACCGAACCGTCTTGAATACTCCGGACTTCCATTGCCTCAAGCGGCAGGTGGAGATCACGGCCATGGGGAAGACATACAAGGTGGACACCCTCCACGAGGCATCGAAAACAGTCATCGAATTCGACGGGGCGAAGGTGCACGGGACACGCGAAAGGAAGAAACTGGACAGCGCTCGCGACGCGGCGCTCGCCACGCTTGGCTACATCACCGTAAGGATTGGCTACGACGACGTGATGACACGGCCCGCATGGTGCCGCCAAGTCATCCGGCGCGTCGTCGCCGCGCGTTCTGGCGGCCCAATTCTGCTGTGATGAGCGCCATCACAGCACTTCTTGACCGCTGGCGCGCATTGCGCGGCCCGACGCTGTGGTCACCTCAACACGGAGCGTCACGGCACGTTGGCGCCGCCGTTGACATTGATGACCTCGCCAACCACGAACGAAGACTCGGGCGACGCGAGGAACACGTACGCGGGCGCCTGCTCCACAGGCTGCGACGTGCGGCCGAGCCATGACGACGAGCCGAACCCTTCAAGCTTCTCCGGCGGCTGGCCATCGGTGACCTGCAGGGGAGTCCACACCGGCCCGGGCGCCACCGCGTTGACGCGGATCCCGCGTGGCGCGAGGTCGTGTGCAAGCGCCTTGGTGAAGCCATTGATCCCGAACTTGGTGGTCGCGTAGTTGATGATCATCGGCGACGGGTTGTAGCCCTGCACAGACGTTGAGTTGATGATCGTCGAGCCAGGGCCAAGGTGGGGGAGTGCCTCCCGAGTGATCCAGAACATCGCGTAGAGGTTGGTGCGAAATGTCTGGTCCAAATTGTCCTCGTCCAGCTCATCGAACGAGTTGTGATACACCTGGTAAGCGGCGTTATTGACAAGGATATCGAGGCCACCAAGGCCAGCAACGGCGTCGGCCACAAGGGAGCGGCAGAACTCGCGATCCTGGATGTCGCCGGGCAGTTGCACCGCCGTGCGACCCTCCGCCCGCACCAGCTCCGCGATCGCGTCGGCATCCACCTGCTCATCGGGCAAGTAGGAGAGCGCAACGTCGGCGCCCTCTCGCGCGAAGGCGATCGCCACCGCCGCGCCCACTCCCGAGTCGGCGCCCGTGATCAACGCCTTTCGCCCCACGAGCCTCCCGGTTCCGCGGTACGTGGTCTCGCCGTGATCTGCCCGCGGCGTGAGCTCCGCGTCGAGGCCAGGAAACGGCTGCCACGAGGCGCGCGGCACGATGTGCGCGTGCCTCTCAACGGGGTTGTCGAACGTGAGCTGGTCGGGTGACATCGTCGTCTCCTGGGGGGATCGAGAGGCGGAACTGCGGTGGATTGGGGAACACGCTCGGACGCGGAGAGGTTGTCCATGACGCTAGGCGGGTCAATCCCGATAACGTTATCGAACACCAACCGGAGGCGCCAGATGAGCCCCAAAGAATGGTCAGCGAAACGCGAACGCCAGTACAAGCACATCAAGGAATCCGAGCTCGAACAGGGACGCAGCAAAGACCGCGCAGAAGAGATCGCAGCGGCGACCGTCAACAAGACGCGCAAGAAGAAGGGCGAAACCAAGTCCAGTTGATCGCGGCCTCGCGGTAGCGTCGGGCTATGGCCGACGAGCAGGGACCCAGCGCCCAAGTCATCCTCGCCAACGAGCGCACGCTCCTCGCCTGGATCCGCACGTCGCTCGCCCTTGTAGTCACAGGGGTAGCCCTCGAGGCCTTCGACGTCCCCATCCAGGAGGGCTGGCGCCGCGCCGCCGCAACCATCTTCGTTCTGCTGGGCATCGCCGCGGCGGCGCAGGCATGGGTGGGCTGGAAGGCGACCGATACCGCAACCCGCGCCGGCGAGCCGGTGCCGCCGCCCGCGCTGCGCACCGTGCTGGTGGGCGGAGTGATCGCCGCCGTCGTGATCGTCTGCGTCGGGCTCGTGGTCGGGACGTGACCCCCGAGGCGTCGGCTCGGCAGTTGACGGTGCTCGCGTGGCGCCGCACGGGTCTTCGCTGGGTGGTAGTGGCCGTCGTGGGCGCACGGCTTTTCGCCGAGGCGCTCGGCTGGATCCCCATTGCGTTAGCAATCGTGACGATCCTGGTAGTCGCCGGTTTGAGCATTCACACCGCGCGCGAATTCGCAGGGGAGAGGCCCGACGCTCTGCACAACCCAGTCCCTCGGCTCGCCCTAGCGGCCTGTTTGGCGGGGCTCCTGGGGCTCGTCGCCCTGTGGTGGCTGTGGGTTAGGTAACGATTGGGCAAAGTTCCTTTGCCTCTCCCGAGTGCACTGCTAAGTTCGTCCGCGGTCCAGATAAACCCACGACGCGAAAAGGAGGCGCACGGCATGTTGAACATCACCGGAATCACCCCGGCTCTCGCCGTTGCGCCCGCGCGTCTTGTGCGCGGAGTGCGCGGCTAACACCGCCCCGGCCTAGCGGCCACCCGCCCGCTCTTCACGAGCGATCCGCCTTCACGGCATCCATCCGTTGAACCGCGCCCTCGAAGGCGCGAGCGCATCCCCTCGACTGCTTGAGGGGAGGTGAGAGGACCATGTATACCCAAGATCCTGTGTCGCTGCTGTCGCTGCATCACAGAGAGCACGAACGGCTCGTCGCGGACGCCACCACGGCGTCGGCCCGTCCCGTCAACGCTCTCCGCAACCGCGCCAGCACTGCGCATTACGCGGCTGTTCGCCGCGCCTACCTGCGCGCACGAGCCGCGCGTGTAACGGCGAGCCGTGTCACTCCCTAGTGGAGTGGCACGGCTCGTGCCGTGCTCCTGCGACAGCCCTAGGCCCTGCGACTGCGCGCAGGGTGACGTTTGCTACTCGCCGGTTGGCTTCTCCTGGTGCCCGCCAAAGCCCTTGCGCATCGCGGAGAGCGTCTTCTCGGCGAAGATGTCCAAGTCGCGAGAGGCAAACCGTGAGTACAGCGCGGTGGTCAGAACCGGCGTGGGCACGCCCTCGTCGATCGCGGCGATCGACGTCCAGCGACCCTCGCCGGAATCGGAGACGTGGCCAGAGAATCCCTCGAGGTTGGGGTCCTCGTGGAGCGCCTCCGCGGTGAGGTCGAGCAGCCATGACTGGATGACCGAGCCTCGTCGCCACACCTCGGACACCGCGGCGATGTCGATGTCGTATTGGTAGAACTCGGGATGCGCCAGGGGTGCTGTCTCCGCATCCGCGGACGCAGACGTGCGGCCGACGTTCGCGTTCTTGAGCACATTGAGCCCTTCCGCGTAGGCGGCCATGAGCCCATATTCGATCCCGTTGTGCACCATCTTCACGAAGTGACCCGCACCGGTGGGTCCGCAATGGAGCCAGCCCTGCTCGGCCTCGGCGGGACCCCCATCGCGGCCCGGCGTGCGGGGGGCCGCCTCCACTCCGGGGGCGATCGTGGCCCAAATGGGAGCCAGCCGCTCCACCTGCTCCTTCTCGCCGCCGATCATCAGGCAGAATCCGCGCGCGAGTCCCCACACGCCGCCCGACGTGCCGCAGTCGATGAGGTGGATTCCCTTCTCAGACAGCTGGGCCGCGTGCGCGATGTCGTCGCGGTAGTAGGAGTTGCCGCCGTCGATGATCGTGTCGCCAGGCTCCAACACCTCGGCGAGCGACGCGATGACCTTCTGCGTGATCGCTCCCGCGGGCACCATCACCCACACTGCACGTGGCGCCTCAAGCGCCGTGAGGAAGTCGCGCAACTCTGGCACCGCGATGGCGCCCTCCGCTGCCAACGGCGCGATGGCGTCGGGCGAAACGTCGTTGACCGCCACCTGGTGACCTTCGCGCATCAGGCGGCGCGAGAGACCAGCGCCCATGCGCCCGAGCCCAACCATTCCGAGTTGCATCATTTCTCCTTGAGTGTGGGAACGCGCCAGGTGTCGTCGCCAGTGAGCAGGTCGTTTGCCTCTTCGGGGCCCCAGGTGCCGGGGGCGTAGGGGATCACGCGGTGATGGTCGGTGAGGACGGGCTCCACCACCGTCCAGGCGGCCTCCACTGACTCTTCGGTGGAGTACAGCGCGCGGTCGCCGTCCAGGGCGTCGGTGAGCAGGCGCTCGTAGGGCGGCCGCTCAGCGGGATGCTCGGTGTCGACCACCAGCTCCCGCTTGTCGCCAACGAACTCCTCGCCTGGCGTCTTCACGCGCGCGCCCAGCGCGATCTCGGAATCCGGCTGCAGGCGAATCCGCAGGTAATTGGGGTGGTGGTGGCGAGAGACGGCGTCCTCGAACAGCGCTTGCGGCGGTCGCTTGAAGCTCACGAAGATCTCATGCGCGGTGACGGGCATCTCCTTGCCGGCCCGCAGGTAGAACGGCACGTCCGCCCATCGCCACGAGTCGATGAACACGCGCACCGCGGCAAAGGTCTCGACGTCGGACTTTGCGTCAACACCCTCCTCGTCGCGGTACCCCTCGAACTGCCCGCGCACGATGTCCTCGCGGGTGAGCGGCCGCATCGCCTTGAACACCGAGGTCTTGGCCTGCTGCACGGCCGCGTAGCCGCGATACGCCGGCGCCTCCATCGCGAGCAGCGCGAGGATCTGGAACAAGTGATTCTCGATGACGTCGCGCAGGGCGCCCGCTGACTCGTAGAACGCACCGCGGCCCTGCACGCCAAAGTCCTCGGCGGCGGTGATCTGCACGGACTCGATGTAGTTGCGGTTCCACACGGGCTCGAGGAAGGCGTTCGCGAACCGGAAGTACAGCAGGTTCATGATCTCCTCCTTGCCCAAGTAGTGGTCGATGCGGAACACAGCGTCCTCAGGGAAAGCCCTGGAAATCACGCGATTGAGCGCCTGCGCCGAGGCAAGGTCGCGCCCAAAGGGCTTCTCCACGACCACGCGCGCGCCCTTGTTGAGGTGCTCGGTCTTGAGCCCCTTGACCACCGTCTCGAACATCGAGGGTGGGATCGCCAAGTAGTGCGTGGGCCGCTGAGCTGTGCCGATCGCCTCCTTGAGCCGGACGAAGGTGTCGGGCTCGGCGTAGTCGCCGTCTACGTACTGAAGCAGGGAGAGCAAGCGATCAAGAACTGTCTTGTCAGCGTCGGGCCGTGCGGCCTTGATGGACTCGGTGGCGCGCTTCTTGAGATCCGCGAGCGTCCATTGCGAGAACGCCACTCCGATGACCGGAACGTCCAGCTCGCCGTGCTCGACCATGCCGTACAGCGCGGGGAAGATCTGCTTCTTCGCGAGGTCCCCGCTCGCCCCAAAGAACACGAGGGCATCGGATTTCTGCGGTGCCACGCAACCTCCCTGATTAGTGACCGTTTACACCCTACGCCGGGAGCGCCGGACGTAGGGTGAGAGGAGAACCAACCGCCATCGACAGGAGTCGTCATGTCCGCAGATCGTTTGGGCGCTTTGAGCGCCGCAGGGGTGTCCATTTGGCTCGACGACCTCAGCCGCGAGCGCCTTGAAACGGGCTCTCTCGCACGCGATGTTGCCGAGCGGCACATCGTGGGGGTGACCACCAATCCGTCGATCTTCGCTGCCGCGGTCAAGGGCGCAACGCAGTACGACGCTCAGCTGGCTTCACTTGGAGAGCAGGGCTTGGACGCGGAGCAGGCGGTGCGCGTGCTGACAACGGACGACGTTCGCGCGGCGGCGGACGTTTTGCGCGGTGTGGCCGACGCTACGGATGGCGTGGACGGGCGGGTTTCCATTGAGGTGGACCCCAGGTTGGCGAACGACACGGCCGGTACCGTTGCGCAGGCGAAGGAGCTGTGGGCCACGGTTGACCGGCCGAACGTGTTCATCAAGATTCCGGCGACGATCGAGGGGCTGCCAGCCATCACCGCAGTGCTTGCGGACGGGATATCCGTCAACGTGACGCTGATCTTCTCCCTGGAGCGGTACGCGGCGGTGCTGGAGGCGTTCCTTGCGGGGCTTGAGCAGGCCGACGCGAACGGGCACGACCTGTCGAAGATCGCCTCTGTCGCGTCGTTCTTCGTGAGCCGCGTCGACTCCGAGGTGGACAAGCGGCTCGAGGCTGTTTCGCCGGGGAGCGCGCTGAAGGGCACGGCCGCGATCGCGAATGCGAGGCTCGCTTTCGAGCACTTTGAGCAGGTGAGCGCGGGGGAGCGGTGGCAGGCACTCGCTGCCAAGGGCGCCAAGCCCCAGCGGCCGCTGTGGGCGTCTACGTCCACGAAAGATCCGTCGTTCCCGGACACGATGTACGTGGACGAGCTTGTCACGGCCGGCACCGTCAACACCATGCCGCAAGCGACGATCGACGCGTTCGCCGACCACGGCGAGGTGCCTTCTGACCCCCGTGGCTGGGACACCGTCCGCGGCACCTACGACGAGTCCCGCGCCGTGTTCGCCCGCCTCGCCGCGAGTGGGATCGACTTCGACGATGTGACGCGAGTGCTCGAGGAAGAGGGCGTCGACAAGTTCGTGAAGGCGTGGGAGGAGCTGCTGGGAATCGTGGGGGATGCGCTCCAACCGTGAACGTTCGGGCTCGCGCTAGCCGGAGTAGGTGTAGCACTCCACGTTGGCGTCGGCGATCGCGCCCTGTACGGCAACTCGAATCTCGTCGAGATTCGCATCGTCCTCGAGCGGGTATCCATGCGCCGAGGTGCAGTCGGCGATTTCAGGGAGGTGCGCGAATATGTCGCGGTTCATCGCCTCGACGGAAGAGGGCTGCTGGTTGAGCGCCTCCATCGCGAAGTCCATCGACTTCGTGAGGCAACTCTGAGTCAAAGCGTCGCCCTGCTCAGGTGTGTACGTCCTCAAGCCGACCGCGTAGTCAGGTGCCCGCACGCCCGGGGCGATGGGCTTGTCTGGTAGCCGTTCAGGCGCTAAACCCGCATCTTTGAGGCAATCGAAGAAGTCCCCCATCAGCGCATCCACTTGCTCATAGGTAACGCCGCCGTGCTCCGCGCCGTCGTGCAGCGCAGCAAGCTGTGCCTCGCTCGCGCCTTGCGCCTCAGCGCGAGCGATGATCAGCTCGAAATAGTCGGTTGCCGTCGGCTGGGCCGGCGGTGCCTCGAAAGCGCAGCCCACGAGCATCACCCCGGCCCCGGCGCCGACAATCAGCCAGCGCAGTGCATCCATATGCAAGTGCCACCCCCTGCGTGGATCAGCCATTCCTCGCGGACGCTAGCCGCCCGCGCGATGCCCCGCAACTGGAAAGCCGTGACACAGGTAGATTGTTCGGCATGCCGAACAATGCTGGTTCAGCTCGCGCGCAACCTCGCCCGGAGCGCGGCCTATGGCGGCTATTCGGCCCCGCATTCGTCGCCGCGGTGGCCTACGTGGACCCCGGCAACGTTGCCGCCAACCTCACCGCCGGCGCCTCATACGGCTACCTCCTGCTCTGGGTCCTGGTCGCCGCGAACTCGATGGCCGTCGTCATTCAATACTTGAGCGCCAAGCTCGGCCTCGTCACCGGCCGCACCCTGCCACAACTCATCGGTGAACGCCTCAGCCGCCGGTCCAGACTCGCGTTCTGGGTGCAGGCGGAGGTCATCGCGGCGGCCACGGACATCGCCGAGGTGATTGGCGGCGCGCTCGCTCTCAACCTGCTGTTCGGCGTGCCGCTGCCGCTCGGCGGCCTCATCGTCGGCGCGGTCTCGATGATCCTGCTTGCGGTCCACAGTCGGCGCGGCCAACGCACCTTCGAGTTCGTCATCATCGGCCTGCTCGCGATCATCGCTGTGGGCTTCACTGCGGACCTCTTCGTAGCCCCCGTCGACTGGTCCCAAGCAGCATCGGGCCTGGTACCTCGCTTCGCGGGCCCGGAGACAGTGCTGTTGGCAGCGAGCATGCTCGGCGCCACGGTGATGCCCCACGCGATCTATCTGCACTCCGCGCTAGCCCGCGACCGGCACCGCGCCACGCCCGGCTCCTCGGCCACGCCACGCCTCTTGCGAGCCACGCGCTTCGACGTCTCCTGGTCCATGCTTGCTGCCGGCAGCGTCAACATCGCGATGCTCTTGCTCGCCGCCGCGAGCCTGCGCGGAGTGAGCGGCACCGAGACCATCGAGGGCGCGCACGCCGCAATCTCAACGAACCTCGGTCCCACCATCGCGACGGTCTTCGCGATAGGCCTGCTCGCGTCTGGCCTCGCCGCCACGTCGGTGGGCGCTCACGCTGGCGCGATCATCATGGAAGGGCTGCTACTGAAGCGCATCCCGCTGCTAGCGCGCCGAGCCGTGACCCTCATCCCGGCGCTCATCATCCTCGCCGCCGGGGTGGACCCCACCTGGGCGCTCGTCCTCTCGCAAGTGGTGCTGAGCCTCGGCATCCCATTCGCGCTCATCCCGCTGGTGCGCCTGACGTCACTCCGCTCGCTGCTCGGCGACTACGTGAACCGGCGCTCCACGACGGTGGTCGCGATCGTCATCGCGGCGCTGATCATCGCGCTCAACGCCGCGCTCATCGTCATCACGATTGCGGGATGACCCACACCGCCTCGGCGTCGCCTTCCGCAAGGGCATAGCTTTCCTGCCCGACGCTGAGGTCACCATTGGCGCCCAACCTCACCACCGCGTCGGGCAGGATGCCTGCCGCCGCGAAGGCGCGCAACCGATCCGGAGATGAGTCCGAGATTCGCGACACGATGGCGCTCGTGCCCTGGGTGAGCGAGGCGAGGGGTACAGCTTGCGGCGGTGCGGGCTCTCCGGCCTTGGGAGGTATCGGGTCGCCGTGGGGATCCCGCGTGGGGTGGCCAAGGATCGCGTCGATGCGGTCGAGGAACACGTCACTCACCGCATGCTCGAGCGACTCGGCCTCGTCGTGGACCTCATCCCACGAGTAGCCGAGCTCGCTCTCGAGGTAGGTCTCAAGCAGCCGATGGCGGCGCACCATGGCGAGCGCGAAGGCCGTGCCTGAGTCGGTCAGCACAATCGCGCCGTACGGCGCGTGCTCAACGAAGCCCTGCTCCGCGAGCTTGCGAAGGCCATCGGACGCGGTGGACGTTCGCACCCCGAGCCGTTCGGCGAGCGCCGTGACCGTGACGGCCGCGGGATCCCACTCGCCAAGGCTCCACAGGGCCTTGAGATAGTCCTGGGTGCTTGGCGTGAGATCGCCGACGTCGGTCACGTTCAGCCGGTGATGTCGCAGCGCTCGCCCAGGTAGGTGGCAACGTTCTGGGCGGCCGCCGGGGCTGCAGACGCAGCGGCGGTGACGTCGGAGTCCGTGAATAGCTCCTGCACGTCGGTGATGAAGTCGGTGGGCGAGGTCGCGTCGGCCGCGGCCTGCGCCAGCGTCGCGGAGTACTGGTCAACGAAGGTGCTGAGCGCGACGAAGTCCGCGTTGACCGGGTCGCCGGCGGTCTCGCTGACGCCGAGCACGTAGAACCCCTTGGTGGAGTCGATCAGCACGAGCATGTCGGCGCCCCACTGGTTGAGCGCGGCGGGGTCCTCGCTGGTGAGGAACGTGGGGTCCTGGAGCATCTCGGTGAGGTCACCGGTCTTCGACTGAAGCTCCATCGACTGGTCGATGTTCTCCTGGGCGGCGGCGCACAGCGCGTCGTCGGTGTTGCCCACCGAGGGGGCGGGGGAACTCGTTGCAGGGGTCTCGGCCGCGGTGGGGCCGCCGGTCGGCTCTTCTTCGGGCGAGCCGCTGCAGCCCGCGAGAAGCAGTGCAGAGACGGCGATGCCGGCGATGGCGGGGCTGACGATCTTCATGGGACCCTCCGAGGCTTGTGTGTGGCTCAAGAGTATTGCCTAAAGAGCACAGAGATCGCCGTTGGGTCCGCCCTCGCTGAGGCCCTTGCCCCACGAGATCTCGGTGACCACGCCGTCGGGAACATCGAAGTTGTAGGTCGTGTCCGCGCTCGTCGGCACCACCAACTGTTTACGGGAGCCGCGCGCGATGTCGTCGAAAGTCACCTCGGTGGCGGTGGGATACGCCGCCATCACCTCGTCGACCGTGGATCCGATGGTGATTCCCTCTGCGGTGCGCGGCATCTCGAAGGACGCCGCAGCCTCAGGCTCGGCAAACCAGTAGAGGATGAAGAACGAGATCTCTTCGCCGGGCGCCGACGGGTCGCTCAGCGCCGTGACGTAGAAGCCCGGGTCATCCTGCGCCACGAGCTGCCCATACCAAGGACATTGTTCGGGTGACGTGATCGGTGCGCCGGTCGCGGCCGCCTCGTCGAACGACTGGCCCACGCATACGCCCGCGAAGCTGATGGGGCCGATGGCCGCGGCCTGGTTGTCGGGGTCGTCGCTCCACGTGGGGCAGTCGAGGGCAACGGCGGTCTCCGTGGGGCTCGGCGAGGGGCTGGGGGATTCGCTCGGCGAGGCGGCGGTAGGAGTGGGGCTCGAGCTCGGCGACTGGGAGGTTTCCTCGGGGGAGCCGGAGCATCCTGCGAGCAAGAGCGCGGCAACGGCGACGGCGGCGAGCGAGGTTCTCATGCCTCCACGCTATCGAAGGCCCTTCGCGAGCGCACCCCCCAAAGGTCAGCCTCGCAACGCGGCCCGGTAACGCGCGCCCAGAGCGTCGAACATCGCGTTGGCGTCCTCGTCGATAGTCCTCAGCGGCTCATTTGCCTCGAAGAACGCCACCGCTTCCGCTACTCCCTTCGCAAACGGCACCCGCGCCTCCCAACCGGGTACGAGCTCCCGCAACAGCGATGTGTCGTACACCGCGGGATGCATCTTGTCGCCGTAGATGGAGCCGGCTTGAGACGGTGCCGCGGCCACCAGCGCGTCGGAGGGCACGCACACGAACTGCTCGCGCAGCGCCTCCCGCGGAACGCCGGCCGCCTCGCCGATCGCCTCGTGGATGCCCCTCCAGGTGAGCGCCTCCGAACTCGTGATGTGCACGGCCTTACCCACAGCGTCGGGCGCGCCAAGGAGGCCCAGAATCCCAGTGGCCACATCGCGGGCATGCGTAATGGTCCACAGGCTGGTCCCGTCGCCTGGAAGGATGATGTCCGCGCCGCGACGCATGCGATCCACGAGCGTCCAAGGATGACGCGAGACTCCCGTGAAGCCGGGGATCTTCGAAGGCCCGTACGTATGGGCGGGGCGCACGATGGTCCACGGGAGAGCATCAGACGAGCGCAGCGCCTCCTCGCACGCGATCTTCTTGCGCGCGTATTCCCAATACTCGTTCTCGAGCGGAACGTCCTCGGTGAGCGGCAGTAGGCGATCGAACTTGCGGTACGCCGCCGCCGTCGCGATGAGCACGTAGCGGTCGGTGAGGCGGCGGAAGGTCTCGAGGTCGGCGAGGACGTGCTCGGGCTCGTAGGCGATGAACTGGACCGCGGCGTCGAAGCGCTCTCCGCGAAGGCGCGGCCCGCGCAGCGCGGCCCTCAGAGACTCCGCGTCGGTGGCGTCCGCGTGGATGATGTGGGCGCCCGGAGCGGTAGGCAGGGACGAGCGTCCGCGGTTCACGAGGGTGACCTCGTGGCCCTCCGCGAGCGCCAAACGGGATACTTCGGACGAAATCAGTCCGGTGCCGCCGATGAGCAGGATCCGCATGCCCAACATGGTAGGCGCGCCGCGTTGGCGCAGGTAAGTTGAGGATCGTGACGGACACTCGCTCTCGCGTTCTCTATGAGCGGCTCAGCGAGTTGCTCCCTGCGGGATGGCGGGACGCGGCGCCCTGGGGATACCCCCACCAGGTGGAGCTTGCTCTGATCGCCGGCGTGTTCCGCGCGCAGACCCCGCAGGCCAATACGGACGCCGTGGTCGACTTCGTGATGCGCTCGCGATCGCACTCGCTTCTCGACGACCTTGCCGAACTGTCCGATGCTGGCGCTGATGGCGTGGCGACAGTCCTTGGGCCCGTATATGGCGACTCGAACGTGCTCGGCGTTCCCGTGCTGCGCGCGGCGGTGATCCATGGCGCCGCGGCCGCTCTTGTGGCCGAGGGAGTTCGCAGCGGCGAACAGTTGCGCACCGCCGCCATAGAGCGGCCCGACGCCGTGGAGACCGCCGTACTCGGCGTGCGCGGCCTTGGGCGAGTGACGTGGGAGTGGGTGGCATTCCTTGCGCAGGTGAAACTGCGCCCGGAGGGCGACCTACAGCGCTTTGTGCAGCGGCTCGTCGACGACGAGTCACTCACGTCCGACGAGACTTCGGAACTGTTGCGCCTCACCGCGCGCCGGTTTGCCGCCGACGAGCGCGATCTCGCCCACGCCATGCGCGAGATTCTTCGCGCCAAGGCGGCGTAACCCGACCGGAAACGGCTCCAGTCGACTCGTCTAGTTGACATCGAATATTCCAACTGGAATACTCAGTCTGGTACATCCTGGGGAGGATTCATGGGAAAGAGTGGTTCGCTCCGCCCGCTCGGCGTCGTATCGCTCGCACTCCTGACCGAGCGGCCTATGCACCCTTACGAGATGTATCAATTGCTCGTGGCGCGCAGCCAAGACAAGACCGTCAAACTACGCCCTGGCACCCTCTACCATGCGATCAACTGGCTCGAGAGCGCCGGGTTCGTGGTGGCCACCGGCACGGAGCGCGAAGGCAACCGCCCAGAGCGCACCACCTACGCGATCAGCGACGCCGGCCGCGAGGCCCTGCGTCGTTCCGTGGTGGCCATGCTCACCGAGCCCGCCGAGGAATTCCCCGAGTTCACTGTTGCAATGGGGGAGGCGCACAACCTTCCACGCAAGGTGGTGCTCGAGGCGCTGCGCGAACGGGTCGCCTTCGTCGAGGCCGAATGCCATAGGGGCGGCGTCCATCTTGACCGCGCCAACACGCGTGGCCTGCCACGTCGATTCATCCTGGGCGGCGAGTTCGCCCTCAACCGTGCCCGCGCAGACGTCGCGTGGCTCAACTCCGTCATCGCCCAGATCGAATCGGGCGAACTGTCCTGGGATACCCCGATCCCCGCCAACATCAAGGAACACACATGACTCAAGAACGCAGTCCGTGGCCCGCCCTTTGGGCGCTCGTCATCGGCTTCTTCATGATCCTCATCGACACCACCATCGTGTCGATCGCCAACCCATCCATCCAGGTGGGGCTCAACGCCACCATCGACCAGGTCATCTGGGTGACGTCCGCCTACCTCCTCGCCTATGCGGTGCCGCTGCTCATCACCGGGCGCCTCGGAGACCGCTTTGGCCCCAAGCTGATCTACCAAATCGGACTCGTGATCTTCACGCTGTCCTCGCTCGCGTGCGGCCTCGCGGACTCGCTGCCGGGCTCCGGCATCGCCAACCTCATCGCCTTCCGCGCCGTGCAGGGCCTGGGTGCCGCGCTCATGACGCCGCAGACGATGGCGGTCATCACGCGCACCTTCCCCGCCGCCCGTCGTGGCATCGCCATGGCGCTGTGGGGAGCCGTCGCGGGCGTCGCCACGCTGGTTGGTCCGCTCATCGGCGGCGTTTTGGTCGACGGCCCCGGCTGGGAGTGGATCTTCTTCGTCAACGTGCCGATCGGCGTGGTCGCCTTCATCGCCGCTCAGATGCTCGTGCCCCACCTCGAGACGCATCAGCACTCGTTCGACTGGCTCGGCGTCGCTCTCTCCGCGGTGGGTATGTTCATGCTGGTATTCGGCCTGCAAGAGGGCCACACCTACGACTGGAACGGCTGGGTCTGGGCCTGCATCGGCGGCGGCGTCATCGTGCTCGGCCTCTTCCTGCTGTGGCAGCGCGTCAACACCAAGGAGCCGCTCATCCCGCTGGGTCTGTTCAAGGACCGCAACTTTTCTGTGGCGAACGGTGCCATCGTCACAGTCGGCTTCGCCTTCACGTCGATGTTCATCCCGCTCGTCTACTTCTTCCAGGTGGTGCGCGGGCTGAGCCCCACGCAGACCGCGCTCATGACCATCCCTACCGCGGTGGCGACGCTCGTGCTGTCACCTATCGCGGGCAGGCTCGCCGACAAGGTGCACCCGCGCATGACTGCGGTTCCCGGGCTCGCCATCGGCGCGCTCGCGATTATCACCTGGGGGCTCATGATGTCGCCCGACATCGCGATCGGCTGGCTGCTGGTTCCGCCAGCGCTGCTTGGCATCGGGTCCGCCTTCATCTGGGCGCCGCTCGCCTCGACGGCCACTCGCAACCTGCCCATGTCTGCCGCAGGAGCCGGATCCGGCGTCTACAACACCACCCGACAGGTGGGCGGTGTGCTCGGCTCTGCCGCGATCGCCACGGTGATCGTCAACAGGCTCGCCGCAAACCTCCCTGGCTTCGGCGAGGGGGCGCAGGGCGAGTCCGCCAGCTTCGCGCTTCCTGACGCCGCCAAGGAGGGCTTCACCACCGCGATGTCGCAGACGCTCGTGCTGCCCGCCATTGTGCTGTTCTTGGGTGCGCTCATCGCCTTGTGGTTCGTGAAGCCGCAGCACCTTGAGAAGCCCGACGCCGTGGCCAGTTCTGCGGAAGAGGAGCCGGCAGTCGCGGTTTAGGCATTGACGCTTTGGGGTGGGTCACCAGCCGGTGGCCCACCCCATTTCGTCTATAGAGTGGCGAAATGCTCGGCGTGGTACTCGCCTTCGTGTCCAGCGTCTTCTGGGGCGCCTCGGACTTCGCGGGCGGTGTGAGTTCGCGCAGGTCGACGGCTCTCGCCGCCACCCTCTGGTCCTTCATCGGCGCCACCATCGCATCTGCCGTCGTCATCGTCGCCGTGCCCGGTGATTGGTCCAGCACCGCAGTCATAGCTGGACTGATCGCGGGCGTGCTCGGACTCGCCGGATTCCTCACGCTGTACGCGAGCTTGGCGTCCGCACCCATGGGGGTCGTCACCGTCATCGTCGGCGCCGTGGAGGCCATCGTTCCCGTTGTCGTCGGCGTCCTCTGGTATCGCGAGGCGCTCAGCCTGTTGGCGTGGTCTGGCATCGTGATTGCACTCCTGGGCGCGGCCATCATCGGTTGGGCTGAAGCGGGTGGCGGCGCGGGCAGCGGGGGGCGGGCAGCGCTGGGGCCGCTTGCACTCGCGGCGGCGTCTGGCGCGTTGTTCGGCTTTTCCGTCGTCGCGCTTGACGCCGCGCCAGCGGACTCCGGATTCATCACTCCAGCACTCGAGGTAGGCCTTGGTCTCGCTGTCCTCTTGGTGCTGGTGTGGGCCGTTCGCAAGTCACGCGCAACGCGCAGGCTCCTGGACTCCTTGTCCATCACCACCGGAATCGCGCCATCCCCGCGCCCTGCAATCTGGATCGGCCTTGTTGCGGGTGGCTTTCTTGCGATCGCGAACGTGACACTCCTGATGGCGCTCCGCGAGGCGCCACTCGCCGTCGTGGGAGTGGTCCTCTGTCTCTACCCGGTGACCACGGCGATTCTCGCCCGCGTGTTCCTTCATGAGCGCCTCACTCCCAAGCACCTGCTGGGAATCGCAGTGGCGCTAGCCGGCTGCGCGGTCCTCGCACTCGGCTAGTAGACGGGCCTCGCGAGCAGCGAGACGCGAACGCTGCCATCGCGGGTCTCCTGCTCGGCGAGTTGACGAAATCCGAGCCTCTCGTGGAACGCGATCGACCCCGGATTCATGGGCCGCACGTTGACCTCGGCCGTGACCTCGTTGGCGCCGCGCTCGCGAGCCCGCTCGAACACCGACTCGTACAGAGCGCGGCCGATTCCGGTGCCCTTAGCGAGCGGAGACACCACGATGCGGTCGATGTACTGGTGACGCACGCCCCGGTCCTCGAACCAGCGGTAGTTCTCCGAGGTGTACGGCTGGCCAGGGCCCATGGACAGCATGAAGGCAAGCAGGTTGTGGTTGCGGTCGGTCGAGACGAGTCGCACGTCGCACATCGCGAACAGCGCGGCAAGTTCCTCCTCGCTGAGCAGATTGACCGCAGGCGCGGCGGCGTCGTTGAGTTCTCGCACCTGCGGGAGGTCCGATTCGCGCATGACGCGCAGCCGGAAGTTCTGCATGATCGCCATTGTGCCCGCTGAGTGTGAACTGCGTGTGAACGCCCGCGTTCGTTGCTCGTTTATGCAAACCGATGTATGGTTATGCACATGCCCGTTTCTGTCGCGGTCGCCGGCGCCTCCGGTTACGTAGGGGGCGAGGTGCTGCGCGTGTTTGCCCAGCACCCAGAGGTGGAGTTCGGCGCGCTCACGGCGCACTCGTCGGTTGGGGACAGGCTAGGAGTGCACCAGCCTCATCTCATTCCGCTCGCCGATCGCGTGATCCAGGACACCACCGCCGCGAACCTGCAGGGCCACGATGTGGTGGTTCTCGCATTGCCGCACGGCAAGTCGGCCGAGATCGCCTCTCAACTTCCCGAGGACACGCTGGTCATCGACTGCGGCGCGGACTATCGCCTCGAGGACGCGAACGCGTGGTCCGCGTATTACGGCGGCGAACACGCCGGCACCTGGCCATACGGCCTTCCCGAGCTCATCACGCCCCAGGGCCAGCAGCGCGACAAGCTCGCGGGCGCCAAGCGGATCGCCGTGCCGGGCTGCAACGTCACCGCGGTGACGCTTGCACTGCAGCCGGGCGTGGCGTCGGGAGTCGTTGACGCGCGAGACGTTGTGGCCGTGCTGGCCGTCGGCTACTCGGGCGCTGGCAAGAAACTTGAGACCACGTACCTCGCGAGCGAGGCGCTGGGCGCCGCCGTTCCGTATGCGGTCGGCGGCTCGCACCGGCACATCCCCGAGATCATCCAGAACCTCGAATCCGCAGGTGCCACCGATGTGCGCCTCAGCTTCACTCCCACCCTGGTGCCCATGGCGCGGGGCGTGCTCGCGACGGTCACCGCGCCGCTCGCCGAAGGCGTCAACGTGGAGGCCGTGCGCGCCGCATGGGAAGAGGCGTATGCCGACGAGGCGTTCGTGCGCCTGCTGCCGGAAGGGCAGTGGCCGTCCACCGCGTCGACCGTGGGGGCCAATACGGCGCTCGTACAGGTGGCCGTGGACGGCAAGGCCGGCCGCGTGGTGATCGTGTGCGCGATCGACAATCTCGTGAAGGGCACGGCGGGCGCCGCTCTCCAGTCGATGAACCTGGCGCTGGGGCTGCCGGAGGCGCTCGGTCTGAACGTGTGGGGAGTCGCGCCGTGAGCGTCACAGCAGCCGCCGGTTTCGTCGCGTCTGGAGTGACGGCTGGCCTCAAGCCCTCGGGCAAGCCCGACGTCGCCCTCGTCGTGAACGAGGGCCCCATGCACGTTGCGGCAGCGGTCTTCACGTCCAACCGGGTGTTCGCGGCGCCCGTGGCCTGGTCCCGCCAGGTGCTCGCCGATTCGCGCGTCGACGCGGTCATTCTGAACTCCGGCGGTGCGAATGCCGCCACGGGGCCCGAGGGCTTCGCCGATACCCACCGCACCGCCGAGCACGTCGCCTCGGCGCTGCAGGCCGACGGGCGGGACGTGTCGAGCGGCGACGTCGCCGTGTGCTCCACCGGGCTGATTGGCGAGCGCTTGCCGATGGACCTCTTGCTCGCGGGAGCGTCGAGCGCGGTCCGCACCCTTGGCGGCGATGGCGGTGACGCCGCGGCGACCGCGATCCTCACCACAGACACCGTGACCAAGCAGGCCGTTGCTCAGGGCGACGGATGGGTGGTCGGCGGCATGGCCAAGGGAGCCGGCATGCTCGCGCCGGGCCTGGCCACGATGCTCTGCGTCATCACCACCGACGCCGTGGTGGACCCCGACCGCGCGGACGCCGCTCTCAAGGAGGCCGTCCGCACCACCCTCAACCGCGTCGACTCCGACGGCTGCATGTCCACCAACGACACCGTCCTGCTGATGGTGAGCGGAGCGTCGGGCAAGATGCCTGATATTGACGAGTTTGAGGCCGCCCTCACGCACGTATGCGCGGACATTGCTCGCGGGCTCGTGGCCGACGCCGAGGGAGCCAGCCACGACATTGCTGTCTCCGTGGTGGAGGCGAGCTCCGAGCAGGCTGCCGAGGCAGTCGGTCGCGCGATCGCCCGCTCCAACCTCTTCAAGGCGGCCGTCTTTGGCGGCGATCCCAACTGGGGGCGGATCATCTCCGCCGCGGGCACGGTTCCGGAGGAGATCGCTCCGTTCGACGCCGCCGAGATCGACGTGACCATCAACGGCGTGCAGGTGTGCCGCGCGGCAGGAGTGGGGGAGCCGCGGGACGGCGTCTCGCTCGCAGAACGTGAGGTGCGCGTCGAGGTCAACCTCCACGCGGGCGACGCTTCGGCGACCATCTGGACCAACGACCTCACCCACGACTACGTCCACGAGAACAGCGCGTACTCCACATGAGCGACATCGACCTTCCCGACCTCACGCCCCAACAGAAGGTGAGCGTGCTCATCGACGCCATGCCGTGGATCGAGCGATTCAAGGGCGCCACCGTCGTCATCAAGTACGGCGGCAACGCGATGATCGACGAGACGCTCAAGCGGGCGTTCGCGCAGGACATCGTGCACCTGCGACTGCTGGGCCTGCACCCCGTGGTGGTGCACGGCGGCGGTCCGCAGATCTCGGACATGCTGTCGCGGCTCGGCATCGAGTCGGAGTTCCGCGGCGGCCTGCGCGTGACCACGCCCGAAGCGATGGACGTGGTGCGCATGGTCCTTACGGGCCAGGTGTCGCGCGAGCTCGTCGGCCTCATCAACGACCACGGCCCGCACGCCGTTGGCCTGTCGGGAGAGGACGCTGGCCTGCTGCAGGCGAAGCGCAGGCACGCGGAGGTTGACGGCACCGCCGTTGACGTTGGCCTCGTGGGCGACGTCATCAAGGTCAACCCGGCTGCTGTGCTCGACATCATCGAGGCGGGCCGCATCCCCGTGGTGAGCACGGTCGCTCCCGACATCGACGATCCCACCACCGTGCTCAACGTCAACGCGGACACCGCGGCGGCCTCGCTCGCGGTGGCGTTGCGGGCGCGAAAGCTCATCGTCCTCACCGACGTCGAGGGCCTCTATCGCAACTGGCCGGACCGCGACTCGCTGATCCGCCGGATCACCGCATCGTCCCTGGAAGAGCTGCTGCCGAGCCTCGAGAGCGGCATGAAGCCCAAGATGGAGGCGTGCCTGCGCGCGGTGCGCGGAGGCGTTCCTCAGGCTCACGTCATCGACGGCCGCCAAGCACACTCGATGCTCTCCGAGATCTTCACCACCGCCGGTATCGGCACCATGGTCATGCCCGACAAGGAGTTGTGGACGTGAGCAGGGGCGAACGGGATCAGGCGGGAATCGACCGCTACGAGAACGCCATCATGGCGACGTTCGGCACGCCTCAACGCGTGCTCGCTCGCGGCGAGGGTTCGTACGTGTGGGACGCCGACGGCAACCGCTACCTGGACCTGCTCGGCGGCATCGCGGTCACGGCGCTCGGCCACGCGCACCCCGGCTGGGTGCAGGCGATCGCCTCGCAGGCCGCGACGCTCGCCCAGGCCTCGAACTTCTTCGCCACGGAGCCGCAGATTCAGCTCGCCGAGCGGCTCTTGCAGCTGTCCGACGCCCCCGTCGGCTCTCGCGTCTTCCTCACCAATAGCGGTACGGAGGCTATGGAGGCCGTCTTCAAGATGGCCCGCAAGACGGGCCGTACCAGGATCGTTGCACTTGAGAGCTCATTCCACGGGCGCTCGATGGGCGCGTTGGCACTCACCGGCAAAGAGGCGATAAGGGCGCCGTTCGAGCCGCTGCCTGCGGGTGTTGAGTTCGTGCCTCGTGGCGATCTCGATGCCCTTCGGGCCGTGGCGGGCGACGACCTCGCGGCGATCGTGCTCGAGCCCATTCAGGGAGAGTCGGGGGTCCACCCGCTCTCCACCGAATATCTGCAGCTCGCGCGCGACCTGACCACGGCGTCGGGCGCCTTGCTGGCCTTTGACGAGGTGCAGACGGGCGTGGCGCGCACCGGAGCGTGGTTCGCGCATCAACTGCACGGCGTTGTGCCCGATGTCATGGCGCTCGCCAAGGGGCTGGGTGGGGGAGTCCCCATCGGCGCGGTGGTGGCGTTCGGCCCGTGGGCGGGCACGCTGCTGGTCAAGGGGGAGCATGGCAGCACCTTTGGCGGCAACGCGCTGGCCACGGCGGCCGCACTCGCCACACTGCGCATTCTCGAGGACGAGGACGTCCTCTCCAATGTCAAGAACGTTGGCGAGCACACGCGCACGGCTCTCGCCGCGCTGCCGTTCGTCACCGAGGTGCGGGGCGAAGGCCTCATGCTCGGCGCGGCCCTCAGCGCGCCCGTGGCCGCGCAAGTGGCGGCCGCGGCGCTCGAAGCAGGTTTCATCGTGAACGCCCCCAACGCGGACTCGCTGCGCCTGGTCCCGGCGCTCACCATCACGGCCGCCGAGGTCGACACCTTCATCGAGTGGCTGCGGGATGCCGCGCCCGCGATCATCGAGGAGGGGACGCCATGACGCGGCACTTCCTCAGGGACGACGACATCACGGCGGCCGAGCAGCGCGAGATCCTCGAACTGGCCCTCGGGTTCCGCAAGGATCGCCACCTGCACCAGCCGTTCGCCGGCCCGCAGGGCGTTGCAATCCTCTTCGACAAGCCGTCCACCCGCACCCGGGTGAGCTTCAGCGTCGGCGTGGCCGAACTGGGCGGCTATCCGCTGGTCCTCGACGCGGGCACCTCCCAGATGGGTCGCGGCGAATCGATCGCGGACACGGCGAAGGTGCTGGGCCGGCAAGTGAGCGCAATCGTGTGGCGCACCTTTGGTCAGGACCGTATTGAGGAGATGGCCGCGCACGCAGGGGTTCCCGTAGTCAACGCGCTCACCGATTCCTTTCACCCGTGCCAGATACTCGCTGATCTCGCCGCGGTGGCCGACGCTCGCGGCGGCGTGGACGCCCTCGCCGGGTTGACGCTCACGTATGTAGGCGACGGAGCCAACAACATGGCCCACAGCTACCTGCTTGGCGGTGCTCTCGCGGGGATGCACGTGCGGGTTGGCGCGCCGTCGGATTACCTGCCCAGCGAGGCCGTTGTGCTCGACGCAAAGCGCATCGCGGCCGAGAACGGCGGCTCCATCACCGTGACGATGGACGTGGACGACGCCGTGCGCGGCGCGGACATCATCGCCACCGACACGTGGGTCTCGATGGGCGACGAGTCCTCTGCGGGTGATCGGGCTGGCGCGTTCGACGCCTACCAGGTCAATGCGCACACACTCGAGCTCGCGGCCCCCGGCGCTCAGGTGCTGCACTGCCTGCCGGCGTACCGCGGCAAGGAGATCACGGCCGAGGTGCTCGACGGGCCGCAGTCACTAGTGTGGCTCGAGGCCGAGTACCGGCTCCACGCGCAGAAGGCGCTCCTCACATGGCTGGTGCAGCATGACTGAGATCCCACAGACCAAGGCCGCCCGCCAGGCGCGGGTTCGCCACCTCATCGAGGCGGGCGGCGTCGAGTCGCAAACCCAGCTTGCGGCGGTGCTGGACGGCGAGGGCATTCACGTCACGCAGGCCACCCTCTCGCGAGACCTCGTAGAGGTGGGCGCGGTCAAGGTGCGCGGGGCCGACGGGCGGCTCACCTACGCGACGCAGGCCACCTTGGAGGCGTTCGAGGACGGCTCGGCTCGCCTCAACCGGCTATGCGCCGAACTGCTGCACTCGGCGGCTGGCAGCGCGAACCTCGCGGTGCTGCGAACGCCGGAGGGCGCGGCCCAGTTCCTCGCGATGGCGATCGACTCCCACGACGACGAGGAGATCCTCGGAACGGTGGCAGGCGACGACACGATCATCGTGATCTCCCGCGCACCCAACGGCGGGGAGAGCCTCGCTCACAAGTTTCTTGCCCGAGCGTCGGGCCACTGAGCCTCAAATACAGGAGAACGAAAGATGACTGAGCGGATTGTGCTGGCCTACTCGGGTGGCCTCGACACGTCGGTGGCGATCGGGTGGATCGCCGACGCCACGGGCGCCGAGGTGGTGGCCGTCGCCGTTGACGTGGGCCAGGGCGGCGAGGACCTGGAGGTCATTCGCCAGCGAGCCCTCGACTGCGGCGCGGTTGAGGCGTATGTGGCCGACGCTCGCGACGAGTTCGCGAACGAGTACTGCATGCCCGCACTCAAGGCGAACGCGCTCTACCATGACAAGTACCCCCTGGTATCTGCCCTGTCACGGCCCGCGATCGTGAAGCACCTGGTTGCAGCAGCGAAGCAATTCGGCGCCACGACGGTGGCACACGGCTGCACCGGCAAGGGCAACGACCAGGTGCGCTTCGAGGTGGGAATCGTCTCGCTGGCCCCGGAGCTCAAGTGCATCGCGCCGGTGCGGGACCTGGCGCTCACTCGCGACCGCGCGATCGAGTACGCCGAGCGGCACTCGCTGCCGATCGCGACCACCAAGAAGAACCCGTTCTCGATCGACCAGAACGTGTGGGGCCGCGCCGTGGAGACGGGCTTCCTCGAGGACATCTGGAATGCCCCCACCAAGGACGTCTACGACTACACCGACGACCCGGCGTTCCCGCCGGTGGCGGACGAGGTGCTGATCGCCTTTGAGCGCGGCATTCCGGTGGCGATTGACGGCCAGGCCGTGACGCCGTTGCAGGCGATCGTCGAAATGAATCGCCGCGCGGGCGCCCAGGGCGTCGGCCGCATCGACATCGTCGAAGACCGCCTCGTTGGCATCAAGAGCCGCGAGATCTACGAGGCGCCGGGTGCGATCGCGCTCATCGAGGCGCACCGCGAACTTGAGAATGTGACTATCGAGCGCGAGCAGGCGCGGTTCAAGAAGCGCATCGCCGACGAGTGGACGGAGCTGGTCTACGACGGGATGTGGTCGTCTCCGCTCAAGAAGTCGCTCGACGCCTTCATCGACGATACCCAGGAATACGTGACCGGCGAGATTCGCATGGAGCTCCACGGCGGCAAGGCAACGGTGACGGGCCGGCGCTCCGCGGTGGGCCTCTACGACTTCAACCTCGCCACCTACGACGAGGGCGACACCTTCGACCAGTCGGCGGCCCGAGGTTTCATCGAGATCTACGGCCTGGCCGCCAAACAGGCCGCCGCGCGCGCAGCGTCGTCCGGAGCGGGCCTCTAGTCATGAGCGAGACCAACGAGGGCACGCTCTGGGGAGGCAGGTTCGCCGCCGGCCCCGATGCCGCGCTCGCCAGGCTGAGTAAGTCCACTCAGTTCGACTGGCGCTACGCGGACGACGACCTCGCTGGCTCGATCGCTCACGCCCACGCTCTTGCCAGCGCTGGGCTGCTCACGAACGACGAGGCGGCGCGAATGGTCGCTGGGCTCTCGGCACTGCGCGCCGATGTTGCCGCGGGCACCGTGCTGCCCGCCGACTCGGACGAGGACGTGCACGGCGCGCTGGAGCGCATCCTGATCGAGCGTGTTGGCGCCGAATTGGGCGGCCGCCTCCGGGCCGGCCGCTCGCGCAACGACCAGATCGCCACGCTCCAGCGGCGCTACCTCAGGCGCCATGCGGACGCGATCGCTGGCCTCGTCCTGGACCTCGCTGAGGTGCTCGCGATGCAGGCCGAGGTGCATGTGGACGCACCCATGCCGGGCCGTACGCACTCCCAGCACGCCCAGCCGGTGACCCTGGGACACGCCCTGCTCGCTCACGTGTGGCCGCTGCTTCGTGACGTCTCGCGCCTTCGCGATTGGGATGCGCGCGCCTCGCTCTCGCCTTATGGCGCGGGCGCACTCGCCGGTTCGACGCTGGGGCTGGACCCCGCGGCCGTCGCGGCAGAGTTGGGGTTCAGTGGGCCCACGGAGAACTCGATCGACGCGACCGCGTCTCGCGACGTGGTGGCCGAGTTCGTGTGGGTGGCGGCGATGATCGGCGTGGACCTGTCGCGCATCGCCGAAGAGGTCATCGCGTGGGCGACCGTCGAGTTCGGTTTCGTTGCGCTGGACGACGCGTTCTCCACGGGATCGTCGATCATGCCGCAGAAGAAAAACCCCGATATTGCCGAGCTTGCGCGCGGCAAGGCCGGCCGCCTCATCGGTGACCTAGCCGGGCTGCTCGCGACTCTCAAGGGGCTCCCTCTCGCGTACAACCGCGACCTGCAGGAGGCCCATGAGCCGGCGCTCGACGCCGTCGACACGCTCGAGACCCTCTTGCCGGCTTTCAGCGGGATGATCGCCACGCTGCGCTTCAACACCGCGCGGCTCGCAGAGCTCGCACCCGCTGGGTTCTCGCTCGCGACGGACGTCGCCGAATGGCTGGTGCGCCAGGGCGTTCCTTTCCGTGAGGCGCACGAGGTCGCCGGCGCGTGTGTGCGCTTCTGCGAAGGAGCTGGTAAGCAGCTTCACGAGTTGGCTCCATCCGAACTCGCTTCGATCTCGGAGCACCTCAACCCCGGTGTGATGGAGGTGCTGACGGTTCGCGGTTCGCTCGCGGCTCGCAACGGGGCGGGCGGGACCGCGCCCGAACGAGTTGCGGAGCAACTCGCGGCGGCGCGGGCCCAGATGGACGCCCTCCGCAACGCGTAAGTAGGCGAGGCCGCCTCGTCCCGGGGCCAGGCAGCGCCTCGCGACGCGCTAAGCCGCCTCGACAACCACCTCGGTAGCTCCGGTCACCCGCTTGAGATCGTCGTACGAAATGTCGAAGACGGAGTGCGGCGTACCTGCAGCCGCCCACAGTTCGCCATGGTTCTTGAGCTCCACGTCGATATACGTCGGCACGGGCGCCGGATGCCCAAGCGGTGCCACGCCGCCAATCGGCTGCCCCGTCGCCTCGCGCACCTGTTCCGCGGAAGCGCGGGCGATTTCGGTGGCGCCGATCTGCGAAGCGAGCAGTTCCGTGTCAACCCGGTGAGATCCCGACGTCAGCACCAAAGTGGGCACGCCGTCGGCCAGAAATACCAGGGAAGACGCGATGGCACCGACGTCACAACCCAGCGCGGCCGCGGCCTCGGCAGCTGTTCGCGTCGAATCCGCGAGCGTACGCACCTCACTTTGCAGTCCAGAGGCGGCCAAGAGGTCCAGGATGCGAGCGCTCGAAGGATGCATACGCTCACCGTAGTCTTGCCGCGTGGCCACGCCCAGCACCGCGCCCATCGCCCCTCCTGACGCCGTCGCGGTCCAGCGCCGCACCCTCACGGTCGTCTCGATCGCACAGATCTTCTCCGGCTTCGGCCTCGCCGCGGGAATCACTGTCGGCTCCCTTCTCGCCGCGTCCGTGTGGAACAGCACCGCCCTTGCCGGCCTGCCGGCGGTGGTGATGACGGTCGGCTCGTCGATCGCCGCCCTCGCCATCGCATCGCTCTCGCAGCGCCGGGGACGAAGGCTCGGCCTCGCGGTCGGATACGCCGCTGGAGCGTTCGGTGCCGTAGGCATCGTGGTGTTCGCCACCGCGGGATGGTCCGTCGCGATGCTCGTGGCGTTCCTGGTCTACGGCGCCGGTTCCGCGGCCAACCTGCAAGCGCGCTTCGCTGGAGCGGACTTGGCGGCTACGGAGCGCCGCGCGCGATCCATGTCGCTAGTTCTCATGGCGACCACACTCGGCGCGGTGTTAGGCCCGATCTCCTCGAGTTGGAGCGGGCGCCTCGTCGCCGGATGGGGCCTCGTGGCGCTGCTCGGCCCTTTCGTGGTCGCCGCGGTTGCGTACGTGCTCGGCGCGGTCGTCCTGGGCACCATGCTGCGTCCGGACCCACTTCTCACCGCCCGCGCGCTCGGCAGCCCCGCGACCAGCGCACGCGGGGCGACCGAACTCCTTGGCTGGCGGCTCCGCGTCGGCTCTGCGATCGGAATCATGGTCATCGCCCAGGCGGTCATGATCGCCGTGATGACGATGACCCCTGTTCACCTCAAGGAGCATCACCACGCCATCGGCGCGATTGGTGCCGTCATCGCAGCACACGTCGCCGCGATGTACGTGCCATCGCCACTATCCGGCTGGCTCGTCGACCGGTACGGCTCCGCGCTAGTCGCGATCTCCGGCGGGTGGGTGCTCATCCTCTCCGGAGTGGTTGCCGCGGTCGTCAATCCCGACGTCGTGGCCGGCTCGGTGGTGGCGCTCGTTCTGCTGGGGTTTGGCTGGAGTCTCGCGATGGTTTCAGGCTCGGCGATGCTGACCGCTTGGGCCCCCACCCACCTTCGCACTCGCCTCCAGGGCCGTTCCGACGCTCTCACGACTCTCGCTGGTGCCTCCGGCGCCGGTTTGGCCGGGTTGGTGATGGGTTGGCAGGGATACGCGACGCTCGCGTGGGTGGCCGCCGCGCTCGCCGCCGCGATGATCCCCGTCGCGGTCCTCTCGCGCACCCGCGGCTAGGGTGGCGCCGTGTCCAATCCCTCGATTTCCGAGCTCGTAGCGCGCATTCGCGGTTCAGAACCGCGTCTAGGCAGCACGAGACTCGTTCTCGTCGACGGCCAGGCCGGGGCCGGTAAGTCGTCAGTCACGAATCGCCTCGCAGTTGCGCTCGGCGGTTCGCCTTCGAACGGGGCGGGCTCTTTTCGGCCCGACGCCCCCCTCGCCCCGAGTGCTCCAGTACAGATCGTGCATGGAGACGATCTGTATGAAGGATGGGGCGGCTTGGGAACGCTCGATTCGGTGGTCATCGACCAGGTGCTCGAGCCGCTCGCTCAGCGCCAAGCGGGCGGCTTCAGGATGTGGGACTGGGTTGAGGGCCAACGCACCCACGAGATCGCGGTTCCTCACCGCGACTACCTCATCGTTGAGGGAGTGGGGGTCGCTTCGCCTCGAGCTCGCGACCTCGCCGTTGTCACGCTCTTCGTAGAAGCGCCGTGGGCGACCCGCCTTGAGCGCGGCATCGCGCGCGACCACATGGCGTATGCCGACGTGGTCGAGCGCTGGGAGGCCTTTGAACTGGATGAGCGCGAGCGCCACGAGCGCACCAAGGCGCGTGAGGCCGCCGACTGGATCATCGACGGAACCGCGGCAATACCGGACAAGTGATGCTTGCGTTTGTTAGCGTCGGGCCATGAGAGCGCGCTTGGTGGCGACGGCACTTGGCCTGGCGGTGCTCGCGGGCTGCGGGGCGCCAGCGCCACCGTCGACCGCCGACGGGACGCCAATCGATCCCTACCCGAGCGAGGCCGTCGACTATTGCGAAAGCAACCACGGCGAAGTGCAGTACCGCCAGCCGACGTATGGCACCAACAACGATGAGTCGGCGTGGTTCCCGCTCGGGAGGGCCATCGCGACATGCAAGTTGGAGACGCTCGGCGACGACACCGCGATCTTCTTGGATCTCAATACGCTCTACTCGGAGAATCCAACCCTCGCCGCGCTCGCGTATCTGCAGTCGAGTACACCGGCCGACCTTCGCCCGAGTGGCAATCCGGCCGCGGCGATCTGCTCGGCGCTTGGAGGGACCTCGGCCTTCGGCCCTGGAGTGAACGGCGGGGGCCTGGCAGACCCGGACGACGCGGACTTCGCCGTGTTCGCCCCGTGCGCGTTCGCGGACGGTAGCTTCATCGAAGAGTGGGGGATCGCGTATCACCAGGAGGGCACGATCCGCGGCGCCGACCTTGAGCCGCTCTTCCGCTTCGACGTTAGTAAGGCGCCCCACGTCTATGACTGAGCCCCACGCAGCGATCGTCCGCCTCAGCGAGCATCCTCAACTGCTCGAGGCGGCCAGGGCGCTGCTCTATGAGTATCTGCGTTTGCCCGACGCGTGGCCTGCGGGTGACGTACCGGAGCCATTGCCGGCGGAGTACACCGAGCACCTCGCGCGATTCCCTAACGACGCAACGCCGCCGAAAGGCGAGATCTTCGTGGCCCTGCGCAGCACCGACGTCGTGGGTCAGACGCTCGTGGTGCCGCACGCAGACGGAGTGGTGCGCCTCGAGCGCATGTACGTGCTCCCAGCGGAACGCGAGCAGGGCGTGGCCCGCGCCCTCATCGCCGCGGCAACCATCTGGGCGAGGGAGCACGGCGTGCGCCGCATCGTGCTCGACGTCATCCCCACCCGGCGTGAGGCGATCTCGCTGTACCGCGGCATTGGATTCAAGCCCGCGAGTGACTATCTGGCGGAGGGGCGCGTGTGCATGGGTCTTGACCTGTCGCTGGCAGACTAGGCGCATCATGACCGAGCACATTCTTGACGAACTGACCTGGCGCGGGCTCGTCTCGCAGACCACCGGCGACGACGCGCTGCGCGACGCCCTTAGTGCTGGGCCAGTCACGCTCTATTGCGGCTTCGACCCCACCGCTCCGAGCCTGCACATCGGCAACCTCGTGCAGATCCTCACGGTGCGTCGGCTCCAAGACGCCGGTCACCACCCGCTCCTGCTCGTCGGCGGCGCCACGGGGCTGATTGGAGATCCAAAGGAGGCGGGGGACCGCGTTCTCAACCCCGTGGATCTGGTTCATCAATGGGTGGAGCGCATTCGCGCGCAGATCGAACCGTTCATGCGCTTCGACGGTGACAATCCCGCGCGCATGGTCAACAACTTCGACTGGACCAAGGACATGTCCGCGATCCAGTTGCTGCGCGACGTGGGCAAGCACTTCCGACTCGGCACCATGATCGCCAAAGACACGGTCGCGCGCCGTCTCAACTCGGATGAGGGCATCTCCTACACGGAGTTCAGCTACCAGGTGCTGCAGGGCATGGACTATCTCGAGCTCTTCCGGCGCTACGGCTGCACCCTGCAGACAGGCGGCTCCGATCAGTGGGGCAACCTCACGGCCGGCACCGAGCTCGTGCGCAAGGCTGAAGGCACCTCGGTGCACGCGCTCGCCACGCCCCTGATTACCAAGGCGGACGGCACCAAGTTCGGCAAGACGGAAACGGGCACCGTGTGGCTCGACTCCGAACTGACGTCGCCATACGCGTTCTACCAGTTCTGGCTCAATAGCGCCGACGCCGACGTGATCGGCTACCTCAAGGTCTTCACCTTCCTCACGCGAGAAGAGATAGAGCGCCTCGAGCGGCTCGTGGCCGAGGAACCCTTCAAGAGGGAAGCGCAGCGCACCTTGGCCTGGGAGGTCACCTCGCTAGTTCATGGGCCCGACGCCGCGGCCAACGTGGTCGCGGCAAGCCAAGCAATCTTCGGTGGAGGAGACGTGGGCAATCTCGATCTTGCGACTCTCACCGGTATCGCCAAAGAGGTCCCGTTCGCATCGGTGGCGGCCGGTTCGTCGTATGTTGATGCGCTCGTCGCCGCGGGCATCGTGGGGTCGCGAGGAGAGGCACGGCGAGCGATCGCCGAAGGTGGGGCGTACCTCAACAACGAGCGAGTGAACTCGGATGAGCAGCTGCTTGACTCTTCGGACGCGGTTGCAGGCCAGTACTTCCTGCTCAGGCGCGGAAAAAAGTCATTCGGCCTAGCTCGCATCGAGAGCAACTGATCGATGTCTCTTCTGCGGTTTACCAGGTGCGATACCTGCGACACGCCCGAGATTCACGCGATTTGACTGGGGCCAGCACGGCCCGTAAAGTCTTCTCTTGCTGCCGATGAAGGAAGCACTTACCGCAGGACTGAAGAAGGCCGCGGGAGTCACCTGAGACAGCACTTCCATTGGAACTATGAGCGGTCGCACGCGCGCCCGATCAGAGGTACGATTGAAGGCCCCTCCGGACTGGAGACACGCCGAGTCGGCGAGTTGACAGGACGGGCCAAGGGGAGTAAGTTAGAAGGGTTGCCCCAAACGAGGCCCGGAAGGGTTGAGTTCGGTGCGCGTCCGAACCTTGAGAACTCAACAGTGTGCCACATGTCGATGCCAAATCTCCGGCATCGCGACAGAGCTTCGGCTCCTAGCGATGCAGGATTCCTTTGGTAAAGAATTAAATGTCAGTGACATTTGTTCATTTGCTAGAGATTAAACCGGTTCTTCGGAACCACTTCGTATGTATGTGAACCGGCTTCGGTCGGATTGCTATCAAACATTAACGGAGAGTTTGATCCTGGCTCAGGACGAACGCTGGCGGCGTGCTTAACACATGCAAGTCGAACGGTGACCCTGGAGCTTGCTCCGGGCGATCAGTGGCGAACGGGTGAGTAACACGTGAGTAACCTGCCCCAGACTCTGGGATAACCTCGGGAAACCGGGGCTAATACCGGATACGAGACGCTCCTGCATGGGATGCGTCTGGAAAGATTTATCGGTCTGGGATGGACTCGCGGCCTATCAGCTAGTTGGTGAGGTAATGGCTCACCAAGGCGACGACGGGTAGCCGGCCTGAGAGGGCGACCGGCCACACTGGAACTGAGACACGGTCCAGACTCCTACGGGAGGCAGCAGTGGGGAATATTGCACAATGGGCGCAAGCCTGATGCAGCGACGCCGCGTGGGGGATGAAGGCCTTCGGGTTGTAAACCCCTTTCAGTAGGGAAGAAGCGAAAGTGACGGTACCTACAGAAGAAGCGCCGGCTAACTACGTGCCAGCAGCCGCGGTAATACGTAGGGCGCAAGCGTTGTCCGGAATTATTGGGCGTAAAGAGCTCGTAGGCGGTTTGTCGCGTCTGCTGTGAAAACCCGAGGCTCAACCTCGGGCCTGCAGTGGGTACGGGCAGACTAGAGTGTGGTAGGGGAGACTGGAATTCCTGGTGTAGCGGTGGAATGCGCAGATATCAGGAGGAACACCAATGGCGAAGGCAGGTCTCTGGGCCACAACTGACGCTGAGGAGCGAAAGCGTGGGGAGCGAACAGGATTAGATACCCTGGTAGTCCACGCCGTAAACGGTGGGCACTAGATGTGGGGCTCTTTCCATGAGTTCCGCGTCGCAGCTAACGCATTAAGTGCCCCGCCTGGGGAGTACGGCCGCAAGGCTAAAACTCAAAGGAATTGACGGGGGCCCGCACAAGCGGCGGAGCATGCGGATTAATTCGATGCAACGCGAAGAAC